>NPID01000060.1_pt1:5000-29367 | contig 29367 bp, 33 predicted proteins | sample 8637491 | NCBI WGS metagenome assembly NPID01 (sample SAMN07420843, study PRJNA396082) | bioreactor metagenome | isolation source: sample BA6 brine-fed electro-methanogenic bioreactor BA | place: Japan: Kochi | collected 2016-06-14 | reverse complement strand
GGAATTAACATTGTTAAGGAGGTGAGAAATTGGTTTTGGGGATAAATGACCCCTGGATATGGGGTGCCTATATTGGATGCATTCTGGTGACTCTTTTATGTGTAGTTTACGGAATTTTGAATTGGAATAAAGGCGGCGAAGATGAAGAATTACAGGTAAAAGAAGAAGTGGAATGGCACGAAAAAGAGAAGGAAATGGAAGAAAAAGAACTGGGCCTCTGGGACGAATACGATGAATAGGGGCCTAATGAAAATATAGGTTGTGGATTAAATGAATGATTTGCTGATATTAAGTATTGTTGTTATAATATACTTATTATTAACAGGTTACGTGGGTTACGTGGCCTGGAGGCGAACCAAAACTGCCGATGACTATTTGGTGGCGGGAAGGGAAACCCATCCATTTGTAATGGCCTTGAGTTATGGGGCTACCTTCATCAGCACCGCGGCAATTGTCGGTTTTGGGGGGACAGCCGGAGTTTATGGAATGGGACTGTTATGGCTCACATTCTTGAACATACTGGTAGGTATTTTTATTGCTTTTGTATTCTTTGGAAAACGCACCCGGAAAATGGGGCACAATTTAGGAGCCCTTACCTTCCCTGAATTTTTATCGAAACGTTTTAATAGTAGATTTATACAGTATTTCAGTGGACTGGTCATATTCTTTGGAATGACATTGTACGCATCGGTGGTTCTCATTGGTATGGCCCGGTTTGCAGAAACAACACTCAGTATCGATTATAACATTGCTCTCGTTGTACTGGCAGTAATTGTGGCCCTGTACGTTATCTTTGGAGGAATAAGAGGTGTGATGTACACTGATGCTCTGCAGGGTACCATAATGTTTGTGGGGATGTTCATACTTCTGGTGGCCACCTACTGGATGTTGGGTGGAGTCACCGATGCCAATCAGGCCCTCACCAACCTGGTAAATGTGGTGCCAGCCAAGGCCACGGCAGCGGCCACTGCCACAGGATTCACGGGATGGACGTCCATGCCGGCCCTGGGAAGCCCCTTCTGGTGGACACTGGTCAGTACACTGATCCTGGGAGTGGGAATAGGAGTCTTGTCACAGCCACAGCTCGTCGTCCGGTTCATGACTGTTAAATCCAACCGGGAACTTAACCGGGCAGTTTTGGTGGGAGGAATTTTTATCCTACTCATGACTGGAACGGCTTTCATTGTGGGGGCGTTATCTAACGTGTATTTCTTCGAAACCGCTGGAAAACTGGCTATTCAGGTTGTAAATGGTAATGCTGATTCGATTATACCGGCGTTCATCACTGCGGCCATGCCTTTATGGTTTGCCTACATATTCATGATTGCCCTTTTATCAGCGGCCATGTCCACCCTCAGTGCACAGGTTCATACTCAGGGAACTGCCTTGGGCAGGGACATCTACGAAACACTGACCAATAGAAAGAGTGGGGCATCGGTGATGATTGCCCGGATGGGAATTGCCATTGCCATGATCATTGCGGTTATAATGGGATTCATCTTACCAGCTAACATCATTGCGGTGGGAACTTCCATGTGGTTCTCCATTACTGCTGCAGCATTCCTTTCCATGTATGTATTCGCCCTTTTCTGGAAGGGCTGTACCAAGGCCGGTGCCATATCTGGACTGGTAGTGGGAACACTCATCAGCCTATTCTGGCTGGTATTTGAATACAAAAAGTCCGCTGAAGCTTTGGGTATTGCTAAGGCACTCACTGGAAAGGCAGTACTCACTACTGCTCTTCCCTGGCCAACTGTGGACCCCATAGTGATCGCACTACCAATTGCCCTTGTGGTAACTGTGGTGGTGAGCCTTTTAACCCGGAAACTCAGCAAGGAACACATGGACAAATGCTTTGAGGGAGTTTAGAATATCTCCCTATTTTTCCTTTTCTTTTTTATTCCCCATTTTCTTTTTATTATAAAATTAACCTAATCTGAAATGTAAAATCTGCAGGGTTGGTTTTTTTCATTTAAACATGATGAAGAACATACGAAAACGACCCTAATTTAATATTATTTACCAATTTATACTCTGCTGGAATAAATATCATTTAAAAAGTATATGGATCAATTTAATCCTGCAACCCACTATTTATCAGGATATATGGCTTTTTACGCCCTTAAATCTTACAGTGAAATTATAAGTATAACCTGGAACTTAAAATATATGAATAAAACTTTGATCTTAAATAATTGAGGGTGGTAAAAAGGAACTACCCTTCCTATAGTAACCGAGGTGATTACCATGAGGATCGTTGAAGAAATTGTTGGAAAAGAGGTTTTAGACAGTTCAGCTGTGGTTATTGGAAAAGTTAAAGATGTGGAAGTGAATTTCGAAACCAATCAAATTTTATCCTTTGTAGTAAGTAAAGGAGGCATATCTGAAGGTTTAGGGCTGTCTAAAGGAGAGACAATTGTTCCTTATGATATGGTGAGTAAAATCGGGGATAAAATACTTCTCAAAAGCAGGGAAGGAGAAACCACCTACGAAACAGCCTACGATTTTTAATTATCATTTAGGGCATTATATTAAGTATATTGTGGCATGAACTTAATTCCGCCCTTTATTTTTTATCCCTGACTTAAAATAAATTTTGATAGCCTCAACTGACCATCTATTAGGAAGGTGATGTTTTTTTGGAAGTTAGAGGATTATGCAGTATCTGTGGGCGGCCAGGCAAAATGTACACATGTTCCCTTTGTGGGAATCTGGTCTGCGAAAAATGTTTCCAGCAAGATAGGGGAGTTTGCCAGCGATGTCAGAGGGGAATAAGATTCAAGAATAGGAATGATTTAATTGATTAAACAGGAAAAAAACCAATTAATAAGTCTGTTAAAGGATAACAATGTAATTAAATTTGGTAAATTCACTCTTTCTTCCGGTAGGGAGAGTGACTATTATGTGGATATGAAAAAAGCCATCACCGACCCCCATATCCTTTCCCAGGTGTCCAAGATCATCTCCCAACTCATCAGTGATGATGATATTGATCTGGTGGCAGGACCTGCCTTGGGAGCGGTTCCCATAGCAACGGCAGTGGCCCTGCACTCGGGTATACCCATGCTCATGATTCGCAAGGCACAGAAAGATTATGGAACCTCTCAATTAATAGAAGGAGAGTTGAAAGCAGGGGATAAAGTAATTGTGGTAGAAGATGTTACTACCACTGGTCATTCTCTTTTAAAAGCAGTCAGGGCAGTTCAAGACAATGGTGGAGTGGTGGAAAGAACTTTTGTAGTGGTTGATCGAGAAGAAGGAGCAGTGGAAGAGTTAAAAAAGCAGGGGGTAACTTTAGAACCATTGGTCTCCATTAGTGAAGTAAGATAACAATTAATCTAATCTTCCACTTTGTTTCTTCCTTTATTTTTCCTTATTCCTTCCGTATTTTCCTTATTTTCTTTCATTTATTATTGCTTTTTTATAACCAATTTCACTCAATTAATGTTTCATATGTTTGACCAGGTGTCCCAGTTCTGGTTTAATTATTTCCATCCCCAGCTGCACCGCATTTGGTGATCCAGGTAAGGCTACCAGGAGGGTTTCTTTCCACACTCCGGCTGTGGTTCGGGTCATTATGGCACCGGTTCCCAACTCTTTATATGTTTCGTAACGGAAAATTTCTCCAAAACCATTCAATTCTTTGTCAAACAGGGGCTTAATGGTTTCAATAGTAATATCTCTTTTTCCAATTCCCGTACCACCTGTGCTGATGATGATCTGGGCACCTACCTTCCGAATTTTCTCTATAGTTTCTAAAAGGAGACCGGCATCATCAGGTATGATCTGATAAGCTACTATTTCATGTTGATCGGCCAGAGACTCTTTAATGAGCTTGCCGGATAGATCTTCCTTACTGGAAACAAAATTTTCATCTTCAGGGTGGGATGAAACAGATTTTGAGTCACTTAAAGTGATTATTCCCACCTTAACCTGTAAAGGGCTGTGTTTTTTATGTTCGGCCATGGTTTTACTTTGCATGGTTTCACTTCCTTAGACCGGGGTAAACTAAATCAGTACAGTTTAATATTATTGACAGTTACTGGTATTGAATTTATATAGACAGATTTAAACAATGGAGTATTAAACTGTGAGGATTAAATAAAATATATGCCTATAAAAATAAATGCAAAGGAATCATTACTCAGAATTAATTAAAATTGCATTAATGGCGTTAAAAAGTATTATTGGAGTATTAATTAAGGAGGATTTGGTGTTAGTAAATCACTAATCTCTAAAATTTTATAGGAATATAATTGGACAATATTGCTAAAAAACATTTTAAAATAAGTTTATTCCCATATTAATCCAAGGGAGGGAATTAGGTCCAAATCGGAGGCGGTTTTTCGCAGGCGAAAAATTGTGAAAGGAGTCTAATGTCACCCTCCCTCGATCAATTGATCTATTGTTTTACTAACATAAAAACATTTCTCACGGGTGGAGGGCAACGAATAAAAAAGGTTTAAATTCTTTTATTATTCAGAAAAACCCCACATATTTATTTAAATTTGTATTCCTGGCTAATCAATCCATTGGTTGGATCATAAATTTATATGATAGGGGGGCCTGGAAAGTAATACTAAAGAGGATGGTGAATTAGTGAAGGAGAAAGTGTATGTTTTGGATGCATCTGGAATCATTGGGGGATTCATATCTTCAAAACATAAAAATATAACCATAAATGGTGTTTTATCGGAAATTAAAGATTTAAAATCACAGATAACACTTCAATCGGCCTTAGATGAGGGTAAAATCATGGTGAAAGAACCGGATAATGACTCTGTTAACCATGTAAAAAATGCCATCCATAACTCCGGAGATATTTTAAGGCTGTCCGAGGTGGATATTAGTTTGGTGGCCTTGGCAGTCACACTTTTGAAGAATTATCATCCTACGGTGGTCACTGATGATTACTCCATACAGAACATCCTGAAAATTCTAAAAATTCCCTACCAGGGGGTAATGACTGAAGGAATAACTGGAATTTATGGTTGGATCAAAATTTGTCGGGGTTGCCGTCACCAGTACCCTTCTGATTATCAGGAGGAAGACTGTGAAATCTGCGGATCCCCTGTTTATCGCAAGCGAATTAAAAAATAACCCCGTAGGCCCATTGGTATGGATTGGTAAGTAATAATAATAATAATAATAATATTACTATGGTGGTAGTATTTTAATACGAGTACGGGGTGGTAGGTAATTATAATAAATACCCTGATTCTATGGTGAAGTAATGAAGAAGATGAACATTGGTTTAGTGGTGCACGGGCCAGAAATAGTTGATTCTGGTCATGCCCTGAAGTTTTTAAAGTTTTTAGAAAGATATGGTACGGTCAGAGCCAGATTAGGTGGTACCATGGGGCGAACTGCAGTTATTGATGCTAATCTGGAAGATAAGATTGACATCAGCCATAAACTGTTCCCCAGCCAGTCGGTGGATAAATTCAGTGAAGAAGGTAGTGATGTTATTTTTCTTATTAACTACGGTAAATCCAGTGTAACTGGACACGCCTTTGGTTACAAGGTTTATAACAACAGCACGGGTAATCCTCCCCTTATTCAGATGGAAAGACCCGGGGAACCCGATGGCAGTGTGGTGCCCTGGAGGGATGATCTAATCCCTTTGGCAGCAGAGATAGCCACTGAAATTGGGTTAAGATTGGTCTCTCCCGAGGAGATCAGGAACACTCTATTTTCCCAGGATCCATGTCAGGGAACCAGCCAAACCATCTGCCGAAAAATTGCCGGTGTGTCCCCTGATGAGAATATATTCGTTAATGGTATAGTTATTGGCAAATCTACCTCATCTGAAGTGGCTATTGTGGCTGAAGATGGTATTATAACTCAACTTATAGGTGGAACGTTGAAAAAACATGGAGTGGAAAAATTAGGGCTAGTTGAGCTGGAAAAGGCAATTGTAAAAACTGGCTTGTTACGTAAATCCCGGGTAAAACCCCGAATATTAAAATCTGAAAAATTAAACACCAATTTCACCATCGCCTACCTTAGCCATGCTGCCGAGGATATCTACAAGTTAAAAAATGCGGACCTGGTGGTTACCGTGGGGGATGATACCACACTGGTTGCTGCCGATATACTTTACCGTTTCAACGTTCCCATAATTGGTATAACCGATGGAGATCTGGATAAAGTTGTTGAAGAGGGGTTTAAAACTGAGGGTTCTTTAATAATCGAATTTGAAAGTGGTTGGGATGATTTGGTGGGTGAAAAGATATTTTCAGAACTTTTCAACCGTCAAGAGAGCATAGAAATAGAAAATATAGAAAATTTTAAAAGTAAATTACTACAGATTATTAGTAATATAACCAGCCAATACCAGATAAGGTATAGTTAAGTATATGCTATCCAATTGGAGAATAAGGTCTTAATATTTAGTTGATGTTATTATATACAGTTTAGATTTAATAATCATAATGCTCCCGGGCAGGTAATAATAGAAACTAACTTAATAGAGGTGCACTCTTGGATTTAAAATCACTTGTTAATTCTATAAAAAATTTTGAGGGCATTACCCGAAAAAACCTTATAAAAGACGTGACTGGGCTTCTGGAAGACACCTATAACATCGCAGGACGCACTATTCTGGGCTTTGGTGATGATGCATCCGCCCTGGAAATAGACAATGGCCAGGTGGTTCTTCTGGCCGCAGATGGGATGTGGGGGAAGCTCATGGAAGCGGATCCATGGTGGGCCGGGTACTGTTCAGTACTGGTTAATGTCAATGACATTGCCGCCATGGGGGGGATACCCATTGGAATGACCAACGTCATTTCCACTCAGGATAAAGAGATATGCGCCCAGATCATGGATGGAATCAATGAAGGGGTTAAAAAATTCGGAGTGCCAATGGTGGGAGGACATGTGCATCCCGACGCACCATACAACTCTTTGGATGTCTCTATAACTGGAATAATGAACCGCAACGACATTATAACCAGTTGTGGAGCCCGGCCAGGAGATAAAGTCCTGGTGGCCATTGATCTGGATGGAGAGATCCACCCCCAGTTTCACCTGAACTGGGATACCACCACCATGAAAAGCCCAGAACTGGTTCAGGCCCAGATCCTGGCCATGAATGAACTGGCCCAGAAACATCTCTTAACTGCCGGGAAGGATATAAGTAACCCTGGAACCCTGGGAACCCTGGGAATGCTTCTGGAAACCTCCAATATGGGAGCTACCGTGGAGTTGGGAATGATACCCCGTAACACCACTGTTAACTGGGAGGACTGGCTGAAACTTTACCCTGGATCGGGATTTGTGCTCACTGCCCCGGAAAATAATGTTTCCCAAATCACCCAGATCCTGGAAAAGGTCAATGTAACCACCCACGTGGTGGGCCATATAATACCAGAAAAAAAATTATATCTAACCTCTGAAGGTGATAAAGAGGTTGTTTTCGACTTTTGCACCGATAGAATCACAGGAATACATGATGAAAATCCCTAGGAGGATATTTAATGCAGGTGAAGATCAATGGAGAAAAAATAGAACTCCCAGAAGGATCAACAATACAGGATGCCATTGATAAAGTGGGAGCGCCTTACTTGCCAGGTTGTGTTCTGGGGCTGGTAAAGGGGACGGAAGAAGTAGAAAAACACGTCAACAAGTACAGTTTGAAAACTAACAAGGGAAGTATCATCATTGAAATAGTGGACGATGCTCCTGAAAGCCTGGTTTCAACCTGGAAACAGTTTTACAAGGAATTTGCTAAAGGTGTGCGCTGGACCACTTCCCAAGAGGTGGCAATTGGACCAGTACAAACCCAACTTACTCCCAGCCGTGAAAAATACCGTTATCAACGGTGGGATGTTCTTTTCAGCCTCTCCGGCTTTACCGCAGACTCAACTCATTTAATACTCTCTATGGGGGAACATGAAGCAGTTTACGGTGCCCCTGAAGAAAACAGGGGAGTTTTCGCCCGGGTGGTTGGGGGGAAAAGAACTATACTCAAACTTAATGATGATGATGAAATATTAGGGATAAAACCAGTCCTGGAACGGGAAAACATAGTTAAAAGTGCAGCCATAACCAACCTGGAAACACTCCTGGAGGAGGGTAACCAGATATTCACCTATGTCCAAGTTAAGCCCAACCCCAAATCGCCCCAATCAGTAGAACACTTCTATGCACTCCAAGAATCTGGAAAAATACGGGTTGATTATGAATCCAATACATTCCTGGGATTTTATGCCCTGCAGGGGCTGGAAAAAGACGCAGAACACATTGATCAACGTAAAAGGGGAACCATAACCTTCCGTAATAAGGGGAAGGGAATGGGTCGTGTGTACATTTACCGTGAAGACCGAGTTTCTACCCCTTCCCATAATGTGTTGGGAACTGTGGTCAGTGGAATGCAATTATTGGACATAGCTGGTTACGGTGATGAAGTAACCTTCCAAACATCTCCCACCCGGATAATGACTCTCTCCATGACCCAGAAGGAGGCCGAGGAATTCTTACAAGAAAATGGAGTGAAACAGATCAGGGAAGGTCTACAGGATGATGATGCCGTGGTGGTAAAGCAGGAACCACACTACACCATGGACATCATAGCCCAGGGAGAGGTTAAAACCTTAGGGATCCCTGCAGAAGACTTATTACACGTGGAACTCTACCCAGATGCACCGCGATCCACATGGTACTTCCAGAAAATCACTGGACTCCTGGATTCACCAGTGGGATCCCTGCAGGTACACTTCGCCTTCCCTGGTATGAAACTGTTGATGTTCAAGGATTTCCCCAAGGAATCCAAGGGATTAATACCGGAAAACAACCCTCAGGAAGTGGTGGAAGCAGGAGAAATAGGGGTCACCAACATGTCACGTCGCCATGTAGGGATGTTAGGGGTGCGATTTGAAGATAACAAGGAATTTGGACCTACTGGAGAACCATTCCAGGGAACCAACATCATCGGAAGAATGGTTGAAGGAATAGAACATCTGGAGAAATACAAAGAGGGGGATACCATTTATGTCGCCAGAAAAAGATAAAGTCACCCGAATGATTGTACTGAGCCCCAAAGCCCAGCTAAGCCAGAGTGAACTGGTGGGGAAACTGCACATGCTAGAATTACCTCTAACCATTAAATCCACCTGTTACGGTGCTGTGGTACACGGGGAAAAGGAAGATGTGATGGAAGCAGTTAACCAGATAAGAAAGCTCGACCCATCTAACATATTTACTAAGGACCGGGGATTCCCACCAGGAGATCCTAGAAGGTGCCGGGCTAAACGCGGAGCTGCCAGGGAAGGATTCCACCAGCTGGAAAAGGAATATGAATTACTGGAATATGTTTGTGATGCCCTGGAAAATCCAGAAGCAGTGACCCTGGAAGAACCAGAGAAAATTACTCCGGATGAGTTTAAAAAAATTGCCCGGGAGTGTGAAAAATGAATATCAATACATCCTCCACAGGAGAAGAAATAGCATCAATGGCTCTGGCCATTCACCAACTGGTAAATGGTCTTCCTATAACCATGCGCACCCTTGAAAATCCTGGTGTTCGTATTGAAGATAGTAAAATTGTGGACAGTGAATATACGGGGCCCGTCCTGGAAGAAGTGCTTAAAGAGGGTAAAGTGGTCCGGGAAATCCCTGAAACCGGAGCTTACCAGGGTATCCCAGTGGTGGTGGTTCCAGTTATAGAAGAAGGACAGGTAATAGCAGCCATAGGTGTGGTGGATATAACTAAGGGAATTTACAGTGATATTATGGAGATTACAAAAAGACCAGAAGAACTAAAGGAGCCCCGGGGTGATGTGCAGTGAAAATTGCTGTTTTCCCACCTAACTCGTTGATACTGGCAGATATGGTGGAAAGAAAGGGTCATGAACCTCTGGTTATTCAGAAAGAGATTCGTAAGAAGGTCACTGACCCGGAAATAGATTCCCCTCCCTTTAACATCACTGAAGAAGAACCCATTAAGGGCCTTAAATACGCGGCTATCGAAGTTCCCTCGGGTGTAAGGGGCAGAATGGCCATTTTTGGACCAATTATTGACGAGGCAGAAGCAGCCATAATCATGGAGGATGCCCCCTATGGTTTTGGATGTATAGGCTGTGCCCGTACCAACGAACTTTCCATGTACTTCCTCCGGAAAAGAGGCATTCCCGTACTGGAAATACATTATCCTGAAAGCAAAGATGAAACTGTGGAAGTAATTAACAAAATCAACACCTTTCTGGATGGTCTGGATAAATCTGAATCAAAGGAAAAGGCAGAACCAGAGAAAGATACCAAGGAGACGGTGGAGGAATAACAATGGTAAAAATAGCTCAGATTTCGTGTGGAACCGAGTACAGTGGTGTCCAGAAAGAAATTGAAAAGGCAGCATCCACCTTTGGAGCAGAAATAATTATCCCTGAAGCTGATCTGGACTACATAGATGAAGCTTACCATAAGTTTGGATTCAATGCCGCCAGTAGTAGCATCCGCTTGATGATTGCCCGGGCAATGTCCCTGGTTGAGGGAAAATCAGACGCCGATGCAGTATTTATAGCCACCTGTTTCCGCTGTGCCGAGGGAGCACTGGTTAGAAATGAAGTAAGGCGTTTCATACAACAGAATACCAACCTGCCGGTGGTTACTTATTCCTTCACCGAACGAACCAAGGCTGATGAGCTTTTCATCCGGATGGAAGCACTATCCACCATTGTTGCCCGAAAAAGTTTACTGGCCCGGGAAAAACAGGAAGGCCTCACATTGGGTATAGATTCAGGGTCAACCACCACTAAAGTAGTGTTAATGGAAAATAACAAGATAATAGGTACAGGCTGGCTCCCCACCACCGATGTGATTGGTAGTGCCCAGGAAGGGATGGTACAGGCCTTTGAAGGTACGGGATACAAGGAATCAGACGTGGATGGGGTGGGTGTCACCGGATACGGTAGGCTCACCATAGGGAAACACATGAACGCTGCCCTGATACAGGAAGAACTTTCAGTTAACTCCAAGGGAGCAGTTTACCTGGCCGGACACCAGCGCGGTGAAGCCACAGTCCTGGACATAGGCGGTATGGACAACAAGGTCATCACCGTCAACGATGGTATTCCAGACAACTTCACCATGGGTGGAATATGTGCCGGAGCATCAGGAAGATTTCTGGAAATCACTGCCCGCAGATTAGGTGTGGACATCAGCGAATTAGGGCCCTTAGCTCTTAACGGAAACTTCAAGAAAGCACTCCTGAACAGTTACTGTATTGTATTCGGAATTCAGGACCTGGTTACCTCCCTGGCTGCCGGTGGTACCAAAGAAGATGTAGCTGCCGCAGCCTGTTACTCCGTGGCCGAACAGGTATACGAACAGCAGTTACAGGAAATTGACGTAAGAGAACCCCTTATCCAGGTAGGGGGAACCAGCCTCATTGGAGGACTGGTGGAAGCAGTAAGCACAGTCCTGGGTGGAATGGAAGTCATTGTACCCGAAAATTCCCAGCACATTGGAGCAGTAGGAGCTGCCCTTTTAGTATCGGGAATGGTGGACAAAAAAGACGTTAAAGCTAAAAAATAATCGCAGGCGATACCATGTATGTGGAATGCTACGATGAAAACGGGCGCGAAGTCTACGATATGATCCTGAGACATATACTCCAGGAAGTACAGATAGGCCGTGCCATAAACGATGTCCGGATATATGTGGACCCCCGCGAGCCAGTATTCATCATCGCAGTAAAATACGAAAAAGCAGCCCCACCAGTGGTTCTGGAAGATTTCGCAGAATACGAATATGATCCTGAAGCTAATGAAGGTTTCATAAGAATAAAAGACGAAAATTATCTTCCTGAACTTCTAAAAAAGCTCTGGGAAGTGGAAGGAAGAAATAAAATACATCAGCCCAGTCGTTTCGAAGTGATCATCGATGATCCACAAATAAAACTGGAAGGTCTGGTGGTACATGACCCGGAAGAGGACCTCAAAAAGAAGATCTACGATGCCCTTTTCCGCATCATTCCCGAGGGCTTCCGGGTGGTGGAACACTACTCTGAAGGTAACATAATAGCACTCACCTGTTCTGATGAGTACATCAAGGAAGAATACCTGGAAAAAACAAGGGAAATAATCCAGAAAATTAAAGAAAATAAAAAATCGTATGAGTTAGATTCAGAATCTCCTCAAAAAAAGAAAAAATCAAGTAGTTCAGAAGCTAAGACCTCTAAAAAGTTAGGAAATAAGTTTAAAGAGTAAAAAGTCCAAATTTACCATCATGAGGTAATCATGGAATGATTCCCAACTTTGAGTGATAAATAAACTCCCTCAACTTGAGGAGATAAATAAAAACCTGTTTCCCTCAATGGTAAACCAAGGATCAATATAAATCCCATAAAATATAACATGTTTATCCGGATATTTCAATCTTAAAGATTCATGATTTATGAGCGGAGGAATTATTTATGAATGAATCTAAATTTGCCCATATAACCAAGGTACATCCCTGCTTTAATGAAAAAATGCACGACAAGGTTGGTAGAGTTCACCTGCCCATTGCACCTCGTTGTAACATACAGTGCAACTTCTGCACCCGAGAGTTAAACAAATGTGAGCAACGCCCTGGAGTATCCTCCCGGGTGATGACCGTGGAAGAAGCAGTCACCCACGTGGCCAAGGTCATCAAGGAGATGCCCATCAGTGTGGTGGGAGTGGCCGGACCAGGAGATGCCCTGGCCAACCCCGAAACACTGGAATTCTTCCGCATAATCGATAAAAAATTCCCGGACCTTATAAAGTGCATGAGTACCAATGGATTACTCCTGGCTGATCTGGCAGAAGAAGTGGCCGCTGTCAACGTAAGCACCATTACCGTAACGGTCAATGCCATTGACCCGGAAATCGGTAAGAAAATCTACTCCAGAGCAGTTTACGATGGTAAAGTCTACGAAGGAGAAGAAGCCTTCAAGATCATCTCACAGAAACAGCTGGAAGGAATTGAAAAAGTCTCCAAACTGGGAGTGGTGGTCAAGGTCAATAGTGTACTCATACCGGGGTTAAATGATGAACACATTCAAGACATAGCCCAGGAAGTTAAAAAACGTGGTGCCAGTCTAATGAACGTTATACCCCTCATTCCCCTCTACAAAATGAAGGATTACCAGCGTCCTGGCTGCGAGGAGCTTTCCACAGTAAGGGATAATGTTGAGGAAATCCTACCAGTCTTCCGGGCCTGCACCCAGTGCCGGGCCGATGCCTACGGAGTACCGGGAAAAGAGGACAAACACCTGGACATGACACCCGCCAGCCATTACTAGGGGATAAAACAACCCATCAAACAATTTTTTTTTATTTTAAACAATTTAAAAATCTTCTATTTCTTAAATAAAATGTTTAAATAACTATTAAATTAAATTAACACTATTAATGGATGTGAAATCACATGAAAACCATGTACTGGAAGGATGACCTCCTTTACCTGCTTGATCAAACTATATTACCTCATGAAACTGAATATTTGGTCTGTGGATCCTATCAAGATGTAATAACTGCCATAAAAACAATGGTGGTTCGTGGAGCGCCGGCTATTGGCGTGGCTGCAGCATTTGGTATGGTTCTGGCTTACTTAGCAGATGAAGATATGGAAAAAGCTGCCCAGGAAATGAAAGATGCCCGACCAACCGCTGTAAATCTATTTTGGGCTGTGGATCGGATCATGACCTCGGATGATCCCTTAAAAGAGGCACTCCTCATGTATGAAGAGGATATGGACACCAACCGGAGCATGGGAAGGCACGGTGCAGAGGTAATTGATGACGGTGACACCATACTCACCCACTGCAATGCTGGAGCCCTGGCCTGTGTGGACTACGGAACAGCACTGGGAGTTATACGCGCCGCCAATGCAGAAGGTAAAAACATCAGCGTGGTGTGTGATGAAACCCGACCAGTACTCCAGGGGGCCCGCTTAAGTGTATGGGAAATGCAGCAGGAAAATATACCAGTGAAACTTATAGTGGACGGAGCTGCTGGTCGCCTGATGCAGGAAGGAGCCATAAACAAGGTAGTTATAGGTGCGGACCGTGTGGCTAAAGGGGGAGTGGCCAACAAAATCGGATCACTTATGGTGGCCCTGGCTGCCAAACGATTCAATGTACCATTCTATGTAGCTGCACCCAAGAGTACCTTTGACTATGAAAACAGCATCTATGATATTGAAATCGAAGAACGCGATCCTGTGGAAGTACTGGGTTTTGCCGGTTGTTTTGCAGCCCCCTTAACAACAGAAGTGAGAAATCCATCCTTTGATGTTGTTCCCAGTGACCTCATAACCGGTATCATAACTGAAGATGGAATTTTAGAACCATTATAACCTTAATCACGGGATTCTTTTTTTCCTTTTTAATTTTTAAGATATAATTAACAGATTAAAGATCCTAATGGTTTTTAAATGAACTCAAATCGATTAAAAAAAGTGGTTTCCTTTAGTTGATTTTAACATCAATTCCCACATGCCACACTCCAGGACTCCGGGATTTAACTTTACGCTTACCTAAAACTTTTATCTGGCGGGGGTAAGCTGCATTTTTCACTTTTTCTATGGGGTTGTCAAAATCACGGCTGAACTGGTAATAATGGAGGATTCCACCCGGTTTTAAATGCTCCACTGCCACCGGTAGAAACTCACAGGCAGTACCGGGTAGATTCATAATAATCCGGTCGGCTTTTATATCTAAATCCTTTAAAACTTCTGCTACATCCCCCAGCAACGGGTTGATCTTACCCTGTACCTTGTTTAGGAGGATATTCTCCTGAAGGTAATGTATGGCCGGGGGGTTAATGTCTATGGCGTGGATCTTCACATTCAGGAGTTTAGACCGGCGGGCAATGTTAATGGCAAAGGGACCCACCCCGGTGAACATATCAATGATCACCTCACCATCCTGGACCTGGTCCCCAACGATCTTCCTTTCCGTGGCCAGACGGGGACTGAAATAAACCTTTTTCACATCCAGCATTATTCTAGAATCGTTTTCCCGGTGGATGGTTTCGGAGACATCTTCCCCTGATAAGTGTTCCAGTTCTCTGGTGCGGACAACACCCTTAATAGCACTCTTCTTACGATAAACTGACCTTCTCTTGGTGAACTTTAGAGCTGCATCTCCAATAAGATACTTTTCTTCTTCTAATTCAGGGGGAATCTCCAGGATCACCACATCCCCCATTATATCAAAGGATTTTTTAAATTCCTCCATTTTTTCAGGGGGTATTCTGCCCTGGAGGTAGTCTTCAATGTTACGGGGCCTTTTTTTAAGTTCTTCAAAATCAGTTTCAACGATATTTTCCAGTTGAAGTCCCAGTTTTTTCAAAAAATCAGGGTCTGGAATCTGATTTAAGGGCAGATAAACGTTTTCTTCAAAACGTCGGATCTTCCAGTGGTGATCCAGAAATGATTTCTCCAGTAGAATAAGGCGGATGCGGTTGGCTTCTTTTTTAGGGACCTTTAAACCAATCATGGAATTCCTCGAATATGATCTAATTTCTAAATAATTATCCTAATTTATTAGTTTCTTTGAATTCTCTTCTAAACTCTCTAATTTCACTTCTATAAATTCGTTAATCTCTAAGAATCGATTGGTTATATGTTTAGGACAACTAGTTTAACCAGTTATGTTAATTTTTGAAATAAAATTTTATAAACCTTTCATCCCATAATTAGATGTTGAAGGTGAAAAAAATGCTCTACCTGGTTGGACTGGGACTTTACGATGAAAAAGACATATCTATAAATGGTCTGGAAGCTATTAAATCTGCTGATGTTGTTTACGCTGAATTCTATACTGCTCGATTATTCGGTGGTGATCTCAAATCCCTGGAAAGTCTGGCTGGGGTGACCATTAACATTCTGCGTCGTGAAGAAGTGGAAGAAGAAAATTTACCCCTTAAACAAGCAGAAACTAAGGTTGTGGTCTTTTTGACTGCAGGTGACCCCTTGATGGCCACTACTCATGCTGATATCCTGATGGAAGCCCGAAAAAAGGGAATCCCCACCCGGGTGATACATGCTTCATCCATTCTCTCGGCAGCCCCGGGCATTGCTGGCCTGCAGGCTTACAAGTTCGGGAAAGTAACCACCATACCCCGACCGGAGGATAACTACTTTCCACATTCTCCTTATCAGGTTATTGCCGAGAATAGGAAAATTGGACTGCACACCTTGGTGCTCCTGGATATACAGGCGCACCGTGACTATTACATGACCGCCAACGAAGGATTAGAATACCTTTTACGTGTAGAAAATGAAAGAAATGAGGGAATAATAACCACTGACACTTTGGCAGTGGTGATAGCCAGGGCGGGTTCTCCTAAACCACTGGTACGCGCTCATCGGGTGGGTGTTTTGGTTGAACAGGATTTTGGTGGGCCACTGCACTGCATGATAATACCCGGTGATCTGCACTTTCTGGAGGCAGAAGGTCTGGTTATCCTGGGAGGAGCACCAGAACACATTCTGCAAGAATAAATCCCAATCAAAAAAATAAAAGACCGGGATTAAATAAATAATTTGAGGATAAATTCAATGGATTTTAGGGATCATAGAAATGGCCACGGATATAACTGAAAAAAACTTTAATATTGCTAGACCCTATTTGAAATGGGCGGGGGGAAAAACTCAACTACTTTTTGAACTTGAAAAGAGATTACCTCCATCAATAAAGGAAAGCAGGGTTATCGAACGATATGTTGAGTCCTTTGTTGGTGGTGGGGCCCTGTTCTTCTACCTGAAAAACCATTACCAGGTCAGGGATTCCATTCTTCTGGATGTTAATCCAGAATTAATAATGGCCTACCTGGTTATTCAGCAGGACCCCCACAAACTAATCACTCTTTTAAAAGGTATGGAAGGGGAACATCTTCAGAAGAGTGAAGATGCCCGAAGAGATAACTTTTATCGTATCCGGGCTGAATTCAACCGGAATATGCCTTTGATGAACTACACGGATTATGGTGAGGAGTGGATTTCCAGAACTGCCTCTTTGATATTCCTGAATAAAACCTGTTTCAACGGACTCTTTCGTCTCAACAGTAAAGGTGAGTTCAACGTACCTTTCGGCAGGTACAAGAATCCTAACATCTGTGATGAAGTAAACTTGCAAGCAGTTCACCAAGCCCTTCAAAAAACAGAGGTCCGGTGCGCAGATTTCACCCAGGCCCGGCAATACATTAAAGAGGATACTTTAGTGTACATGGACCCACCCTACCGGCCCTTAAACAGCACTTCCCACTTCACCAGTTACTCCCGGGAAAGATTCAGTGACCATGATCAGGAAAAATTAGCCAGATTTTACCAGGAAATGGATTCCCAGGGTGCCTACCTTATTCTGAGTAACAGTGACCCTAAAAATAATGACCCGGCTGATAATTTCTTTGATGAACTGTACCGGGGTTATAAAATAGAACGAGTCCCGGCCAAACGTAACATAAACTCTAACACCGCCAGCCGGGGTGAGATAAAGGAGTTGATCATCCGGAATTTCCAGGAATAAATTGGATATCAAGCTTTAAGATGATTATTAAATTCTAATCTAATTGATTCTACATAATTTTACAGATTCCTAAAAACCTGTAATCTCTGAGTTAAGATATTATTTTAGGATATGGGGATTAATTATCCTAATTAATGAAGTTTAAATTTATTTAAGGAGGAATTATTTTTGAACTGTGCTTTTTGTCAGGATAAGGATTGTTTCAATGGTAAAGACTGTCTTAAAAATGGAGAAAGAATTAAAAAATTCTACACCAATGATGATATTAAGTTGTTGGAAGCATCTTCTGCAATTGAAGCCCGATACTATATGGAAAAAACACGAATTGAAGAACTCATCCTTTTTTCAAAGGAAATGGGTTATGAACACTTGGGAATGGCATTCTGTGTGGGTTTAGAAGGTGAAGCACGCCAGATCGGTGATCTGTTACAGAAAGATTTCAAGGTGGACTCCGTTTGCTGCAAGGTATGTGGTATTGATAAATCAGAATTCAATCTGGAGCAGATTGATAAAAAGAGTTTTGAGGTCATGTGCAACCCGGTTGGCCAGGCCAATATTTTGAATGAGAAAAAAACGGAACTTAACATTATAGTGGGGCTGTGTATGGGGCACGATATTTTATTTACACAGAATTCCCAGGCTCCAGTCACCACCCTGGTTGTGAAAGACCGAGTACTTGCCCACAATCCGCTGGGTGCAATATACTCCAGATATTACCAGAACAAACTCAAATAAGGATGATCATGGATAAAATTTTATTTAATATTTATTAACGGTTAATCCTCTTCATCCTTTTGGTGTTTATCCAGTTTCTCGATAAACTCGCATTTTTCCACATTTTCCAGGGGAAGTAGCACTATTTTTCGTCCACTGTCCTGTGTTGCATAAATAATCTCAATTAAACCCCGGTCTTCATCCATTTCAATGGATTCAACTCCAAATTCTCCACGGCGAAAGTTGTGCACACTTTCATTGATCATGGTCACTTCGATTCGGTCAATCATCTCATCACCATTTGGACTTTGCTATCGGTTCAACTAATACTCCCAACATCCAACTACTACTCATTGATCTGTTCTTCATGGGAAATAAATTTATAATCTGGATTTATGGGAAAACTTTCATCAAAAGGAATCCTATTACTTTATATCTCCATATAACCTATTATCATTTGATTTTTGAATGGGAGGAATTTCAGTGACGGATACAATTATAGAAGCGCGTGATATCACCCGGAATTTCGGTGATTTCCAGGCCGTGGATAAATTAAATTTAAAAATAAAAAAAGGTGAAGTTTTTGGCTTCCTGGGACCCAACGGGGCAGGGAAAACCACTTCAATCAACATGATGGTGGGACTGTTACGCCCCACCAGTGGCCAGGTTTTAATCAATGGCCAGGACGTGGAAGATGTAAAAAAAGGCACCATCGGTATTTGCCCCCAGGAACTGGTCCTCTGGGACTTTTTAACCTGTAAAGAAAGCCTCATACTTATGGGGGACATGTACGAGGTACCAGGGGATGAACTGAAGTTAAGGGTGGAAAAACTCCTGGATGATCTTTTCCTGCAGGATAAGGCCAACACCGTGGTAAATCAGTTATCCGGAGGTATGAAACGTCGTCTGAACTTGGCAATGGCTGTAGTCCACCAACCAGAAATCGTGGTGCTGGATGAGCCATCCGAAGGCCTGGACCCCCAATCAAGGCGGGTTTTATGGAATTACATACGTCACCTTCGAGATGAAGAAGGTAAAACCGTCATCCTGACCACCCACCTCATGGATGAAGCGGACCGGCTTTCGGACCGCATAGCCATCATAGACCATGGTAAACTCCTGCGGCTGGACACACCATCCAATCTGAAAAAGGAGATAGGAGAAGGGGACGTGGTGGAGATGAAACTCTCTGACCCGGATAAAAATGAAGAAGTCATTGATATCTTGACGGTAATGGATGGAGTGCATTCCGTGGTTAATGTAGAGGACGCCCTGAATGTTCGTGCCCTGGATGCAGTGGGTAAACTCCCCCAAATTATTGATGCCGTGGAAACTAGCGGAGTCCATGTTCTGGACCTTTCAGTACGGCAGAACACCCTGGAAGATGTATTCATAGATTTAACTGGGACTGGATTGCGGGAGTGAGAAGATGAAGTTTATTAGTATAGCCAAAAAGGATTTTAAAGAATTAACCCGTGACCGCCGCGGTTTGGCAATGATATTACTGTTTCCAATGTTTTTCATGCTGGTGTTTGGATTTGCCTTTGGCGGGATGGGTCAGAGCAACGAACCACACAACTTAGCTGTGGTTAACCATGATAAAGGAGCAACCATGCCCCTAACAGGGGAACAGGTGAATTTTGGTAGTAATCTCACTAAAATACTGGAGGACTCTCAGTATCAGGACAGTGATGTGCATCTGTTTAACGTCACCACCACCACCGAAAGTGAAGCTGATGGAAAAATCAAGCAGAGGGATGTGGATGCCGAGCTGATCATACCGGAAAACTTCTCCCAGTCTGTGGTGGCTCTCATCACCGCCAATTTACAGCAACAGTCATTAACCAGTGCATCAGCATCAACTAATGTCACCTCCACGTTAATTATCAGGGGAGACACAGGATATACTGGATTTGGAACCACCCAGGGGATACTAACCGGTGTTCTGGAGCAATATCAGGATAAAATGGTCAGTGAAATACAGAAGGCCATTACCGGTAGTTCCGGGGTAACCACTGACACCTACCTCCAGACCAGTGTGGAGTCCATTCCAGGAACCGGTTCTTTTACCACCTTTGACTTCATGGCACCAGGAATGATCGTATTTGCCATACTGCTGTTAACCACCACGGTGGCTGCGGGTCTAACTCGAGAAGTGGAAAAAGGAACCCTTTCCCGTTTAAAACTGTCAAAAATGACTTCATTTGACCTTTTATTCGGAGGATTAATACCATGGTCCCTGGTAGCAGCGGCCCAAGTGATTATCCTCCTGATAGTAGCGGTTTTAATTGGATTCCACTGGCAGGGAGGAATATACACCCTTCTACTGGCTGTTTTGGTGGGAATAATTGGGGGGATAGCCTCTGTTTCTCTGGGGATGATAATAGCGGCTTTCGCCCGTAATGACCGACAAGCAGCCAATCTGGGAACCCTCATCAGTGTTCCCACCAGTTTCCTGGTGGGGGCTTTCTTCTCATTGCCCAATGTGGTGATAGCCAACTTCTGGGGGCAGCCATTCCAGCTTTACGACCTCCTACCCTGGACCCATGTCTTAAGTGCACTGCGATCCACCCTAACCTATGGTTTGGGCTGGGAAGCCATTGCCTACCAGGTGGGATGGGCGGTACTACTGACGGTGATCCTGTTTGTCATTGGTGTGGGGCTCTTTGCCAAAAACAGATTACAGGCTGAAAAATAAATAAGTCTTATCCGGAAAAAGTCTTATCCGGCCATGAATAAATTAAATAATTGTCCATGGATAAGGATGAAATAATGGAAAAATTGTAAACCAAGGGGGTATAGTGGAATGTCAGAAAAGCACGGCCATAAACACCATGGTAAATCTACCCAGGATATTCTGGACCCTAAACGTGTTTTAGGGGCTGCAGGATTGAATGAATGTCAAACATTCCTTGATGCTGGTTGTGGGGATGGATTCATATCCTTAGAAGCATCAAAGGTAGTGAAGGATAGGGGAAAAGTCTATGCCCTGGATGCCTATCAACCCAGTCTGGATACACTGAAAAAAGAAATCAACGAACTTCAAATAGGAAATATGGAGGTCGTAAATGCGGACATGACTTTAAACATCCCCTTGGGGGATGATCTCATTGATGTCTGCGTCATGGCCAATGTACTACATGGTTTTGCCACTGAAGGCACCCTCAAACCTGTTTTAAATGAAATCAGAAGGGTTTTGAAGCCAGAAGGAACCTTTGCCGTGGTAGAGTTTATAAAAGCAGAAGGACCTCCCGGACCACCCTATGATGTACGGTTAACTCCAGAACAAGTCGAAAGTATTCTGGAAGACCATGGATTTACCATTGGGGGAACAGCTGAAGTAGGTAGTTACCATTACTTGGTAAAATCCTTTAAAAAATAAATCTATTGGAAAATCAATAAAAAAGGTTCCCATCTGGAATCTCTTGTTTTCCCTTTTTTAGAATTTTTATTCCCTTTTTTAATACATTCTTTTTTTAATAAGCAGATCGGTTACCTTACCAATTTTGTTATATTTGTAACGTATTTAATTTTAAAAAAATAGAAAGTTTAGGGATTAATTAGTATAGGGGAGTGTAACTATCCACAAAATCCCCATAATCCCGGTCTAAAATTCGCAAGGCGGACATAGTTTCTGGTGAAGAGCAGCACCTTTCTTCCACCAGGTTACGCAGGGTTCCATTCTGGATATTGGCCCTCACTTCCCTTAGAACAAAGTCCAGATATTCCCGGTTTTCTTTTTTTAGTTCTGCAGGACTCATATCATACAGGGGGTACTGTTGAAGGTTGTAATTGTTATGGGGGGTGGTCATCACTCCGGTCTGGGCATAAAAATCTGCAGCTGATTCTCCGAATAAGTCCACACCGAGGTAGACCAGTAATGGTACAAAATTCAGTTCAGTGAAGGAGAAGTAAAGGGCGGAGTTGGGGCTCATGTTCTCCCGTAGACTGGTGATGATCTTCAACAGATCCCGGGGGTTCCTTAAAAGTTCTTCGGGATTTGCCACCAGAAAAAGCCGGTATCCCATGTCTTCCAGTTCACGGGCACATTCCAAGCGCAGGTCCTGATATTTGGCACCATGAATCACGGCCATTTGGTCAATATCTCCGTTTTCTGCACTTTTTAAAGTTTCTTTAACAGACCATTCTGCCATTTCCCTGGGCACATCATAGGGTAGTGGAGTGTCCGGTACCAATGAATCTTGAACTATTTTTAGAATATTCGGTGTTTCCATGGCCTGGTACTTTCCTTGTCTGGCAGGTCCGTCGTGTAATTTTAGTTCTAACATGTTATAACCTAAATGTAATATTCTATGTTTCATTTTAAAATCCATATAAAATATTATTATGAGATTTTAGAAACTGATATTAATATAGTCTGGTTAAGAGTTTTTACTAGCCAAAAAAATACGAGAAAATCTTCTGTATTTTCTTTGAATATGTTTTATGGTTTAATCTGGTAGGGGCATCTTTCTAGAGAGTATTGGTAAAATAAAATAGATGTACAATATTTTAGGGTTTACGATATTAACCCAATTATTTTTCAAATATATTTTTCCATAATTCCAGTAGGTTTTACTAGCAATTCTATCCTTTATTTCTCCTAAAATTATATTATTATCCTTTAATTTCATTTTGTTAATACTTTTAAGTTCTGTGGCAAAAAACTCAAAAATTTTGATTAAATTCTCTTCTTTCCAATTAGGTATTTTTGCATAAACTCCTTTTTTTTCTATTAAGCTGGTGGGAGTACTTATAAAAATACCCGGTAACTCCTCAAATCCTTTGAGGTTATCTTTTAAAAGGAAACTTTTATCAGGATTTGCAGACAATCCTATTATATCCTCTAAAGATTCATCTCCTAACTTATGCTCCCAGAAATTTACTATATCGGGATTTATATGAGATGATGAGAAGCTAGAAAATATAAGACAATTATTCCCATTCATATAATGAAGTGCATTCCAGTTTTTATCTACAAAATCAGCTAAAAATTTATCGGCAGTTCTTCCTAATAGCAATGCATAAAATGGATATTTGTAGTTTTTGTCATTTAAAAACTTTTTAAATGGATCTTCTAACTCAGATTCATCAAATTTGGGAATTTTTCGCATGCCCATGTTTGGTAGGTACTTCTTAACCAAATTTAATCCCCCAATTTTAAGATGTATTCTAAATTATAATAATTTATATCGATCATTGCATATTTAAATTTGGATATTCAAAACGACATTTTCTTGATATTTTTATCTCTCACTTTTTAATTTATCTGGTATATCGTCTACTATTAACTTTTCAACTTTCATATCATTTACAGTTTTTTTTATGTTCTTCTAGATTTACAAAATATATTAAATATATAATTGCATTTCTAACCATTTTTGCAAGTTCTAAAGTGTGATCGACTAGTTTTTCTTCAGTCATAAATTCATTATCTTCAGATTCACAGAAACTATCAAACATTTTGATTTCTATAAATCGGTGTGTGATTGCATTACGTATATCTTTCAGTTTACTGTGGGACTTTTCTAAATCTTGGTGAAGTTTAAACAAAGCATTTAAACTCAAATTATGGGAATTTTTAATATTTTCATGTATTATGCCTTTTTTAACATTCCCTTTAACATACCATACCTTTCTGAAATCGATTTGTTTTTCTCTCAGACCTAATTTTAAGTAGTCATTCATAAAATAGGCTATTTTATCAAGAACATCATAGAAGTTTTTAAAAGCAAATTTGAGTAATTGAATATAAACATTATACATGTTATAATCCAAAGTATTGACTATTTTCACGCGTTTATCTATGAAATTGAGATTTAATTTTTCAGATCTGGATAAAACAAGTAAAAATCTAGCAGTAACATAGTCCTGTTTAATTTGATTTAAATAAGATGATAATCGCATGAAAGGGTCCTTTTGAGAATCATCCTGAAGTTCAGTGATTGGGATGCGCATCTGCATTATTCGAATTGTATCTCCGATACAAGCATCGCATTTTTGGCAAAAATTGCAGATATTAAGATATAATTTATTTTCTAAGCAAAACTTAATTAAATATTCTTCAAATTCTGATTTTGCTTCAATTTTGTAGCCAGGAAATTTAGGAGGGTTTTCTAAGTCTTTTTTATTAGAAAATTCGCCTTTAATCCATTC
>NPID01000461.1_pt2 | contig 29434 bp, 23 predicted proteins | sample 8637491 | NCBI WGS metagenome assembly NPID01 (sample SAMN07420843, study PRJNA396082) | bioreactor metagenome | isolation source: sample BA6 brine-fed electro-methanogenic bioreactor BA | place: Japan: Kochi | collected 2016-06-14 | reverse complement strand
CTTACCCGGGAGGCCCTGGCTGACGTGGATGCCGGCAGCGTTATCGACCATCAGGCCGTGCAGGCATGGGCCGAAAGTCTGGATAACGACAAACCGTTGCCCGTGCCGCGGTGATGGTGCTGAAGTGGACAGGCAGGGCTGTTTCCGATCTGGAGCGGCTTTATGAATTTTTGGCGTTGGTGAACCGGGAAGCGGCTGCGCGCACGGTGCAGGCCCTCACCAGGGCCCCGACCAGCTTGTTGGCAAACCCACGCATCGGCGAAAAGCTCGAAGAATTCGAGCCACGCGAAGTTCGCCGAATTCTCGTCGGGCACTATGAGCTGCGCTACGAAATTCAGGAATCCACGATCTACGTGCTACGGTTGTGGCATACCCGCGAGGATCGATAGCGGCCTTTCCGTCAACAGTGATGCTTTCGCAAAAGGCCTCGCTGGGCAAAAAAAACCGGCACCCAGGGGAGGCAATTCCTGGTGCCGGTCACATTCGCTTGAGGGAGGGAGTCCTCAATGAAGAAGTCTTGTTATCAAGCCTTCGCCTGCCACAACGAAACCTTGATGATTTGTACTCTACCGAACCCCGTCCATAAAAAACAGCGCCATCCCCGCAAAAATTTCCATATCAAACCACTCTCCTCACCTGTGCAGATGCACAGTCTCAATTTTGAAGGGCACTTCAAGATTTTATAGAATTTTTCGATTTACCATAAAGATTTCAAGCCTTTCTCTCCGACCCTCTCTTCCTCTCCACCTCTCCGTTAAAAACCCGACCACCCAGCTTGTATAAACATATAGAAACAACAATCAATCTGCGCGATGGGTGGGGGATATAACCCACAATTGGGCTAAGCCCCCCAGATTCAATTAATGCGATTATATGATCCTACAGGTCTCATCTAAGTCATAAAATCAATGAATTCAATGGCTAATGAGAGTGTTGGAAACGCTTAAAGTTAGCTGGCACGCGGGGTGCACTAAGAGGTGCCCGGAACGAACGAATGCAATCAGGACCGGTGGCACGCACGCTCTTCACCACCCGGACAACAAAAATTGGGGATGGCGATCAGGATGAACACGCAGCACCGCAGAAAACTTGCTTCAAACCCCGGACCGATACTGTCGGCCCTGGTGCTGGTGCTCTCATCGCTGCTGGCCTCCACGGCGTGCGCCGGTGTTGAAGCCGCGTTTGCCTACAAGCTCTCTGACTTTTCAGGCCCGGTGCCTTCCCTGTGGGCCAAGGTGGATGTGGACAGCCGCTTCGACGAGGCCTACACACTCAACATCGGTGATGGCCTGATCCAGATCTACAACGAATCGGCCATGCAGGTGCACAGCTACGGCGAAGATTACGGGCTGGCCTCGGCGGTCGACCTGGCCGTGGCGGAGGAGGGCGAGGTGTACGTGCTCTTCTCCCGCCGAACCTCCGGTCAACTACTGCGGCTCGATTACCGGGGCGAGCTGATCGAGGCCGTGACGATTACCGATGTGCCGGACGAATTTCTTCCCCTCCACCCGACCTTCATGGACTACCGCGACGGTGAAATCTACCTGGCGGACAGCCGGAGCATGACGATGGTGGTGGTCGACCTGGAAGGGCGCTTTCAGCGCGGGCTCGATCTGCGCAGCTTTCTCCTCGCGGCCTCGCAGGAAGAACTCAATCGGGATGATCTGCGCGAGTCGCAGCGCAGGATGATCGAGGAAGAAATCGAATCTCTCAAACAGGCCGCGCTGGGTGGCTTCAGCGTCGACGCCCGCGACCAGATCTATTTTACCGTGCCGACCCTGTTCAGCGCCTACCGCATGCAGCCCGACGGCCAGTTCGAGGTGTTCGGCACTTCCGGCGGCGCCAGGGGCAAGTTTGGGGTTGTGGCCGGCATCGAGGCTGATGAGCACGGCAATATCTATGTCGCCGACCGTCTTCGCAGCGTGGTGTTGATTTTCGACGGCGAATTCAACTTTCAGACCGAAATGGGTTATCGCGGCGGCGCCCCCCACAACCTGGTGGTGCCCGATGACCTGGCGGTCGACGCCCGCAACAACAAGCTCTATGTGTCGCAGGCGGCCAATCTCGGTGTCAGCGTTTTCAAGCTCCGCTTCAACTGAGCGGGAAGCGCGGTCACTGGAGAAATGAAGAAGAGACAAACAGATTTCGATCCGGAGAGGAGGTGAGGGTCAAAGGTAATCAAGGATCATGGCAACACCCTGTCACGGTGCTTCCGGAACTGCCAACGGAGGCCCACATTCTCCGTAAAGGGTAAACCCATCGCGAGGTGGGGACACAAAGCCTACGGGTCCCACAGGGACGGCCGGGTTGTCGGAGTGAATTTTCCCCAAAAAAATTCGGAGGATGTACAAAATGAAGAAGTTTTTCACTGTTTCACTTGCGGTTGCCGGCGCTCTGCTGCTCGTCAGCGGCTCGGCCTTTGCCTTCCACGGCGGCGGTGTCGGGCATTGCGATGGCTGCCACACCATGCACAATTCGCCGACGGATAACCCGTCGAACGGATCTCCCGGACCTTCCCTGCAAAAAGGCTCCGACAACAGCTCAACCTGCCTTAACTGCCATAATGGCGCCGCTCGCTACCATGTCAACAGCGCCGACGGCAGCAACACCAATGAAGGCGGCGACTTCCATTGGGTTAACGATAATGGCTACACCTTCGTACAGCGTACTCAAACCATTACCGTCGACTACAACAATATGGGTCACAATGTTGTCGCTGCTGACTTCGGCATGGCGGCTGACGCCAACCTGACTGCTGCACCTGGCGGTTCTTTCCTGGCGGCTAATCTGGGTTGCTCCAGCTGCCACGACCCCCATGGGCAGGCTCAGGGCGGCACTATTGGTGGCGCTGCGCCGATCTCGGTGTCCGGTTCCTATGGCGACGTGCCGCCTGAAGGCACCATCGCCGGTAACTACCGCATCCTGTATGACAGCAACCTGGTGGGCTTCAGTGAAGATGCTCCCATCGCCCGCGCCAACAGCTATGATGGTGCTTCGGTACAGTACGGTTCCGGTATGAGCGGCTGGTGCGCCAACTGCCACGGCGGCTTCTATGCCAACAGCGCCAGCCAGATGCACCCCACTGATGTGTCTGTACCTACGGTCTACAATAGCTATGTGGCAACCGGTAATTTCACCGGCGATATTGCCACTGCCTATGATCCGCTGGTCCCCATTGAGCGCGGCGTGACCACCGGTTCCTGGGACCTGCCCGATCCGACCGACCAAGCTACCGCTGGAGTTGGCGTCGACGGCAGCTCCAAGGTCATGTGCCTCTCGTGCCATCGCGCCCATGCCTCTCCTTTCGAGAACGCTCTGCGCTGGGATTACAATACCAGCGAGTTCATTGCCGAGAGCTGGATGTACAAAGATAGCAACGTTGACCTCGCGACTGCGGCACCTTACTACAAGCACGGTACTGTCATCGACGTTGCCGATCCCGGCTCCGGCAATCCCTTCACCGATGGTTACGGCGAATATCAGCGTTCGCTGTGCAACAAGTGCCACGTGCAGGACTGATCCTCAGCTGAATTTTCAAAACTGTTAAAATTTTGTTATGCCTGAATATCGGGCCGGCGGTTGTACACCACCGCCGGCCCTTTTTCGACCTGCACTTCTCTTTTGTTGAATCCTGAAATGATCGAGCGCCCAAACCCGGAGAGTTGTAATGGAAATTAATTTCGGGAGTTCCTTATGAGGCGTGATGGTTGCAATAAAAAGTCAAGATTTTTGACACGCAACCGGGGGATTGATCGTTTGCGACTTCAGATAGGCATAAAAACGAGATGGGCGTGCCGCTTTGTTCTGCTGCTGGCGCTGTCCACAGGCAGTCAGATCGCGGTATCTGCGGTTGAAGCTGCGTCTTTTCACCGTGGCGGAGTCGGCAACTGCGGCGGATGCCACACCATGCACAATTCGGAGGGCGGCCTGTCGGTTCGCTCCGGTGCCACGGTCAGCCTGCTGCGTGCTTCCGATCCCGGCTCCATCTGCCTCAACTGCCACGCCGGCGCCGGTGGGCCTGCCAGCCCTTCGGTCTTCAGTTTCGACGGGTCGGCCCTGACCCCGGGGGGCGACTTTTACTGGGTGACCCGCACCTTCAGTTGGAATGGCGGCACCAGCCCGGCCGAACAGCACGGTCACAACGTGATCGCCCGCGATTTCAACCTCTCGGCCGACCCTCAGCGTATTTCTTCTCCCGGCGGCAGCTATCCTGCCTCCCAACTGTCCTGCATCAGTTGCCATGATCCTCATGGCGGTCTTTCGCAATCAGCATCGAATGGTCTCCCGGTCTCCGTCTCCGGTTCCTATGGCGAGCCGATTGCGGCCGGAACGGTGGGCGGCAACTATCGGCTTCTTGGGGATTCAAGCTACGCCGTTCGCGGCTATTCCTTCAGGGAGGATGCACCCATTGCCCGGCAGAACCCTTCGCGCCCTTTCGTCGAATCCGATGATTCCCATGTCGACTACGGTTCGGGCATGAGCGAGTGGTGCGGCAACTGTCATAGACGCATGGTCACCAGCAAACATAATTCAGGGGGCGGGCCGGGCTTCCGTCATCCTTCAGGTAGCCAGACCCGTTTCGATCAACAGACTCTGTCCCGCTACAATGCCTACATCCGCAGCGGCGACCTGTCCGGTACCGCCGATTCCTCTTACCTGCAATTTACCCCGTTTGAGCGGGGGATCAGCGACCCGCAGCTGCTCGACCCGACCAGTACCCGCGGACCCGACGCCAATTCCAACGTGATGTGCCTGACCTGCCATCGTGCCCATGCTTCGGCTTTTCCCTATGCCGGACGCTGGGATTTCACTGCCAACCTGCTGGCTGATTCACACCCCGCGTTGGGGGATGGCGGCGCAAGTGCGAGCGATGTGTCCAACAGTTATTATGGGCGGGATATTGGGTTTGAGTTTGGAGCGGATCAGGGGTCGTTTTGCGGGAAGTGTCATGAAGGGGGGGGAAAGTGATGATGAGGGACGCGGGACGCGGGACGCGGGACGCGGAAAACCCGAGGCTTTGGGCTTTGGGCTTTGGGCTTGGGGGGAGAGGCCGAATTTCTTGGCTTTTCTGGGTGATGGTGCCTGTATTGCTGCTGGCTGGCTGTTCTTTGCCCTCTCGGCCGGTGCCGGTTGTGCGTGATCCGGGGGCGGGGGTGCGGGTTTATCTGCAGCCTTTGCCGCAGGAAACTCATCGCTTGAAGTTCGTGATTTCTTCGATCACCGCGCGGCGTGCGGATGGGGGGGAGGTTGCTCTCCTGGCCGATCCGAGAGAGATTCGTCCTGACGATTTGATCGGGCATCAGCACCGCCTGGTGGCCGCTAATCTTCCACCGGGCGATTACCTTGGGCTGAATCTGCAGATCGAGGATGCGACCCTGATGACCGACGAGGGGGAGAACGATCTGCTGGTCCCGGAGGAACCGATTGCCATCGATGAGGCGTTTCGCGTCCGTGCCGACCAGACGACGGCTTTGTTCCTGTCTCTCTCACCCGACCGGATCGTTACGGCCGGCTACCGTTTTACGCCGCGTTTTTCTTTATGGGGTTCGCGTCCCGTATTGCCCGGTCTCAAGGGTGTGGTGACCAACCGCCTTGCCGGGACCCTGACCCTGTTTGAAAAGAAGACCCCGACGGTGGCCAACGTCGTGGCACTGGGGCGCGGGCCGGGGGAGGTGGTCTTCGACGCGGCTCGCTCACGGGCCTACATCGCTTTGTCCGGAGAGGATGCCGTCGCCGTATTCGACCTGGTCAACGAGTCCGTGCGGGCCATGATCACCCTGCGCCCCGGTGACGGGCCCGTTGAAATGGCTCTCTCCCCGGATGGCAGCATCCTGGTCAGCGCCAACGCCGGATCGCGCAGCATCAGCGTGATCGATGCCGTTTCGTTCGTGGAGCGTGAACGTCTGCTGCTCAACGACCGCCCCTCCTCGGTCTTCTTTGATCCGCAAGGGGAAAGGGCCTACGTCCTTCAGGAATCATCCGGCATGCTGACTCACGTCGACGCGCACCAGGGGCGGATCATCGACACCGTGCACCTGGAAGAATCCCCCGTGCGCGGGGCGGTCAGCGATGATGGGAAGGCTCTTTACCTCATCACCGCCGATTCGGCCGACCTGCTGGTGGTGAATGCCGCGACGCTCAGGGTTCAGGGGCGCAAGTATGTGGGGCACGGGGCGCTGTGTATTGAAGTCGATCCCTTTGATGGACTGATCTACGTCGGGTTGAGCACCGGCGACGTGATGGTTCTCGATCCCGGCTTCGATCTGCCGGTGGACACCTTATCCACCTCCGGCGGGGTTGCCTATCTTTCTCTGGATACTGAGGAAAACACCCTGTTCGCCCTGATCCCCGAGCACAGGCGCCTTGAAAAGTTCGACCTGGTCAGCAAGAAGCTGCTGGGGGCGATCGAGGTGGATGAAGGAGGCTATGCCGTTGCCGTGACAGGTGAGCGGTAAACGATGATGCAGCCCGGCCTTATCGCATGCTCGGTGTTGTGTTTCGCGGCGATGATGCTGACGCCTCTGTCGGCGGTTGCCGATATTCGGCTGATGGGCGATTGGACCTGGTCTTACAGTGAATCGGACACCAGGCGCCTTGAGACGAATGAAAAAACGCAGAGCGACAGCCGCCGCTTTCGCCAGTTGTACCGCGCCGATCTCAGTCGCCAGGTCTACCCGACCCTGCTGGTCAATGGCGGCATCCTGTTCGAAAGAAGCGATCTTGATAGTAACATCGACGGACAAAGCACTGACACGACGGGAGAACTGCTGCGCCCCTATGTCGATGTCGAACTCGGTAACGACCTCTACACCCTGGCGGGAGGGTACCGGGAGAGCGAGACAACCCGCTCCGGCACCGGCCTTGAGACCAGCAAGCAGTTCGTCGAGGAATACGACGCCCGCGCCGAGTGGAGACCGGTGGACCTGCCCGGCATTGAGACCACCTACACCCGTACCCTGCGAAACAGCGATCCGGAAACGACCGACCAGGAATCCCATTTTTATCGGACCACGGTTGATTATGCCTATCGCAATTACGAATTTCTCTACAATTACATGCGCAGCGACGACGAACAGAAAACCGAAGATACCCGCACCCGCACCCTGACGCAGACGCACAACGGTCGGGTGCGCTATTCGCGCGGATTTTTCGACAATCGCCTCACACTCAATGCGCGGGTGCAGGCCGAGCGGTCGACGGTGGAGTTTTCCGGGACAGGTGAACGGATTGTTCCGACCACCTCATCCGGCAGTTCCTTTTATATTAAAGAAGATCTTGCCCCTGACAGCAACCTCCCCGACGACTTTACCTCGGATGCCGAGGGGCCACTCTCCGAAGTGGACCTGGGAGGCGGCGGCAGCGGGAATCGGGTCAGTATCGGTATTGCTTATGCGGAGGAGGTGGAAATAGATCGTCTGCGCGTCTTCCTTGCCCCAGGGCTTGATGTTTATGAAATCGACCGGATTGAAAACAAATGGAAATGGGAAATTTACATCAGCGATGACCAGCTTAACTGGACATCGGTTCCGGTCACGGCAAGCGACTACGACCCGGTCGATAATTATTTCGAGATCCGCTTTGCGCGACAGCAGGAGGTCCAATACATCAAGGTCGTCACCAGCGCAGTTCTGCGCGATCCGGTGACCCAGCTCCCGCTCGACTCGATTCCAGTCTCCAGGATCGCCGGATTTTTCGCCCTGGCCCCCGATGACGACGACGAGATCGTCTCCATCTCCCGCAACCTCAATTTTGGGGTGGGGTGGAAGATGACCGACAAGACGCGGGTCGGCTATGACCTGGCTTATCAGGACCAGGAGGTGGATGCGTTCGATATCGAGAACCGGCAGATGTCCAATATCTTCAACATCAGCCATATCATCAACCAGGTCTTTTCAACCTCGGCCCGTTTTCTGCGCAACGACCGCTGGCGCAACGGCGATCACGATTTCGAGTCGCACCAGTTTACCGCCCAGATGAGCGCACGCTGGCTTGAGACCCTGCGGCAGAGCCTGACCTACAGCGGACAGCGCGTCGATGAGGACGAAGGGCGCAGCACCAGCCATGCCGTTTTTCTACGCACTAATGCGGAACTCTACCGCGGCTGGGATGTGGCTTTCGACCAGGGCTACACCTGGCAGGATCAGGCCAAGCAGGGGGAGATGGAGAGTTTTTTCGTGCGGGTGGCCAACAGCATCGTGCCGCATCGGCGCTTGAATTTCATCGTCGACTACTCCGTGCGCTGGACCCGGCAGGAAGAGCGCGACAACCGGCAGGACCAGACCGGGCGGGTGCGTGCCTTCTGGACGCCCACCGACACCCTGTCGCTCAACGGGGAATATAAAATTCGTGATACGGACCTTGAAACCTTTTCCGAATGGGAGTTCGGCGCAGGCTGGCTGCCGTTGCGCGACGGAACCCTGCAGCTCAACCTGCGCTACAGCGAAGAAGGGGATTCGGACGACGAGCGGCTGCGGAGCTTTTCGCCCAGCCTGACCTGGGCGCTGGCCCGCAACACCGACCTGACCCTGACCTATACCTTGGGGCGCAACAAGGATCGCGTTGAAGAGGTGGACTACCAATCCTTTCAAGCCAATCTGCGCTTTTATTATAACTGATCTCACTGAGCAAAGCATACGCAAGGGGACGCTTATGTCGATGATACGCTGCTTTCTACTTCTGGGATGGGTGCTGTTGATCGGGACACTTCTGTCCGGTTGCGGCGGCAATGGCCGGACCTACAAAAATCTCAACATGAATTTCGCGGCCATTCAGAGTATCGCCGTCATGCCGTTTGAAAACCTGACCAGTGACGACGATGCGGCAGACCGGGTGCGAGACGCCTATATGGGGATGCTGCAGGCCACTGAAGCCATGTATGTGCTGCCGCCGGGAGAGGTGCAGCGGGGTATTGAGCGGGCCAACGTGCGCGTACCGGAAGCGCCGACCGCCGACGAAGTCAAAACCCTGGGTAAAATCCTGAACGTCGAAGCGGTGCTGACCGGCGTGTTGCGTGAGTACGGGACGGTGCGCTCGGGACAGAGCGAAGCGAACATTGTGTCGCTGAGCCTGCAGATGATAGAGACGGAAACCGGCACCGTGGTCTGGTCCGGCTCGTCTACCCAGGGGGGGATTACCCTGTCGGACCGCATGTTCGGCGGAGGCGGTGAACCTATGAACAAGGTGACGGAAAAGGCGGTTAATGATCTGCTGGATCAACTGTTTGAATAAATTTCTGTTCTTCCTGCTGGTCCTTGTCAGCCTCACCGGCACGGTTCGGGGTGAGGAAGTGGCCGAAGCGTTTCCCACGGATACGGGGTGGAAGCGGGCGGGCGAAGTTCATCCCGGTTTTGGACGCGACGCCCTGTTGGCCTACCTGCCGCCGGAAAATCTCAGCGGCGTCAGGGCGCCAGTGACGGAGATCGGCCGGAAAATCATGGAAAATCTTCGTGGACGGGAGTTTCGCCTGCTTGAGGAAACCGAACTCGAATCGTTCATGAAAAAGTATCGCATGCGGCATACCGGCGGCATCGGGTCGCGCATGGGAAGATTGCTGCGTGACGAAACTGGGGCCCAGGCTGTTTTCGTCACGTCACTGGAGAGTTTTCAGGAGCAGGGGCCTCCGAAAATATCGTTGATCTGCCGTATCGTGACAACGGGACTCAACCCTGAAATCGTGTGGATAAAGAGCGTCGGCCTTTCCGGGGATCAGTCGCCGGGTTTTCTCGGCCTGGGGCTGATCGATGACAGCGAAGAACTGATCGACATGGCGGTAGAAGCGCTGCTCGATGATTTGGACAATTTTCTGCGCAGCGGCTTTAAATCACGATCGCCGGCCTCTCTTGTTCGCTATGAGCCGACAGAATATGGCGATCCTACCCTCGATGAACAAGACCCGCTGCGCTTTTCACACAGGTCTAAATACGATCCGCGGGAGTATTACCGCGCATCCTGGTTCAATCCTGAAGGGGAGTACGCGGTGGCTGTTGTGCCATTCCTCAATAAATACGCGCGTGCCCATGCCGGTTTTGTCGCGGCTCTGCATTTTACTGAAATCCTCCATGGTTTTGAAAATCTGCATGTTTTCGAGCCCGGCCTGGTCCGGGAGCAGCTGCTCAGATATCGACTGATCATGCCGGCGGGACCGTCGTTGGCTGTGTCGGATGTTCTGGCAAGCCGCACGACCTTATCCGCAGACCTGATTCTGTCAGGCCAGGTTTTTGATTACCAGGGATTGAGGGGGGTACCCAAGGTCGATTTTTCCGTTCAGATTTTTGATGGGCCGGCTCGGGATGTGGCCTGGTGGTCACGCAGCGACGCGCGGGGAGATAAGAATGTCTACTTTTTCGATTTCGGCAGAATTCACACCGCTCATGGATTGATGCATCGATTGGCCGACAGGGTCGGCGCCATGCTTTTAAGCCATTGAGTTTTACCTACATCAGCAAGGAGTTGTCATGCACGTATTTTTCAGACTTTTTTTGATCGGATTGTTTCTTGGGGTTGGAGTTCCTTCCGCGTTCGCTTTTGGTTCAGGAATGGAACAGGGGATGGACGACCATGGTGCGCCGGCGCTGCCCACCGACCAGGCTTATACCCTGAGCGTGCCCGTGTTTTCGCCCCTGTTCGAGCAGACGCCGGTGGCGCTGGTTAAAGGGCGCCCCATTGCGTTGGGGGAGGTAACGGCTGCGCTGCCGGTGGAGGTCCGGAAAAGTTCCGACATCGCCGGCCTGAACAGCAAATTCAACGAGGTTCTTGACCGTCTCGTTGCGGCCCGTCTGGACGGAGGGGAGCGCAAAGAGGTGGAAGTTTTTGTGGATGGGAAGATCGACAAAGATCAAGTGCTGACCCTGAAGGTTCCTATTTTTTCACAGCATTTTCTTTTTACGCCGGTCGCCGAAGTTGACGGTGATGCCATCCCCATGGGGGAGTTTACCCGTGAACTCAACGCCATGCATGCCGAAAGCGGCGGGGATCACCATCATGACAAGCCGGGGGAACTGCTCGACCGACTGGTCACCATCCGGCTGGTGGAACGCGAGGCGCGCAACATCGGTTTCGACCAGACGGATTCCTTTAAGAAGCAGGTCAAGGACTTTGCCGAGCGCACGCTTCTCTATGAACTGCTGGACCGTCGCATTGAAGGGTTGGTGCTGGACGATGAAGAGGTGGACCGCATCTATCACGACATCTCCCTGGCCGCCAAGCTGCGCAGCTACCAGTTCACCAAGCAGGAACATGCAGCCGCCTTCATGCAGGCGCTGGAAGAGGGGGCGGACTTCGACCGGTTGATTGGTGAGAAGATTGAAGAAGGCGTGGCTTCAGGCGGCGAGGATGAGGATTTTGTTCCGTTCAAGGAGCTGAGGACGCAGGTGGCGAGCCACGCCAAGGACATGGAGGTCGGCGAATTCAGCAAGATGTTCAAGGTCGACGACAATTTCATCGTGTTCAAGCTCGAAGATCGCAAGTTTATCGAAGATCCCGCCGCCCTGGAGGTGGCCCGCAAAATCGCCTGGGATCGGAAAGTGGCGCGTGAAACGGAAAAATACATCGATGAAATCATCGATGAATACGCGGTTTTCGATGAAAAAGCCCGCGAAGATTTCAATTTCACTGCGTTCAAAAAAGAAAACCCGGACGCGAAGCTCTCCGATGCCCTGCTGACCTTTTTCGACGACCGGCGCACCCTGGTGACGGTCGAAGCCCAGGGACAGGTTCACAAGATGCAGGTCAGGGAGCTGGCCGACAAGGTGAAAGAAACCTATTTTCACGGCACCGACATCGATCTGAACGGCCCTGAAGCCGACAAGCGCGCCGAGCAGATCCTCGATGACTGGATCTTCCGGATTGCCGGCAAGGCCGAGGCGCTGGATGCGGGGCTTGATCAGACGCAGCGCTACCAGCTGAAGGTGGAAGAATTCGAGCGCCGCACGCTGTTCGATACCTTTATCCAGAGAGCCGTGGTCAACGATATCAAACTGACCGAAGAAGAAATTCGCGCCGGCTATGATGACAACATCGAAGATCATTCCACCCCGGCCATGGTGAGGATGAAGAGCCTGGCGTTTCACAAGAAAGATGATGCACTCAATGCGCTTGATAAGCTCAAGCGCGGCAGTGATTTCAAATGGGTCTCGGGCAATTCGGAAGGACTTGCGCCGTCGGATGACAAGGACCTGCTCGACTTTGAGAGCGGGATTATCAGCATGACGTCCCTGCCCGAAGAGTTTCAGGAAAACTCAGAGAATATCCGCAGCGGCAGTTCCATGCTGTATTCCGATCCGGGTAAACTTCACTACGTCATCTTCTTTGAAAAGGTCTATCCGCCTGAGCCCAAACCCTACGACCAGGTGCGCAGCCAGATTCTCAAAGAGGTGTTTCAGAAGCATGTGATCGATGGGCTGGAGAACTATGTGGCACAGCTCAAGCAGCATTATCCGACAAATATCTTTCTCTCGTTTGAAAAAAATTGATGGAAAGCAAAGTGACTGCAAGGTCGACTTCTGTTGCTCAACAGTAGGCTTTTCTCAAGTGAGGTCGCTATCATGTTGCATGGATCGGAAAAAAAAGTCTGTGTATTAAGCCTGGCATTGATCCTGATGCTTGGCACGGTTATGGGTTGGAGCGGTTCTGCCGATGCGGCTAAAAGAGGCTTTGCCCGGCAGGGCTGCATCGACTGCCATCAGGATTTTGAAAAAGAATATCTGGATAAGAAAAATGTCCATCCGGTGGTCAAGGAGCTGAAGTGCGAAGAATGCCATCTGCCCCATGGCATCGTCCCGAAACTGCTGATGAAGGAGTCGGGGAGCAAGCTCTGCTTCACCTGCCACGATCGGGAGAAGTTGGGGCTGGAAGAAGATGTGGTGCATGGCGCTCTGCGCAGTGGAGAGTGCAGCAGCTGCCATGACCCCCATGCCTCTGACCACGGCGCGCTGCTGAAAGCGCAGGGGAAGGAGGTCTGCTTCAGCTGCCATGATCGGACCCCTTACGAGCGCAGGAATGTGCATGCGGTGATTGAGGAAACGGGCTGCAATGCCTGCCATAAGCCCCATGCTGCGTCCCAGCCTGAATTACTGACCATGGAGGCGGTCGAGCTTTGCCTCTCCTGTCACGACAAGGGCGATTCCTCCTTTAAAGACAGTCATGGCGGGTACCCGGTCGACCAGAGGTCGTGTACCGTCTGCCATGATCCCCATTCATCCGAACAGAGCGTGCTGCTCAAAAGCAGTATTCACTCGCCGACAGCCGAAGCCATGTGCGATGCCTGTCACAATCCCCCTGCCTCTGCCGAGCCTTTCGGTGTCACGCAGAGCGGCGAAGGGTTGTGCATGGGCTGCCACGACGCTGAAGAGGTGGAGGGGGCCGACGCGGTCAAGCATGCGCCTTTCGAAGGCGGAGAATGCCTGAGTTGTCACGACCCCCATGTGTCGGATCACCCCACTCTGCTGGCCGCGACCGGCAATGACCTGTGCTTCGGGTGCCACGATGACAAAAGCGGCACCAGGCGCTACCCCCATGCGCCGGTTCAGTCCGAACGCGGCTGCCTCTCCTGTCACGGTGCCCATTCGGCCGAAAAACCCGGCCTGGTGGATAAGAGCGACGGCGACCTGTGCTACGAATGTCATTCCGGCGTGAAGGATGATCTGGCCAAGCTCAACCAGACCCATGCACCGGTGGATGATGATATGTGCGTCACCTGCCACAACCCGCACGGCTCAAGCGCGAGCGGCATGCTCGACGGCCGCGCGGACCTGATTTGTTACCAGTGCCACGCGGAGCTGGAGAGCGAATATGTTCAGAGCGTGGTTCACCAGCCGGTGCGGTCCGGCAGCTGCACCACCTGTCATAATGGCCACGGCGGGAGTGACCGCAGTTTTCTGAAAGCGCAGGGGGTTGAATTGTGCGCCGGCTGCCACGGCTCCATGCTGGAAACCGGTCGTGACGAGAACGTGCATGAACCCTTTGCCGACAACGACTGCATGACCTGTCACGATCCCCATGCCAGCCGTCACCAGGGGATGCTGAGCAAGGAGCAGGGAGCGCTCTGCGCCGAATGTCATTTTGATATGGAAGACGGATTCGTCCAGGCGCGAAGCACTCATCAGCCTGCTGCCGAGGGCGAGTGCAGCAAGTGCCACAACCCGCACAAGGCGGCGTTGGAGACCCTGCTGCGGGCACCGGGCGTCGATCTGTGCCTGGGCTGTCATACGGACATGAAGGAGAAATTCGCTTCGCAGCGTGTGCATTCGCCTGCGGACCGCGATTGCCTGCAGTGCCACAAGCCCCATTACGCTGCGGAACCTTCATTGAACAACGAGCCGCTCCATCAACTGTGCGGGCAGTGCCATGAACCGGATTCCGAATCTTTCAGCCGGGGGCATATCGGGATCAAGGCCGCTGACATGAACTGCAATTCCTGTCACAACCCGCATGCATCCAAAGACCCGAATTATTTCAAGGATGTCATGCACGCACCCTTTGCGGCCGGCTCCTGCGAACCCTGCCATGTTGTCGAGAAGCAGTGAGGTGAACGACATGAGACTGCATAATCAACGGATATTCATGCTGATTGTCTTTTTGGCCTCCCTGTCGGTTGCCTCCATGGCCGCTGCACAGGGGAAATTCAAGCTCGCTGAAGGCGCACGCGGCAAGATGTGCCTTGAATGCCATGAGACATTCTCGGATGTGATGAAGAAAAAACACATTCATTCCCCATTGGCTGAAGGCAACTGCACGGGTTGCCACAGCCCCCACACCACTGATCACGGGCGCCTGATGGCGGCTGATGCCAACAGCATCTGCCAGAGCTGCCACGAGGATATCGTGCCGCAGGATGCCGCAAGCACCCACCAGGTTGTGCTTGAGGGCAACTGCACCCTGTGTCACGACCCTCATGCCTCCAATAACCGCAACAACCTCATCGAGGCCGGCAGCGCGCTATGCTTCGGCTGCCACGTCGAACTGGGCGAGGATATCGCCGACAACCGCTACCCGCATACGCCGGTGCAGCAGGATTGCCTGACCTGTCATAATCCCCATGCGTCGCAGGACAACGACCATCTGCTAACCGCAAGTGCCCCGGCCTTGTGTGTGGAGTGCCACGATACGAGCAAGGGAACTTTCAAGGACCTCCACATGGGCTATCCCGTGGAAACGGCGGATTGTTCCTCCTGCCACAATCCGCATGGCTCCGGGCAGAGGTCGATCCTGCACGACGTGGTGCATGAACCGGTCAGCAACCGCATGTGCAAGCAGTGCCATGACGCGCCGGATTCAGCCGAGCCGTTTGCGCTGATCAGAGACAGCTACGAGCTCTGCCAGGGCTGCCATTACGACATGGTCAACGAGACCTTCAACCAGGAGCGCATTCACTGGCCGCTGGTGGATGGCGCCGGCTGCATCAACTGCCATTCGCCCCATGCCTCGTCCGTGACGGGACTGCTCGAAAAGCCGATGCTGGAGCTGTGCGGCACGTGCCACGCGGATACCGTTTCGCGCCAGGAGCGATCTCAGACGCCGCACCCCCCCATTGCTGAAGGTGAATGCGCGACCTGCCACTCGGTGCACAGCTCCAACAACATGTTCCTGCTCAACAACGCCTCTTCCTTCGATCTGTGCGGGGAGTGCCACGAATGGCAGACCCACTCGACGCATCCCATCGGCGAAGGCATTGTCGACCCGCGCAATCGTAATATGGAACTGGACTGCATGAGCTGCCACCGGACTCACGGCACGGAATACAAGCATTTCATCTATTACGAAACCATCAACGACCTGTGTGTCCAATGCCACACCAAATATCGGAGGTAAAGTTCATGAAAGCAGCCCGTTTGATCCTGATCACGGTTTTCGCTCTCCTGGTCGCATTGCCGTGCTGGTCGTCCGAACAGGTCAGGTTGAAATACGTCGGGACCATCTATACCGATGAATCCGGAGTGCAGTTGAAGTCTCCGGAGGGGGTCACCGTGACTGACAACTTCATCTATGTCGCCGACAGCGGAAACCAGCGGATTCTGCGCTATGAACTCAGTGACGGAAGACCTGTGTCGGAAACCATCTTTCCGGTGGCTAAATCCTACCCGCTGATGGTGCGCCCCGATTCCAAGGGGAACATGTATGTGCTGGACGGCAAGAATCGCCGGATCGACCTGCTCAGTCCCGAAGGCGCACCCCGCGGCAGCCTGGACCCCAAGGGCCTGCCTGATGACGGCAAGGTCGTCCCCCGCAGTTTTGCTCTTGGCGGTGACGGAACCATCTACCTGCTCGACATCTTCTCGCAAAGGGTATTGGTGCTTGATGGGAGAGGGCAGTTTGTCCGCGGGATCCCGTTTCCCCCCAAGCATGGCTTCTTCTCAGATGTCACGGTGGACCGGCAGGGCAATGTTTACCTGCTTGACAGCGTTGAAGCGGTTGTTTATCGGGCATTCAAAGGCGAGGAGGAGTTTTCCGCCCTGTCCGAAAGCATGAAGGACCTCATGAATTTCCCGACCAGCATTGCGGTCGATAATTCAGGGCGCATCTATCTGCTCGATCAGTATGGCAGCGGATTGGCGGTGGTCAGCAGTGATGGGTCTTTCCTGGGGCATAAACTGTCTATGGGATGGAGTGACGGGATGCTCTATTACCCCTCGCAGATCAGCATCGACCAGGAGGGAAATGTCTTTATCGCCGACCGCAACAACAACCGCGTGCAGCATTTTTCCGTGGTGGATTGATTGGTCTCGCTCACCCTCCCTCACCCCCGGCCCGCTGGGAGAGGGGTGAACTCAAAGGGGGGGTTAATCCTGAACGTGGCACTTGTTGCAGAGTGAACGTTGGAAAGAGCCGTATCGCATTTCAATGTCGTCGCCGTAGAAAGCCTGTGCGCTGTCGGCTGAAGAGAAAACCGGCGAATCTGCGATGAACTGCGTCTGGAAATCCCAGCGGCCGATATTGGCGAAGGGTGTGGCGTGGGCGCGGTGGCAGGTGAGGCACATGACGCGGCTCTGGGAGTCCGGCCCGTGGGTGCTGTAGGGGTCGAGGAGGTTTTCATCCACCCCGCGCTCAAAGGGCACGAAGTGGTCGTAGGCGCTGTCGGCGCTGCCGGTGAAATCGCCGGTGGCGACGTAGCTGTTGTACAGGTCGGCGTATTGATTGAGGTAGGCGTTGCCGCCTGCCGCGTGACTGTGCTGGCTCGAATTGGTGTAGCCGACATGGCAGTTGCTGCACCACTCGGACATCCCTTCGCCGTAGTCGGTGTGGCGCTGGTCGGTTTCGGTCGGCCAGTCGCCGCCCTGGCCGGAATAGGAGACGGCGGTGGGGGAGGGGTTGGGGAAGTAATAACTGACCCCGGCGCGGTTTTCGATCCAGCCGGTAGAGCGCAGCATCCGGAAGTCATAGCTCGGGTAGCTCAGCCCGTGGGGATCATGGCAGCTGGTGCATTCCAGCCAGTTCGAACTGAAGACACCGCCGCCGCTGCTGGGGGCCCTGTCCTTGAAGGCGTCGCGGGTCAGACCGTAATCGACAGCGATGATGTTGTGCCCGTGGCTGTCGGCCCGGTCTTCGTAGCCGTTCTGGGAATATTCGCGGGTCAGCCAGTAGAAATCCCCGCCGGGGGAATGGCCGCTGCCGTTTTCGGTGAGTACGCGATGCGTATCGTCATGGCATCGCAGGCAGGTGGAGCTGGCGTCACCGCCGAGAAGCCCCAGGGTCGAAGAGGATGTGTCCTCGCCGATGGCGCCGTGGCACCCGCGGCAGTAATCACCGCCACCCCAATGAAAGGCATCTGCGTCTGAAGAAAATAGACAAAATCCCAGACAGAGCATTGCCGAGAAGAAAAGAACGGAACTTCTCCGGTGCTTCAGAGTTGTCATCATCATCCCCCCATGCTTGGTTGTGACACCCTATTAAATAACATTAAGATTGGCGTTTGCCAAGGAAAAAGTTAAATAAATTTTAAAATATGGCTATCTATCTAATTTTTCTATTTGAAATCTCCCCGGAAGATGCGTGATGTCTGACTGTGTCGGGAACAAATGTGCGACATCCCTCTTGATTTTGAGCCTTTTGCTCTTCTCTGCAATTCTCGCAAGAGGGGAATCGGTCATGGACGTCTCCCCCCGACCCATGACGACGGCCCAGTGCGGGAGTTGCCATCCGGGCCAGTTTTCCGATCTGAAAGCCCGCGGCGGCGGGCATCGCCTCGACTGCCGCCAGTGTCACGAAGTTTTTCATGTCCCGCGGCGCAGCGAAGACGAATTTGTCAATCGAATGCCACGCTGTGCCGGATGTCATGGGCATCCCCATGAAAATATCGAGATGCCCTGCTTCTCATGCCACCGCAACGCCCATGCGCCGACGGTGCCAATTAAAAACGATCTGTTGAAAGACACCTGCCAACAATGTCATCCGCAAGCCGCGGGGATCTTGAATGAAGGCTCAAACGCCCACGGCGCAATGAGTTGCGACGCCTGTCACATTGAAGAACATGGAATGATTCCAGATTGTTTCCAGTGTCACGTTCCCCATTATCCTTCTCAGGATAAAGAACAATGCATGAACTGCCACCAGCCGCACCGCCCTCGAAGCGGTGAGTTGCCCATCGCTGCTGATACGCAGTCCTGCAAGAGTTGTCACAGCTCGGTTTACGCCGTATGGGCAAGAACTCCCAGCCGACACGGAGACTGGGCCTGTTCCGTCTGTCATGTCCGTCACGGGGAGGCGCTGGCCTGCCGCGACTGCCATGATCCGCCGCATGAGACTGCCATGCTGGAAAAATTTAAAAGGTGCACCGGATGCCATTTCGACCCTCACGATCCCTCGACAACCCGATAAAGAAGACTCTCCAGGTGGTGCGGATTCTGTCGGCCCTGGTCTTTTTCTGCGTCCTGTGTCTTTCCACGTCCAATGCCGTGGCGGAAGATCTGGAGGAGGTCCGGCGCATGGCTGAGCACGGCAGCCACCCCTTTCAGCTGCGCTTGTGGGAGGTCTATTCCCGGGGTGAAGGGGTCGCGCGCGATGAACAGCAGGCCATGCGGTGGCTGACAAGGGCCGCCGAGGGCGGATATGGACCCGCGCAGAACGTCCTGGGTGTTTACACCCTCGAACATGCACGCTACCGCAGCGATATTGAGCGCGCCAGGCATTGGCTGGAAAAAGCGGCAGCAAACCGGCAGGCGGAAGCTCAGTATCGGCTGGGACTTCTCTACCTGGAAGGTGCTCAGGGCCTGCGCGCCGACATTAACAACGCCCTGCACTGGCTGAAGATGGCGGCAGACGCAGGCTATGGCGATGCCCTGTATGTCCTGGGATGGATGTACGAAAAAGGACGTGGTGTTGAGGTGGACAGAGAGCGGGCATTTGAATTGTTCTCAGCCGCTGCCCGGAAAAATCACCCAGGCGCCACGCACCAGATGGGGCGCATCGCGCTGGAGCAGGACGCTCCAGATGCTGCAGCACAAGCTCTGGCATGGTTTCAGCGCGCCGCCGATTCGGGAGAGGCGGATGCCCTGAACGACCTGGCGGTGCTTTTCCTTCGGCACCAGGGCCGCATTGGCGAACAATCGGCGAGTCGGGATATTATCCTCTCCTGGCTGCGTCAGGCGGCCAAAGCTGATAGCGATGTGGCTTCGTATAACCTGTGGCGCCTTTATGTCCGCGGCATGATAACGCCCTCAAGCGAAAAAGAGCTTGTTCAGTGGCTGCATACCGCAGCCCGCCAGGGTGAGAGCGGCGCACAGCGGCAGCTGGGGTGCCTGTGGCGTGAATGCGCGGTTTTCCCTCAGCATGTGAGTGACTACGGCTGTCGCCGGATGGCGGATTACTGGCTGGCGTTGGCGGAGGGAGAAAAGACCTTGCAGTCGCTGGCTGAGCCCCAGCCGGAATGTACCACCCCGACCGCCCCCGGGGGAGAAGTTGAGGAGGGTGAACTGGAGCAGGTGGCGGAAGACTCAGTGGTTTTCAGCTTTTCGATGAAGAGTAGCTTTGAATAGGGGAGATTTTTGAATTCGTCGAATTCCGCTGTGGATTCCAGTGTTCGAGGAAAGCAAGCAGTTTGTTGAATCCGATCGGTTGGGAGTAGTGGAACCCCTGGGCCTGAAGGCAGCCGGCCTCGCGCAGGTAGGCATCCTGGACGCCGGTTTCCACCCCCTCGGCGATAAAATTAAGGTCCAGGCCTTTGGCGATGGCCAGAATGGCAGTGATGATGGTGTTCTGCCCCTCGCCGCCGGGGACGATGTTCCTCACGAATGAGCGATCGATCTTCAGGGTATGGATCGGCAGTGTCTGCAGATAGCTCAGCGAAGAGTAGCCGGTGCCGAAATCGTCCACTGCGATACGTACGTCATGGGTCGCAAGAGTCGTAAGAATACGCATGGACTTGTCCATGTCCTGCATCAGGTTGCTTTCGGTGATTTCGATTTCAAGGCGGGTGGGGTCGAGAGGAAATTTGCCGAGAATATTGAGAAAGTCTCGATCGAAGTGCCCCAACTCCAGCTGCTGGGCTGAAACGTTGATCGCCATTTTGAGGTCGGAATAGCCTGCTTCGGCAAGTCTGACGGCATCACGGCAGGCCTGTTCCAGAACCCAGTTGCCGATGGAGCAGATCAGTTTGGTCTGTTCGGCGACAGGGATGAATTCGCTGGGATAAAGAAGACCGCGAACTGGATGCCCCCACCTGACCAGGGCCTCCACCCCCACGACCTTGTGCGTGCTCAGATCGAGCTGCGGCTGGTAGAAGAGCCTCAGTTCATTGTTTTCGATGGCGCGATGCAGGGAATTTTCGATGTCGAAGTGGTAGGAGTTGATTCTGTTCATCTCCTCCGTGAAACAGCAGTGCCCGTTCCGCCCTTTTCCTTTGATCCGATACATCGCCAGGTCGGCATTTTTTAGCAGCATTTCCCTGGTCTGCCCGTGATGAGGATAGACCGCATAACCAATACTGAACGTGACTCTGACGGTTTGACCATGGAGCTGGAAAGGCTGCTCGAAAACAGACTGGATTTTGCGACAGATGATGTCGGCCGCATCGACCCCGTCGATATCCGGCACCAGCAGTGTAAATTCGTCGCCGCTGATGCGCGCCAGGGTGTCGCCTTCGCGCAGGCTCTCCTTGAGGCGCTGGGCAACTTTCTGCAGCAGCTCATCGCCGGCGAGGTGGCCCAGGGAATCGTTGATCATCTTGAAACGGTCGATGTCGAGGAACATGACGGCCAACTGCTGTTTCTTGCGCCTGGCCTGGCCGAGGGCAATCTGTAACCGGTCGGTGAACAGGGCACGGTTGGGCAGGTTGGTCAGTTGATCGTGGTAGAGATGGTAGCGGCGCAGTTCCTCAGACTGTTTGCGGTCGCTGATATCGCGGGCCACGCCGTATATCCCGACCATGGGGCGGCCCTGGTCGCGCTGGGTCGCGTACACGCCGAGAGAGTTCATCTCAACTGAAATGGCCCAAACTTCCACATGGCGGACTTCTCCCCCGTTGCGCGGTCGCAGCCTGAGTTCCATGCTGCGGGTGGCCTGATGGCCGCCGCGGTTGAGGTAGCGGAACGCCTGGGACACTTTTTCGAAATCCTGGCTGAGTACGATTTCAGAAAAATGCCTCCCGAGAAAATCCTCGCCCTGGCAACCGAGAAACTGGCGGGATTTCTCGTTGAGAAAAGAGAAGTAGCCCTGATCGTCCAGCATGAAAATAAGATCGGGAGAGTTGTCTACGATGAATCGGTGCAGCTCTTCCGATCCCTGCAGCCGCTCCTGGATCTTGAGATACTCTTTTTTGCGTTGACGTTTTTTGAGTACGGCGGAGACTGTGTCGAGAAGTTTCTGGGGGTCGTAAGGCTTGGCGATAAAGTCTGCAGCACCCTTGCGCAGTGCGGCGGTGGCCTGTTCGAAGGTCGATTCGCCGCTGACCATGATGACGGAGGTGTCGATCTGGCGGCGCCGGATGAAATCAAGAACCTGCTGTCCGCTGACGTCGGGCAGGTTGATATCGAGAAGCGCCAGGCCGAAATCTTTTTTGCTCAGCAGGGTCGTCGCGTCGCGGCCGTTCGCCGCGCAGGCGATCTCGTAGCCGGCCTGCAGTAAAACCGCACTCAGGCCCGAGCGGATTCTTTCTTCATCATCGACGATCAGAATTTTCGAGGATCGAATCAACATGATAGCAAATCATTCTTCCCGTGGATCGGAGACATCGCCACTTTCATTGCTGGAATCTGTGTCTACTGTCCGGCGTGGCATCAGAATGTCGAAAATGGTTCCGGTCTCCGGGTCGCTGACGCAAGAGATTTCCCCACCCATGCGATCGACCAGGTTTTTGACGATGGACAGGCCCAGTCCGCTGTGATCTTTTTTGGTGCTGACCACAGGCTGAAATAAATTTTTCAGAATGTCCGGAGGAATTCCCGGACCATTATCTTCAATTTTCATCCCCACGAAGACCTGCCCGTTCTTATAGATCCCGTCGCGGGTCGTAATCCGCAGCAGCCCGTCGTCCGGCAGAGCTTCCACGGCGTTTCTGACAAGGTTTATCAGAATTTGTTTGACCGCGGCGCTGCCGATGGCCAGAGGCGGGATGCGATCATCGAGAGAAATTTCAGTCTGAATCACTTTCCCCTTGAACAGGGTCTGATTGAAGAGTTTGATCAGATCCTCAATCGTCTGGTTGAGTTGCAGGGGGCTCTTTTCATCCTCTGTTGCTGTGCCGAGATCTCTGAGCCGGGCAAGTATGCCGCCGATACGCAGGATTTCTTCGCGGATGACGGAAATCTCATCCGATGCAGCGTGATTCTCGCCAAGCTTGGTGGTCAAGGCAAACAGGTAGGTGTTGATGATGGAGAGAGGATTGTTGATTTCGTGAGCCAGCTTGCGGGCTTCAACCCGCATCTCCTCCTGCTGATCGGTGAGCATTTTGCGGTGGATGTCCAGCAGCCTCAGGGCGCGCGCCATGTAGCGCGAAATATGCTGCGAAAACAGCTCAATACCAATGGCGGGCGGTTTTATGCGTCGCCAGCGCGGTTCCGAAACCCCTGCGAAAAGGACGCCGAGAAATTTTTCCCCGTCGCGCAGGGGCAAAAACAGCAGGCCGTCCTGATGAAGCAGACGGCAGAGCTGCTGATCGATGACAGCGGCGGGATCGTCCTCCTCCACGGAATCGAAGGTGCAGTGGATCCGGCCTGTTTTCAGGGCCCTGGCGGCAAGGCTGGCTGATTTGTCGACATTGATATGAAGCTCGCGCAATAAATCCTGCCCATCATCCACTGTCGACAGGGGGTGAAGCGAGTGATTCTCTTCGTCGTAAGTCAGGAAGTGGATATCCTGCAACCCAAAGGCGATGGTCAGCTCCTGCCGGATGCGATCGAAGATCTGCTCGGGGGTGTCGGCCGGAGACGCATCGAGTTCACTGCTTCCGGTCAGGGCTGCATGGCGTACGTACTGCGAAAGTTTGTGCCGCATCTGCTGGTGCGTCGCGGTTTTCTCTTCCCGGTTGGGTTTGTCGGTTGAAGGGAAGATCAGACTCGAATGGATGCCGAACTGCTGGGCGCACTCAAGAACCGTTCTCCGTGCGCAGTCGCGGCATTCAGCCAGTAGCGCTTCATCCAGTCCGAACAGGTCGTCATGAGGGCGGGTGTCCGGGGTGTCCGGCCCGTGCAGCACGCTCTGGGTCAGTCTTGCCGCCAGATTAAGCAGCTTGACCAGATTCGATGCATCGCTCAAGGCGGCCTGAGGAGTATTCTGGAACAGAATCGCGTCGGCGACGAAAGGGTGCAGCGGCCACTGCCGGATCACCGCGGCGCCGACCTGCGCATGAGATGCGTTGAAAAGTTTTTTCTCGGCCCGCTCCACGGCCGAATCCGGATCGTCCATGAAAAGGATATCGAGATAGCTCTCCGGGTGGTTCTTCAGCAGCACAAGCTGGCCGAAACGGGAGAGCAGGCCGGTTGTATAAGCTTCATCAGGAAAGGGATAGCCGACCAGACGGGCCAGCTCCTGGGTGATATGCCCACAGAGCAGCGAGCGCGCCCAGATCGCGGTGACGATATCCTCCTGATGTTCGGAAAATTGACTGAAATACTGGTAAATAGCGCTGGTGACCGCGATATGGCGGACTTCATCGATGCCCATGACCACCAGCAGGCGGCGGATATGCTTGATTTCTGACCACTGGCGATAGAAGGAGGTATTGGCGATATGCAGGATTTTGGCGGAAATAACCGGATCTTGTTCGATGATGTGGGCGATATCGCCAAATTCCACCGTCGATTGGTGGAAAAGACGCAATAGCTCCAGCAGAACCTGCGGAACGGAGGGGATTTCCTCGATGTGGACCTCTGCATATTCCATAAAATAAAAAATCGTCGTCCAATCAAAGGGTTTGAGTTGGAAAATCAGACATTAACATATCATAAAAAAATAACATTTCCACACAAATGCATTTTATTTTACAGAGCGAAAAGACCAGAAATTTCTTCTGTTGGAATGTTGGCTTTGCAATAAAAATGCCGCAAGATTTAAAATATGCAATAAAGGGATGATAGTGAAAAGAAGTACAGGAATTAATGGTTTTTTTGAAGAAATCAGGGAAAAGTTGATTTTTTTTAAACAGCAGATAAAAAAGGCCGGCTCCTGAAAGGAACCGGCCTCGAAACAGCCTTAGAAGCCGCTGTTGAAGCGCGCCATTTTGCGTGCTTTTTTGCGCAGGCGGCGTGCAGCCTCCGCCTCTTTGCGCTTGCGGCGGACGCTGGGCTTCTCATAGAAGCGGCGACGCTTCATGTCGCGGAAGAAGCCGTCCTGCTGCAGCTTGCGTTTCATCACTTTCATTGCTTTGGCCAGATTGTCGTCATAGACCTTGATCTCCATAACTACACTCCTTTCATAGAATGAGGGCATTAAAAGATACCTGCCGGCCCGCAGGCGCAGTGCGCCCGCAGGAGACCGGCAGGGGGTGCGTTTTATTCAGGCACGTTGGGAATGGTCGTAGTCTGGCCCTTATGGTTGCGCAGGGTGTATTCCTTGTCATCGTGCCCCACGATGTAGTAATCGGGCATCAGCGGGATCTTGCCGATGTTGGTGGCGATGACGTACATGGGCTGCGCAAGCCCGGTGGTGTGCCCGCGCAGGGCGTCGCGGATCAGCTCCGCGCCTTTTTCCACCGGCGTACGGAAGTGGTCGATGCCCGGCGCCGGTTCGCAGTAGAACACGTAGTAGGGGCGGATGCGCACGCGCAGAAGCTTCTGATGCAGCTCGCGGAAGGTCTCCACATCGTCGTTGATCCCTTTGAGCAGGACGGCCTGGTTGCCGACGTTGACGCCGCTCGAGAGCAGATCGTACACGCCGCGCGCGGTCTCTTCAGTCAGCTCCTTGGGGTGGTTGCACTGGGTATTGACCCAGATCGGCACCTTGTGGAAGCCGCCCAGTACCTTCTTGAGCCCCGGCGTGATGCGTTGCGGAAGCACAATCGGCGCACGCGACCCGAACCGGATCATCTGCACATGATCGATCTCGCGCAGCTTGCTGATCAGGTAGTCGAGCTTCTCATCGGAGAGCAGAAACGGGTCGCCGCCCGTCACCAGGACGTCGCGCACCTTGGGGTGCTCTGCGATCCAGCGCAGACCATCGTCCACGTTGAAGTCGAAGCTCAGGTCGCCGTCCACCACCAGTTCCTTGCGGAAGCAGTGACGGCAGTAGATGCCGCAGTTCTGGGTCACGGTAAAGGCCACACGGTCTTCGTACTGGCGTGCGATGCTGTCGGGGCGTACCTCTTCCGTGGCGCGGTTTTCCTTCCACATCAGGTAGTCGGTTTTGCCGTATTTATTGACCTTCTCCTGGGGAGAGGGGATGACCTGCTTGCGGATCGGACAATTGGGATCGTCAGGGTCCATCAGCGAAGCGATGTAGGGTGTCGTGCCCCAGGTGGTCCTGTTATCCTCCAGCGCTTTGCGTTCTGCGTCTGTGAGGTTGACGAATTTTTCGAGAGATTCAGTGGTGTTGACGAATTGGCGCAACTGTTGCTGCCATTCTTGCTGCATGACTTCTCCTTTGTCGTTGGGGGGCGCACGGCAATGCCCCGGTTATTTATGTGGTTGCGCTTGCGCGCCTGAGTCTTTTCTGTACGGTCGGCCGATGCATGAAACGCGATCAGCCAGACGGATCAACCGCAGATGACGATCAGGTGGTGATGAAGATAGGTGCTTGCGGGAGTGGACGAGAGGGGAGTCGTGCGGCGCGGATTATGATCGAGCAAATCCTGCGCATGGTTGTAGAACATTTTGTGTTGAACAAAATAAAAAATGGACTATAAAAAAACATGACTCACTTTCGTCTGAAATTATTTTTCCCGGGCGGGAGACCCGCCGAAAATCGAAGACAGCCAAGAAACTAACATGAACCTTGGGTGATGTCAAAAAGCCGGTTCACGACAGGAAATATTTCAATCTGTAAATTACTGATTTCAATAAGAATTTTTAAGCCCATTTTTCTGGATTCTCTGCATGATATTCAGCGTCTCATCGGATTTTCCCAGACCAATGAAAAATCAGGTGCCTCCGGCAGCACGATGCGTTATGATCGTGGACCGTTGAGTCTCTGGTCTGCGCCCGCTAACCCGGGTTAAGGCGTACAGGGCGATTTCATGTCAGGAGAGGAACGGGATTACGATGGAAAAACTGTGGAGAAAAATTTTATGGATCGAGGGCGGTGCTTTCGCCGTGATTATCGGCTTTATCTGGCTCAATGAATATCTGGATCTGCCCCACGTGCTGTTCAAGGCCCCGCTGACCCCCTTCAATTTTACCGAAGCTCTGTTTGAGACCGCGCTGATTGTCGTTCTGGGCGGCAGCGCCACCATTTATACCATGGTGCTGGCCGGGCGTCTTCAGAAGTCGGACAGGGAGAAGAATCGGCTGCTTGAAGTCATCGCCCACGATCTGCGAAGCCCCTTTACTACCTTGCTCGGTAACACCGAACTGCTTCAGAACCCCCCTGAGGATCTCTCCGAAGAAGACCGCGCGACACTGATTTCCGATGTCCACCAAAGCGCCGCAAACACTTTCCAGACGCTTGAGAATCTTTTGAACTGGGCCCGCTTGCGTCGCCAGCACGCAGCCCCTGAACCGGAATTGATCGAGGCGCGGGAGCTGATCGATGAGATCGTCAATGACCTCGCCGATCAATGGCGCGATAAAGAGGTCACCATCACCAACAACCTGGAGAATGACACGCGCATATTTGCCGACCCCACCGAGTTGCGCTCCATCCTGCGCAACCTGATCAGCAATGCGATCAAATTTTCGCGACCCCAGGGCAAGGTTGAACTGACCGGTCGCAAGCGCGGCGGCAAAACGCGTATCGAGGTGATCGACCATGGCGTCGGGCTCACCCGCAAAGAACAGAAATTGCTGATGAACAAGCATTTTGCCTTCTCCAAGCGTGGAACGAGGGGAGAGAAGGGCAGCGGGATTGGTTTGATGCTGGTGCGTGAGTTGACCCGCCGCAACGGCGGCACGCTGAAGCTGCGCAGCGCGCCGGATAAGGGCTCGGTGTTTACCCTGCAATTGCCCCGTACGGTGCGCCGCCCACCCAAGGTAGAGAAGAAAAAGAAACGAAATACCTCAGCCAAATCTGCAGCTAATCCGCCCGGAGAAGCGTAATTCCAGGTTGTGGCCCGCTAAAATGCGATAAATTATTTTGGGCGAATGTCTTTTTTCCTGTTGCGTTTTTTTGTATTCCGGTTAAACATTAGTTAATTGCTTGGTTCCATCGGTTTATCGGTGGGATCCCGAAGATTCCAGAACGGAGAACAAGGAGAAAAAAGACAATGGCTCAAGGTACAGTCAAATGGTTCAACGATGCCAAGGGGTTCGGTTTTATCGAGCAGGACAACGGACCTGATGTTTTCGTGCATTTCAGTGCAATTGGTGGCGACGGATTCAAAAGTCTCGCCGAAGGGGAGCGCGTTGAATTTGACGTTTCCCAGGGACAAAAAGGTCCCCAGGCATCGAATGTGCGTAAAATCTGATCGGTTTTCACCGACGTTTCAAAAGCCCCGGAGAGCTTCTTTCCGGGGCTTTTTTAGTATCTGGCACGTTGCGTTTATAACGGTTTTTTAAAAATGGGTTGCTTTATGCGTTAACTTGTATAATGTTAAAAAATAAAGGTTTTTTGTCGGCAGAAAAGGAGCTTGAAATGGGATTTTTTAACAAATTGTTCGGCAGCAAAAACGATTATCCCGAAATCGATCCTTCCAGCCCCGTTGTGAACCGCCTGGAGAAATTCAAGGATCACATCGAAACCCTGTCCGACGAGGCCAAGCAGCCCTTGGAGGTTGTCCCGGGCGATGACCGCGCCTTTGTCTTTATCGGCAAGCCGCCCAAGAAGTTCGGCATTGCCTGGATCGAGGACGGGCAGATCAACAACCTTAAAACCCTGGTGGAACGCGACAACGTCGAGCCGCCGAAAGTACAGGCCATGGCCGATCGCCTGCGCCAGATCTACGAGAACTACCAGCAGACCGATCGTTTCAAGGCCCATGTCGGCAAATGCGACGTTGTTGTCACGCCATCGGACAAGTTCCGGAAGGAAGTCAGAGAGGCGATCGCGCAAGTCACCCATTGACTGCCCGATCTCCCGGTTGCCGCACCACGCATGCAGCCGCCACCCACAAAAGAGCGTCATGCCCTGCCGCACCAGGCCCGAGCCTGTTTGATAATCTGGTCAGGCCGACGAAAAACCTGCTTCCACCGGGCCGTCGGGGCAGGCGCTCATTCCTTCTCTCGATCCACTCAAACCGTTATTGGTGATTTGCTCAGGAGCCCAGCAGTGCCTCCATTTCGGGTCAGGCCTCCATTTCGGGTCAGGCTTGACAAATGGGGAAACCCTTGTAGGATTGCGCCATGCCCCGAAAACCTCGCATTCATTTTTTAGGTGCTGCCTACCACGTCATCCTCCGCGGAAACGATGGCCAGGATACTTTCCTTGACGAAGCGGACCGATCCCGCTTTTTCTTTCTGCTTCAAGCCGGCACTGAACGATTCGGCCACCGCATCCACGCCTTCTGCCTGATGAGCAATCACCTTCATCTTGCCGTACAGGTCAAGGAAATACCTCTTGCCCGCATCATGCAGAATCTCGGCTTTCGATATACACAGTATTTCAACCGGCGATATAAAAGAACCGGTCATCTTTTCCAGGGGCGCTACAAGGCGCTGCTAATCGATGCTGACAGTTATTTACTCGAACTGATGCGCTACATTCATCTCAATCCCATTCGAGCCGGCATGGTGGCGCGTCCGGAGAGCTATCCATGGTCAAGCCATTGTGCTTATCTCGGCGGTGAGAAACCTCCCTGGCTGACGACCGACTGGGTCCTCGGTCAATTCCCCGACGCTGAACGCTACCATCGCTTTATTGAAGATGGTATGGAAGAGGGGTATCGCAAAGAATTCCATACTGGTTCATTTGAGGGCAGGGC
>NPID01003530.1_pt1 | contig 29485 bp, 26 predicted proteins | sample 8637491 | NCBI WGS metagenome assembly NPID01 (sample SAMN07420843, study PRJNA396082) | bioreactor metagenome | isolation source: sample BA6 brine-fed electro-methanogenic bioreactor BA | place: Japan: Kochi | collected 2016-06-14 | reverse complement strand
TCGGCAATATATCCGCAGTTCCGGCATCGCCACACCACAGGTTTGTCCCTTTTGAATACCTTTTTATCCAGAATGTTCTGACGCAGCTCTTTGTAGCGTTTTTCGTGCTGTTTTTCCGCTACCGATACGGCATTGAACACCGCAGCAATTTCTGCAAAGCCCTCTTCCTTCGCTTTTGCGGCAAAAGACGGGTACATATCCGTCCACTCGTAGTTTTCACCGTCGGCTGCTTCCTTCAGATTATCTTCGGTGCTCCCGATAACGCCTGCGGGAAAAGCCGCGGTAATTTCGAGCTCTCCGCCCTCAAGAAACTTGAAGAAACGTTTTGCGTGTTCCTTTTCCTGATCGGCAGTTTCCGCAAAAATATCGGCTATCTGCACATACCCTTCTTTCTTTGCTTTCGAAGCAAAATAGGTGTAGCGGTTTCTCGCCTGACTCTCACCGGCGAAGGCCTTCAGCAGGTTTTTTTCCGTTTCGGTACCCTTAAGACTTTTCATGTAGATCTCCTCTTTTCCATTGATTATTATTCAGGCCGATGAAAGAACCGGCCATTGTACACTTTCTCCAAGTATTCCTATCCGTGTAATACTGAAATCATAACGGACAGGATCGTCAAATGCAAACCGCCGGAACGATTTCGTTATCTCATATGCGGTCTTCATATCCGCAGCTGCTCTGGAGGTAAATCCCAGACGTCTGCTTATTCTGAGCATGTGCGTATCCACCGGTACAAGCAGCCCTGCCGGTGAAACCGCACCACTCCAGCAGCCAGGGTCTACTTCATCCTTCCGCACCATCCAGCGCAGGTAGAGGTGAAGCCGCTTGCAGGCGCTTCCGGCTTCCGGTACCGGAAGAACTCTCCGCCCCGCCGGTATTCCGCCCGCTTCGGCATCCGCAGCGTTCTCAAGCCGGCGGACAAAGGCAGCGAGTCCGCTCTGTACATCGCCCCTGAAAAAGGAAGAGCCGTCAGCGATAAAGGCTTCTTTCAGGGAGCCGTACTCTCTCAAAAGGGCGCCGATGCCCGAAAGCAGATGAACAAGCGCCTTTCCATCAAAGAAACGGTACCTCAACCCTCCGAAGTGTTCCTGCAGATCGCTCCGGCTGCACGCTTTCAGGCAGGCTGAGGGAGCGGAAGGATCAGGAAAAGCGGAACGCAGAGTCTCCAGGAAGCCGAGGATGGAAGCGACCCTCCCCAGGGCAAAAGCCGCGGCAAGAAGCCCGAAGACCTCCCGATCTCCGTCCCCCGAAAAGAGATAGAGGGTCTGAAGCGGATCCGGGGCGATATACCTCCGGAGATGATACCTTTGATAATTCTCTTCAAGAAATGTACCGGTGTCGATCTCCAGAGCTCCTTCTAAATAATAACAGGAACTATTATTATTAGAAAGCGGGAATTAATCAAGTCTTACCGTAAAATTTTTTCCGCCCTGTCCCTGGCCCTATCCCCGGTGGTATATGGAAGCTATCTCGTCGATCGACCGGATAAACTTTTTCCTGTAGGAGGCCGGTTCAATAATCTCCACCGAGGCACCGCACTGGACGATTCTCAGAAAAAGCTCGATGGAGTTCTCTGCCTGCACCTCATAGAGCATCCAGCCGGTTTCGTCCGGGTCATGCAGCTTCATATCCTGAAAATAGAGATTCTGAAAAACATTCAGGACCGAACGCTCACGGATCCTCATTTTAAGGGGAACCAGGTCCTCCGATTCTATCGGTGCACCGAAATTGTTGCGCCCGAAGGGTTTGAGGTTGTCGGGGATTGTATAAATTTCATCGAGAATCTCGGCACTGTGCACCTTGCGGATATCGATGGTCTGTATGCTTGCGGTGTGACGAAGACGGCCGGTTACGCTTATGGGACGCCGGACCCCGTTCTGGTCGTAAAAACCGATAAAGTAGGGAGCAAACTCCGTCTCTTCCTCTTTACCCGTTTTTTCATTCAGATGCCGGATCCTTACGATCTTGCCGGAGACCCAGGAATCGGTCATGGTTTCCAGTATGCGGATGTAGTCGGAGTCCTGCCTTTTTGAACCCGTTTCGATCGCTTCCGCCATGGCGTCGATGCTGGCGCTCATGGAAGGGGCATTCTTGCGCAGGTTTTCGGCCAGTTTGCGGAGTCCGCTGGACATGTGGGGATTGTGATATTCCATGTGATTGGCCAGCAGTTCGGCGGAAAGATGAAAAGCGAGACTTTCATAGACCGAGAGTTTCATCATGTCCATCGATTCGTCGCTGGTAACGCCGACTACGTACTCGTCTTCCCAGATGTCGACTTTCTTTTTCAGTTCATCCACATAACGGCCGATTGTGGATCGGTGAACGCCGAGACGGCGGGCAATCTCCGCCCTCCTCATTCCCTCCGGATGGCTGAGAAGCAGTAGTTCGAGTTGCATAAGTCGTTCGCTTTTTCCCATTGTGAAATCACCTCATCGTTGCTATTTGTTGCAATTATGTAGTGTAGGTGCAAAACGGGAAAAAAACAACTCTTTTTTGCAACACCCGGCGCTGCCCTTTTCAGCGCGGGATTTCGGTCTGCTGCGGAGCCCTGGGAATTTCCAGAATGGAGACCAGATCGGCCGGCTCAAGCCGAAACAGGCTGCCCCTGCCCTCGTAGAAACCGTGATCACCGATAAGGTGAATGTTTATGTCGGTGAATATTATGGTACGGTTCAGTTTTTTGTTTACAAGGATGGTATTCGTCTTCGAATGAAGTCCCGGCCCGCCGAAGGGACTCGGAATTTTACCCCTGATGGAGTCGACACGCACCTCAAAATGCCCGTCGACGGTAGTAAACTCACCCAGCCCCTTCTCTCCTTTGTTCCTGAAGTAGCGCATCCTCTCTGCAATCTCCGCATGTGTGGTCCCAAGACGCCCCACTTCCGCGGCATCGCTCTCCAGAATCTCAACCAGAGAACGGGTATCCGTTCCGAGAAATCCGTGCAGAGTAAGCACTCCCGGCTTCATCTGCTCCTGAATGGCATTCATCTGCGGTGTCTGTTTCATATCAACTCCTCTCCGGATTAAGCGAACTTGTCGAAATAGATCAGCTCGTCCGGTACGCCCTTATCGGAAAGCACCTTTATGCAGGCATCGATCATTCCGGGGCTGCCGCAGAGGTATGCCTCGGTATTGTCTCCGCTCTCCATATGGCGGGCTACAACGTCGGTTATAAGCCCGGTCTCGCCGTCCCACTCATCCTCATCCTCCGGCGCACTGAGGGCGGGGATAAAAGAGAAATTGGGAAGACGCTTTTCCAGTTCCTTCATCTCCTCGAGAAGGAAGAGATCCTTTTTCGACCGGGCCCCGAAAAAATAACGGGTGCGGCGCGCGACTCCCTTTTCCGCCATATCCAGAAGGATCGATTTGATGGGCGCCATACCGCTTCCGCCGGCAATGCAGATAATCTCACGCTCCGTTTCGCGCAGGAAAAAATCACCATAGGGACCGTTAAAAACAATGTTGTCCCCTTCCTTCAGATACTGATGGACAAAAGTGGTGCATATTCCGTTGGGTACATAGCGTATTTCCAGCTCAACGTGATTACGGTCGCTCGGGACCGAGGCCGCCGAATAGGCGCGGTATATCGGTTCGTCCGTAAGCTCGTATTCCGGTACCCGGAGCTGGACGAACTGCCCTGCGGAAATTTCAATTTCCGCGGGATCGTTGAGCTTGAGGGTTATCTCCTTTATGTCATGGGTAAGATCCCTTATCCGTTCCACCGTCGCATCAAATTCTTTTACGTTAAAGAGTTCGTCGGGGATCCGGATCCGCATATCCTCTTTAACCTTGAGCTGACAGGACAGGCGGACGTTCTGCTCCATCTCTTCTTCGGATATCCAGGGAAGTTCGGTCGGAAGATATTGTCCGGCACCCTTCTCCACGGTCACCTTGCACAGGCCGCAGGAACCGCGCCCCCCGCATGCGGAGGGAATGAAGATTTCCTGCTCCATGAGGGTCCCAAGGAGGGGCTTGCCGCCCTTGACCACGTACTCTTTCTCATCATTTATGGTGATTTTCACCTCACCGTAGTTGCCTATGGTTGCGTCGGCTATAACCATCAGGATCGCAAGAAAAGCCGAGATCCCGCTTATCGCCCCAACGCTTATTATCAGTGCCGATATCATGGTGCCTCCTTATCCGATGTTGATCATTCCGCTGAAACCCATAAAGGCCATTGCCATCATCCCGGTAATGATCAGGGTTATCCCTGCACCTTCAAGGCCCCGCGGAAGTCTGGCCCGCTTCAGTTTCTGCCGGATACCGGCCATCGCAAGGATCGCAATAAACCATCCGAGGCCGCTTCCGAGGCCGAAGACAAAACTGGCAATAAAGTTGTACTCCCGGATAACCATAAAGAGACTTACACCGAGGATTGCGCAGTTTACGGTAATAAGAGGCAGAAAGATACCGAGGGCCGCGTACAGCGCCTCGGAAACCCGCTCAATAATCATTTCAACCAGCTGAACAAAGGCAGCTATAACGATAATGAAGACTATAAAACGAAGATATTCGAGTTCCAGGGGCACAAGAATCTTATGATAGACAAGCCAGTTCAGAACACTGGTGGTCGCCATTACAAATGTTACCGCGACACCGAGACCGACGCTGGTCTTCAGTTCCCGGGAGACCGAAAGAAAACTGCACATACCCAGGTAGTTGGTAAGCAGAATATTGCTCGTAAAAACCGATGCAAAGAGAAGTGCCAGGGGATATAAGGAATCGCTCATTTTTTATCCTCCTCTTCGGGTATTAACACGCCCTTTACCACCCAGACAAAGATGGCAAGCATGAAGAAAGCGCCGGGAGGCATTATCATGATCGACCAGTTGGTCCACCAGGATCCGAAGACCTGAAAACCCCAGAGGGTACCGGTTCCCAGCAGCTCCCGGAAGATTGCCACGACGATAAGAACATAGGAATAACCGATCCCGGATGCCAGACCGTCGATCAGGCTCAATCCCGAGCTGTTGTTTAGAGCAAAAGCCTCGGCTCTGCCCATAATGATGCAGTTGGTTATGATAAGTCCGACATAGGGCCCGAGCTGTCTCCAGATATCGGGCATGTAGGCCCGGAGAAAGATATCCACGACGATTACAAAGCTGGCTATTATCAGTGTTTCCGCCATCATCCTGACTCTGGAGGGAATGAATTTCCGCAAAAGAGAGATGGTGAAACTGGACAGGGTTGTGGTGAATATAACTCCGATGCTCATGACCACGGTGTTTTCAAGTTTATTGGTGACCGCGAGGGTAGAACAGATTCCGAGAATCTGGGCAAAGACCGGATTGTTCTTTCCGAGCGGGTCGGTAAATGTCTTTTTGATTTTTCCTTTTACCATCTTACTGCTCCTGCCCCTTCGATTCGACTGTTTCCCGAACCTCCGTGAAGGCCCTGTTGGCAATCCTGAGAACCGCATCGCTGGTTCTGGTGGCTCCTGTTATGGCATCCAGTTCGTCCGGGGCATCGGCCGTCCCCTCATCCACGAGGGAAAAAGGCCCCTGCTTGCCCCTGAACTGCTCCTTGAACCACTCTTCGGTTATGCGTGCTCCCAGTCCCGGAGTTTCGTTCTGCTCCAGAAATTCCACTCCCGTAAACTCATCAAGACTGCGTTCAAAACCGAAAACGGCGACAATCTCGCCCCAGAGTCCGGCTCCGGAAACAAATGCCGCATAGCCCGTAAGCGTATCATTTTCCACAATCTCGAAGTATTCAGGCCTTCCTTCAAATTCGCCCACTTCTCTTACCCGCTGTGTATATACTTCCTGTACCCCGTCGGGATCGTCGGCGGGATAATCAATTCCGGCGGCATAGAGGACCGCCCGTTTCAGGTTAAGGGTCTCGTTCATTTCCACCCGTTCCTTTGTGGTGAGAAAAAGCCCGCTGACTGCCGAGATAAAGACAACCGTAAGAAGCACCATAAAAAGTACCGGGTAAATCCGCAAAGCAAAGGTTCCTTCCTTGTTCATGCCTTTGCCTCCTTCACTTTCTTTCTGTGCTCCTTGATAAGATGATCTATAAGAGGCGCAAACATATTCGCAAAGAGAATTGCAAAGGTTACCCCTTCCGGCCAGTTTGAGAAGAGCCGGATAAGAACGGTCATTGCTCCGAATATTATTCCGTATATCCATCTTCCCAGATTGGTGGTCTGACTGGCTGATACAGGATCGGTAATCATGAAAACCGCCGCGAAAAGAAAGCTGCCCGAAAGCAGGGCATTGAGGGGATGGAGTGCTCCCTCTATTCCGCTCAGAAAGAAGACGGCCTGAAGTACGACAAAGGCGACAAGGGCAGAAGCGATGAAGCGCCAGTTGGCGGCCTTTTTCCATACGATGTAAATACCGCCGATAATGATAAGCAGGGCGCAGGTTTCACCGAAAGATCCGGAAATTCCGCCCAGAAAGAGGTCCGACAGCGGAACGGAACTCCCGCCGGCCTGGTTCACCAGGGGCGTCGCTGCGGATACGGAATCCGTCTGCGGCATCCAGAGCGCAAAACCGCCGGGGAATCCCGAGGCGGGCGGTAGAAACCGGCTGGTCATGGGCACACCAAAGCTGATGTAAATAAAGGCGCGCCCGCTTATGGCCGGATTGAAGACATTCTTGCCGAAGCCTCCGAATACCATCTTTCCGAAAACAATGCCGAAGACTATACCCACCACCGCAATCCAGAAAGGCACGGTCGGAGGGAGGGAAAGCGCCAGCAGAAAAGAGCTGACCAGAACCGAACTGGTCACTTTCATTCCATAGGCTCTGGCGAGAAGATACTCCGCGATTATTCCCGCCGCGGTCACCAGGGCCAGTACCGCCGCAAACCGCCAGCCGAAGTAGTATACCGCTGCAAGACAGAGCGGTATCAACGCGTAGACCACGTTGAGCATCGGCGGCTGTTTCTGCATAAATGCTTGTCGTTTTTTATCCTTGCTCATACAGAACAGTATCGACGCCGATGCAATTGTTGTCAACATTGCAGAAAAGAGCGGAAAACCTCCGGCGCCGCCGGAGCGGTATGAAAGAGAAACAGAGCGGATCCGCCCTCATCTCCCGGTCCGGTGAGCAGCATTTCAGGTATGGGTGAGATGAAGAGCACAGGAATCCGGGTCTCTTCGGCAATTGAGCGTGCCAGAAGGTAATCTTCCCGGTAGCATGTTCCCGAGGTTACAAAAAGGGCTTTGTCCGCATCCCCGGGAGAGGTGCGGGAAACAATTCCGGGCAATCCGTACAGGTACTCCATGAGATAAGAATCCCTGACAAGAAAGAAGAGATACAGGAGCGGTCCGGCACTCATGCAACTCATAGTAGCATCAGATACACCGATACAGCAACTGTGGGTTTGTTGTATCTTGAGAGGGAGGAACGGATAATGACGGATGATCTTCGATCAGGCGGCTCTCGGCCGCAGAATACGTGCATTCCGCAAGGCGTGCAACCTCAGCCAGTCCGATCTCGGGGAGAAAATCGGCGTCTCCTACCAGCAGATTCAAAAATATGAGAAGGGGACTTCGGGCATCTCGGTGCATCAGCTCCTGAACATTTCCACGGTTCTTAAAGTACCGGCCGAGCGCTTCCTCTCTTCAAGCTCTGAAACAGGTGAATCACCCGGAATCTACGACGCTCCGGATCCGGATACAATACTCTTTATGATTACGGAAGAAGAACGGAAACTGCTCGAGCGTTTTCGTTCCCTTGAAAGCAGGGAAGCAAGGCTGCACATCTTCCAGCAGCTGAAAGTCCTCCGGGAAATGGAAGAATCCCTCTCCAAACCGTCCCGATAGCCGCTATCTGAACATATTTTTCCTTCAAACCTTCACTTCTCTTCTCCGATTTACCATATTTAGAAGAAATGAAGGAGAACACAGGTATGACAACAACTCAATTCATTATGGAAATCGAAGCACTTATCGAAGATTCAAAAACTGCGGTACTTGCCACAGTGGACAGTGACGGGAGACCGCAGATGCGCTGGATGACCCCCGCTATTCTCAAGGACCGGTCCAATTCCATCTACGCCGTAACCTCTCTGGATTTTCAGAAACGCAGTCAGCTTCAGGAGCATCCGGAGGTCCAGTGGATGTTTCAGAGCAGAAGCCTCGACAGGATAGCATATGTATCGGGACGTTCAAACCTTATAGAAAACCCGTCGATGCGGGCGGAGGTGCTTGAAGAGATAGGGGGCAAACTTGGGGTCTTCTGGAAGCTGAAAGCCGATACCGCCAGTCTCGTGGTAGTTGAAACCGTAATCGAAGAAGGACGCTTTTTCCTTCCCATGAAGGGAGAGTATGGAACAGTCTCATTCGAGTGAGGCTTCCTTGAGGAGGATATATGTTAAGTAAGAAAAAAAAGATCGAAGTATACAAAATGATGCTGCTTATGCGCCGTTTTGAAGAAAAAACCGCACAGATGTACGGACTGAGAAAAATCGGCGGTTTCTGCCACCTCTATATAGGACAGGAAGCGATAGCGGCGGGAGCCATCGGCGCACTCGACCTGGAAAAGGACTACGTCGTGACCGCATACCGTGACCACGCACATGCCCTGGCCTGCGGAATGGAGCCGAACGCCATTATGGCAGAGCTGTACGGTAAATCCGCCGGATGCAGCAAAGGCAAGGGCGGATCGATGCACATGTTCGACCGTGAAAAGCATATGTTCGGAGGCAACGGTATTGTCGGTGGCCAGATTCCCGTTGCCACGGGAGTGGGTCTGAAAATCCGGTATCGTGAAGAGGATGGTGTTGTGCTCTGCTTTTTCGGAGACGGAGCTATCCATCAGGGGGCGTTTCATGAAAGCCTCAACCTTGCAAAGATTTACGAACTGCCGGTAATTTTCATCTGTGAAAATAATCAGTACGGAATGGGTACGGACTTTCGGAGGGTCTCCTCGGTGGAAGATTTTTCGGTCATGGCGGGAAGCTACGGAATGGAAGGACGCCAGATTGACGGGATGAATGCCGAAGTGGTGTATGAAAATATCAGTGAACTGGTGGAAAAAGCGAGGAAGGATCATCAGCCCTCCCTCATTGAAATAAAAACCTACCGGTACAAGGGACACTCAATGAGCGATCCCGCTAAATACCGTTCAAAGGAAGAGCTGAGCGGGTACAAGGAAAAGGACCCGATCCTCATCATGAAAAAAGAACTTCTGGAAGCGGGAGTAAAGGATTCCGATCTTGAGGGATGGGACAGGGAGGCAAAGGATCTGAGTGAGAAAGCCGCCGACTTTGCCGAAGAGAGTCCGGAACCCGAAGCTGAAGAGCTGTACAGCGATGTACTGGTGTAAAGGAGAATTAAAGTGGCGATAATCACGTTTCGCGAAGCAATACGGCAGGCAATAGAGGAAGAGATGAAGCGGGATGATTCGGTCATCCTTATGGGAGAAGAGGTGGCCCGTTACAACGGGGCTTACAAGGTTACCCAGGGTCTTCTCGATACCTTCGGAGAAAAACGGGTGATAGACACCCCCATCACCGAAGAGGGTTTTACCGGTATGGGAATTGGAGCGGCAATGGCAGGACTCCGCCCCATAGTCGAGTGGATGACCTTCAACTTTTCGCTTATGGCGATAGACCAGGTAATAAGCAATGCCGCCAAGACACTGTACATGTCGGCAGGACAGTTTCCCATCCCCATGGTGCTCCGCGGTCCCAACGGACCGGCGGAGTATCTCGCAAGCCAGCACAGCCAGGCGCTCCAGTCGTTCTACGCCCATGTACCCGGCCTGAAGGTGCTTGCTCCTTCGACGCCCTACGATGCGAAGGGGCTGCTCAAGAGCGCCATAAGGGATGACAACCCGGTCATTTTTCTCGAGGCGGAGCTGATGTACTCCTGGGAGGGAGAAGTTCCCGAAAAAGAATACACCATCGAAATAGGCAAGGCGGACATAAAGCGGGAAGGAAAGGATGTGACCCTCATTGCCCATTCAAAGCCCGTCAGAATGGTTCTGGAAGCGGCTGAAAAACTGGCGGAAGAGGGCATAGAGGCGGAGGTGGTGGATCTCCGCTCCCTGCGGCCCCTGGACGAGGAGGCCATTTACCGTTCGGTGAGAAAAACCAACCGCTGCGTCGTCATTGACGAGTCGTGGCCCGTGGCCTCGGTGGGCAGCTATATCGGATTTCTTGTGGGCAGGGAGTGCTTTGACTACCTGGATGCCCCCGTTCAGCTGATCAGCGGCGAGGATGTCCCGATGCCCTACAACCACAGCCTGGAACTCGCGGCACAGCCTTCGATCGACAAGATTGTAAGGGCCGCGAAGTCGGTACTATACCTGGATACGGAATAAAGGAGGCCCCATGGCCGAACCATTATTGATGCTGGCACTCTCTCCGACCATGGAGAAGGGAATTATAGCGGGGTGGCAGAAATCGGTCGGAGATTCCATAGAGACGGGAGACCTTATCTGTGAAGTCGAAACCGACAAAGCCACCATGGACTACGAAGCGACTCAGGAGGGAACCCTCCTCTCCATTCTGGCGGATCAGGGCGACAGTGTTGCCGTCGGCGATCCGATCGGGATTATAGGGGAAAGCGGAGAGGATGTTTCCGATCTGGAAAAGAAACTGAAAAAAGCCGGATCCGGTAAAGAGGCATCTTCGCCCCCCCCGGAAAAAGATAAAGCTCCGGAGAAGGCGGAAAAAAAACCAGATCCCCGGGAAACGGAACAACAGGAGCCACAGGAGAGCGGCGGCAGGGTCAAGGCAAGCCCCCTGGCCCGCAGACTTGCCGATGAGGCGGGTATCTCCCTCTCCTCCGTCCAGGGCAGCGGCCCCGGCGGCAGGGTGATTAAAAAGGATATTGAGGCCGCAGGAGCCGGCGGCGGTGCGGACTCCGGAACTTCCGGGGGCGCTTACCGGCAGGCAGCCGGGGACAGACGCGAGGCGGTAAGCCCGAAGCGGGCGGTTATCGCCCGGCGTCTTGCCGATTCGATGCGCAATGCCCCGCACTACTACCTGGATATGGATATCTCCGTGGAACGGCTCATGGCCCTGCGGGAAAGCATCAACAGACCACGGATAAAAGCGGGAAAGGATAAACTCTCCCTGAACGCCTTTCTGGTAAAGCTGAGTGCCGAAGCCATTGCACGGCACCCAAAGGTCAACTCTTCCTGGGAGGGAGAGGAGATTCTCTTCCGCGGGGCGATCGACATCGGCCTGGCGGTTGCACAGAAGGACGGGCTGATAACCCCGATTGTCCGGGACTGCCGGAACAAGGGGATTGAACAGATTGATGAGGAGCTGCGCGACCTTATTCCGCGTGCCCAGTCGGGCAAACTGAATCCGGAAGAATACGAAGGAGCCGGCTTTTCGATTACCAATCTGGGAGCCTGGGGCATTTCGCGTTTTACCGCGGTTATCAATCCACCGGCCTCGGCCATTCTCGCGGTCGGAGCGACAAGACCGGTGGCGGTACCGGACGAAAAGGAGGGTTTCCGCTTCAGCGAGACCATGACCGTGACCCTGGGCTGCGACCACAGGGTGATAGACGGAGCGGTCGGTGCGGCCTTTCTTGCGGACCTTAAGGCCATTATCGAAGAGCCGGGGATGGTGCTTTTATGAAATACGACTACGATCTTCTGGTGATAGGTTCGGGACCTGCGGGCTATGTGGGAGCCATAAGAGCTTCGCAGCTCGGCATGAAAAGCGCGGTAATAGAAAAGGGAGAGCCCGGCGGTGTCTGCCTGAACATCGGCTGCATCCCCTCCAAAGCCCTCATACGTCAGACAGAACTCTACCGGTCGGCCGAAGAGCTCGAGGATCTCGGCATCGGTATTGACCGGAGCGGTTTTGACTACCGGAAGGTGTGGAAAAAATCCCGGAAAGCGAGCGGTTCCCTCTCCAAGGGGGTCCGCTTTCTCATGAAAAAGAACAAGATTGATCTTATTGAGGGAGAGGCCGTTCTTCAGGGAGAGGGCCGGGTAATGGTAAAAGGTGAAAAGGGAGAAGAAAAAAGCTACACAGCAAAAAACATTCTCCTCGCCACCGGCAGCCGTCCAAAGGAACTGCCTCCCTTCCCCTTCGACGGGAAGCAGATCCTTTCCAGCGACGACGCCCTCATGCTCGAGGAGCTGCCGGAATCTCTCGCCATCCTCGGCGCAGGAGCGATCGGGTGCGAGTTTGCCCATATAATGGCCGGCTTCGGGGTAAAGGTGACCCTCATTGAGGCGATGGATCAGATTCTTCCCGCCGAAGATCCCGAAACCACAGCCGTCCTGGCCAGGAGCTTCAAGAAGCGGAAGATAGAGATGCTTACCGGAGCGAAGGCATCGGAAGTCAAAAAGAACAAGGACGGTATTACCCTTACGGTAGAAGCCGGCGGAAAAAGCTCCGAGATAAAGGCGGAAAAACTCCTTGTTGTGGTCGGTAGGAGTCCCAATTCCGGGAGCTTCGGGGCCGAAAAAGCGGGAGTGGAGCTGGACAAAGGCGGCTTTGTAAAAACCGGACCATACTACCGCGCGGCAGAGGGAATCTACGCTGCGGGAGATCTTATCGGCGGTCTGCTTCTGGCTCATGCTGCAAGCAAGGAAGCCGAACTGGCGGTGGAGCACATGGCCGGGCGGGATGTTCCCGAAAGAGTCGACCCCACTCATGTTCCCACAGCGGTATACACGGAACCCGAGATTGCCGGTTTCGGCATGAGCGAAGCCGCAGCAAAGGAGGCCGGATTTGATCCCCGGAGCACTCAGTTCCCCTACCGGGGTGCGGGAAAATCCGTGGCCATAGAAAAAACCGACGGCTTTGTCAAAATTATCTTCGATAATAAAACAGGGGAGATTCTCGGAGGCAGAATTGTCGGAGACCACGCGACGGAGCTTATCCACGAGCTTCTTCTCGCGAGGACAGCGGAGCTGCTTCCGGAAGATATAGCAGTAATGGTACATGCCCACCCGACCCTTTCCGAGGCGGTAATGGAAGCCGCCAGGAGCGCCGAAGGATGGGCAATTCATGCATGATTTCCAGAACATACAGATAAGGAGCCAAAGATGAACAAACGACAGACAACAAAAATGGGAGGCAACACCATCACCCTGCTCGGCCCGGAGCTGAAAGCAGGCGACAAGGCACCGGCATTTACCGTCCTGGACAACAGCCTTCTCCCGAAGGGGCTGGAAGATTTTGAAGGCAAGTACAAGCTGATAAGCGTTGTTCCCTCCCTCGACACGGGGGTATGCGATCTGCAGACGCGAAAGTTCAACGATCTGGCATCTTCCCTGGGAGACGACGTGGTTATCCTGACCATAAGTATGGACCTTCCCTTTGCCCAGAAGCGCTGGTGCGGTGCCGCCGGGGCTGACCAGGTTGTTACCCTTTCAGATCACCGTGAGGGAGACTTCGGCCTCGCATACGGAGTGCTCATCGAGGAGCTGAGACTTCTTAACCGGGCAATTTTTATTGCGGATGATGAAAACACGATACGTTATGTAGAAATTGTGAAGGAAAATCACGACCATCCCGACTACGATGCGGCAATTTCCGCTCTGAAAGAGCTCCACCCCTAGAAACCGGGCAGCGGGCCGATTGTACGGACCATCCCCTTCAGGTATACTGGAGGGGATGAATCCCCTATATACGCTTTTCGCCCCTTCGGCGAAAAACTGCAGCGACCTGGCAGCCGAAGAGGTTCTCGCCTCGGGCGGCGAAGTAGTATCCGTTTTACCCGGAGGAGTCTCTTTCCGGGGCTCCCTTGACACCATCTACAGGTTTTCACTTTACGCACGGGTTGCCTCCTCCCTTGTACTCACCCTGGGGCGCTTCACCGTCGAAGACAGCGACGGGCTTTACCGGGCCGCGGCGGAGCTGCCCTGGAGCGATCTTTTTCCGGTGGATGCTTCCATCGCGGTGGATGCTTCGGGCAAGCGGGAACGGGCGGTGGAGCATACGGGCTACGCGGCCCGCCTGGTCAAGGATGCCGTTGCCGACCATTTCCGCGAACGTACGGGTAGCCGCCCCTCGGTGGATACCGAGAACCCCCAGATAACCATTCAGATTTTCCTCGAGCGGAAAGCTGTTACCATCGGCCTGGATCTTTCGGGGCAGGCCCTTCACAGACGGGGCTACCGCAGAGGCACCGGAGAGGCGGCCCTGAGGGAGACGGTTGCCGCGGCAGCCCTTATCCGTTCGGGCTGGAAAGAGATCGCCGAAGCGGGAGGGACCCTTTTCGATCCCTTCTGCGGAAGCGGAACCCTGCTTGTCGAGGGAGCTCTCATGGCCGGCGCCATTGCTCCGGGACTCTTCCGCACCACCTTCGGATTCGAAAGGTGGAAGGACCACGACGAAGCGCTCTGGAAAAGGATCCGTGAAGATGCTGAAGAGCAGAGGCGTGAAGGGATGGCACGGCTACCGCTTATTGTCGGAAGCGACAACGACGAGGCCGCAATTTCCATCGCGAAGAAGAATATAGCCGCCGCCGGCCTTGGCGCTCACATCCGGGTAAGTTCCGCCGATGCCCGTTTCAGCAAGCCGCCGGAAGGGGCCGTTCCGGGGCTTCTCATTGCAGACCCTCCCTACGGAAAACGCACCACCTTCCGGGGCGGTTCCCTCGGTGGGCTCTACCGCAGCTTCGGAGAAAACCTGAAGCTCCACTTCGGAGGCTGGCAGGCTGCAGTAATTGCGGGAGACGAGGCGCGGAATTACCGCGTCGGTCTTAAACCGGACAAGGTAAACACCCTTTTCAACGGCCCCGTCGAATGCAGCCTTGCCATCTACTCGCTTCACAAAAACCGGGATGGTGCGGGGGAGCGGAACGCCGAAGCTGAATCCGGCTCCGCGGCGGAACTGAGTCCGGGAGCGGAGATGGCAGCGAACCGTCTCCGGAAAAACGCGAAGCGCCTGAAAAAATGGATTGCCCGGGAGGGCGTTACCTGCTACCGCCTCTACGATGCCGACATGCCGGAGTACTCGGCGGCCCTCGACATCTACGAGACCGCCGACAAGGTACGCTGGATCCACCTTCAGGAATATGCCCCGCCCATTACCATCGAGCCCGCCGCAGCGGCAAGGCGTCTCGGAGAGCTGGTGGACGGAGCAGCGGAAGCAACATCGGTTCCCCGGGAACGGATTGTTGTAAAGCGCAGAACCCGGCAGAGGGGAAAGGACCAGTATCAGAAGGTTGATGAGCGCAACGAGCGGGTCGAAATTCATGAAAACGGGCTGCGTTTCCTCATCAACCTGCACGACTACCTGGATACGGGAATATTTCTAGACCACCGCCCGGTACGGCTCAGAATAATGGAAACGGCGAAGGGAAAGCGCTTTCTAAACCTCTTCGCCTATACCGGAACCGCTTCGGTCCATGCCGCAGCCGGCGGAGCGAAAAGCACAGTCACCATCGACAATTCGAATACCTACCTCTCCTGGGCCGGTGAGAATTTTGCACTGAACGGCTTCAGGGCCGATATATCAGGCCGCAGTTCCCATACCCTTGTCAAGGCGGACTGCCTGAAATGGCTCGAACGTTCGGCGGAGCGCGAAAAGGGACGCTTCGATCTGATATTTCTCGATCCTCCGACCTTTTCAAACTCGAAGGACATGAACGATGTTTTCGACGTTCAGGAAGACCACCCCCGGCTTTTCGGATGGTGCATGGAGCTTCTCGCTCCCGGAGGAGAGCTCCTTTTTTCCACCAACAGGAAAAATTTCAAGTTCCAGGCGGAAGTACCGGAGTGCCGGGATATTACCGGCGAAACAATAGACCCGGACTTTCAGAACCGGAGAGTTCCGCACCAGTGCTGGAGCATCCGGAAATAATTTATGGAGATACCATTATGCAGACAGTAATAGATGAACATCATCAGCCGAAACTGGCGGTCCTTATCGATGCCGACAACACGCCGGCGGCGATAATTGAAGGCCTTCTTGCAGAGATAGCAAAATACGGAATATCAAGCGTCAAGCGCATCTACGGAGACTGGACAAGTCCCAACCTGAAAGGCTGGAAGGAGGTCCTTCTCGAGCATTCCATTATCCCCATCCAGCAGTTCGGCTATACCAGCGGAAAGAATTCCACCGACAGCGCTATGATCATCGATGCCATGGACCTGCTCTATACAGAGCGCTTCGACGGCTTCTGTATCGTTTCCAGCGACAGCGACTTTACCCGCCTCGCGGCCCGGATACGGGAAGAGGGCCTGACGGTATACGGATTCGGACAGCAGAAAACACCACGCCCCTTTGTTTCGGCCTGCGACAAGTTTATCTATACCGAGATCCTGCGGGAAGATATTGAACAGAGCCCCAAGAAGCGGATAACCGGCCAGGAACTGAAAAACAATTCCAAGCTGGTAAATATGCTCCGCGCCGCGGTGGAGGACTCCGCCGACGATTCCGGCTGGGCCTATCTCGGAAACGTGGGACAGAATATTGCAAAGAAGGCGCCCGAGTTTGATTCAAGAAACTACGGTTTCAAGAAACTGGGCGAACTTATGGATGCCACGACCCTCTTCGAAAAGGATACCCGCACCATAAAAAACGCACCGGGAGAGCTTCTCTACTTCAGGGACAAACGGAAAAAAAGCTGACTATTTCCTTGACCGGTGCCTGAATATCGTCTAGAGTAAGGACGAACCGACATACTTCCGAATCCCCGAACCTGTGACGCTCAGGCGTTATGGTTCCCGGATCGCCGGGGCAGGATGGAAACATCCCGCCCTCCCGTATTTGGAAAGGAAGTCTTTATGAAAACGACAAGGATACCTGTATCCATCCAGCTTTTGCTTTGCCTTGCGTCGCTGTTTTTAATTCCGACGGACATGTACGGGATGGAACTGAAGATCAACGGTATTGCCGTCCCCTTACTTGCCGACACAATGGCTGCCGCAGCCAGACCGCGCCCGGTTGCGGGCACCATCAGAAACTCTCTGGTCCTCGAAGAGCTGCTGCCGGTATTCCGTCAGCTGGAGTCCCTGAGCATAAGCGATTCCTCGGGAAAAAGAGTCAGCCCGGAAACCGGCATTGAGACAGGTGAAGAGAGCCTGGTCCTCTACCGGAGTTTCATTATCCCCGATGGAAGCAAATATGATTTTGCGCTTGTCGATACGGACGGTGCCCTTCTTTCATATATTCCCGATATTACGGAGATTTCTATTACGGGAGAGGCTGTGGAATCGGGAGAGCTGGAGGTCTGGCTTTCCTGGGAGGGCGTCCGTGAACTGAAGAGGGAGATAGAGCGCTGGGGACGGCTCCACAATATAGAGGTCAGGGTAAACGAGGTCCCCAAAAGCGATTCCAAGCTTCTCTCGGTTCTGAGAGGAGGCGGGGCACCTCCGGATGTCATCCTTGTTCAATCGGACTACCTGCCTGCCCTTACCGCCGCGAAGGCACTCCAGCCGATGGTCAGATTTCCGCTCGAAGGCTTTTCCGGCAAAAGCCTGGAATCTTTTTCCCTGGATTCACAGCTCTGGGCGGTTCCTTTCTACTTTGATACCCAGCTTCTTTTCTACCGTAAGGATCTTGTCACGCTCCGGACCCTGAGCGGCCCGGGGTGGAATCTGAACAGCTTCGAAGCCGAACTGCGGAGGCTTCTGGAGCAGGGGATAAGCCCGGCGTCCTGGAACGCCTACAGCGCCTACTGGCTTGCCCCCTTCCAGATCGGTTTCGGCAAAGAATCCCTGCTGGAAGCCGACGGATCGGTAGTGGTCAACGACGATGCAAGCAGGGCCGCGGTCGGCTACCTTAAGAGTCTATCCGATGAGGGGCTCCTGGACCTCCGGGAACGCGATAACATGTTCTCCCGCTTTGTTTCGGGGGATGTCGCGATAATGCTCTCCTCCAGTTTTTCAATCCCCGAACTTCAGAGGGCTGGAGTACCCTTCGGGGTCGCCCCGTTTCCCCGCGGCCCCCGGGGAGCGGTTGCACCATTTCTCGACTTCAAGGGCTTTGCCATTTCCAGGAAAACAAAGAATCCCCTGCTGGCACGCCGTTTTCTTCTATCCATGAGCGACCCCGCGCTCCAGCACGACTTTACTTCCAGGCTGCATAAACTGCCGGCCGTCGAGGCTGCATGGGAACTCTCCGAACAGTCCAATCCCTTTTTTCCGGTTCTCAGGGAATCCTACGACTCCGGAATTACCGTGCCCTCTCTCCAGGGATACAAGATATACAAAAACACCATGTGGAAAATGCTGCGCTTCATGCTGACCGGCAAAATCCCTGTCAGGGAGGGGCTCGAACAGGCACAGCAGCTTATAGATAATCAAATGAAACGATAAAAGGAGTATTGCATGAAAAACCGTATCAGAATTATCCCGGCGATTCTGCTCACCTTGCTGGCACTGGCTCTTGCCGGATGTGCCGGTACTCCCGCGGTTCCCGGTGAAGAGACACCGGATTGGGAGATAAAGCTCTCGGGCCTGCGGGTGGATACCATAACGGGAGCAAGCCTCGCCGAGGCAAAGGAACACAAAAGCCATTACCTGAAGGTCGACGACTACATGGCAATGCCTCTAAGCTATATTATCGCCATGATAGACAGCGAAAAGGACGAGCACCCCTGGAACTTCGATGAAGCGGCATGGAAAGCTGGCTACGATATAACCCTTACGGCATCGGACGGCTACGCAGTAAGTTTTTCCACCGCCGATGTGGATCCGGAGGCACTATACCTGGCCGACACTCTTGACGGTCAGGCGATTGCGCCCGGGATTGTCGGGGATATACCTTCCAGCCTCCGGATAAAGGATCTTGCCTCGATAGAACTCTCCCTCGGATCCGCGGAAACATCCGGCACCTTCGAGCTCGAACTGGAGGTAAACGGGGAACTGAGCAGTTTCACAAGGGAAGAGCTGGAGTCTATGCCCCTCTATATTGAAGAAACGGGCAGCTACACTACCAGTGCAGGAACGACCCACACACATACCTACGGGGGTATCAAATTCGCCGATTTCCTGCGCACCTATGTTGATATAAAGGATGATACAACCATTACGGTCGAAGCGATGGACGGTTATACCATGTCCTACGGCGGGCAGGAACTGATGGACGAAAGCGAAGGGACCTGGATTCTCGCTTTCAAGTCCGACGGCGAATATCTCCCCCTCGATCCGGGATATATCCGGACAATCAAGGTCGGCAGCATGGCCCCCAATATAGACGGCCACAGTTCCGCCCGAATGGTCAAGAGAGTTGCAGTGAGCGCCGAAGCATACAGGGAATACGAACTTGTCATAGGGGGAAGAATGGACAACCGGCTGGACAGGCAGACCGTTCAGTCGGGGGTAAGCTGTCATAAACAGGATGTAAGCTATCTCGACAAGAAGAGCGGAGCAACGGAAGAGTATACGGGTATACCCCTCTGGCTCCTGCTTGCCTACGGCGATGACCCCCTGCATGCCCCCCACCGGCAGACTGACAAGAGTATCCTTTCCTATAAGGAGGACACCGCCCTTGCGGGTTACGGAGTCAAAATAATCGCCGCCGACGGCTATTCCATCACCCTGGATTCCCGGGAACTGAACAGGAACGACGATGTTATAATCGCCACCATAAAAGAGGGTGAAAGCCTTCCGGAGAGGGAATGGCCCCTGGTCCTGGTCTGGGACAAGGACGCCGAGCTTGTTCCGGAAGGAATAAAGGCGGTACGGAACATTACGGAAATCCAGCTGATTTTTGATTGAGCCGTGATTGATTAGAGATCGACCCGTCCGAATCAGAAAAGCTGCCGCATCATTGCCGCTTCTGCCGCTTCTGGCAGTGGCGGCTCTTATCGGCGTCGCCCCCTTCTTCGCTGCCCTGCAGGGATCTTTTCTGCACGACCTGTATGGAGAGATAAGCCCGGCCGGTCTGGAGAACTACCGTTTTATCCTCTCCGACAAGGCCTTCGGGTACAGCCTGAACATAACCGTACTCTGGGCATTTGCCCAGACGCTTCTGACCCTCTTCATCGGCTCCGTTCTTGCCTATCGCCTGTGGAGGCTGGGGAAGAAGGGAAAAAGGCTTTACCTGGCGGTTCTGGTTCCCTGGGGTGTTCCCGTCTACATTGCGGTTCCCCTCTGGAGGGCCCTTATCCACGGCGACGGTATCCCCTTTAACCTGCTCCTCCAGCCGGCCGCCGCTTTCATTTTTTCCCTTCTGGTCAGTGTCTGGCTCACCCTTCCGGCGACAGTCTTCCTTATCCACGGAGCCCTGAAAAAGACGGGAAGACATGTCCTTGAGGCGGCCCTCCTGGACGGGGCGGATGAAGGAACCATCGCGTTCTCAATCTGTTTTCCGGGCGTCAGGGATATGCTTCTTTCGGTTGCCCTCCTCACCTTTGTCAAATCCCTGAAGGAGTTCACCGTGGTATTTCTGATGACCGCCGGAGGTCCGCCCCTCCTGACGGGAATAACGGAGCGGCATATAGTCGGCGCCACCACAACCTTGAGTGTTTTTCTCTACGATCTCTTTCTTACCGCATCGGATTACGGAGTTTCATCTGCTTTTTCGGTGCTGGTTTCAGCCGCCGTTCTTACGGCTACCCTCCTCTACCTTGCGGGAAGAAACAGACCGGACAGAAAGCGGAGGAGATGGCTGCCTCTCTTCCCCGCTGTCAGCCAGCTTCTGACGGGAGGAGTTCTCGCACTTCCGGGAGCCCTGCTCTACGCCCTGATTATCATCTTCCCGCGCGGGCTTTCCGCCCTGGTTCTTCTCCACGGTCTTGGTATGGTACTCCTTCTTCTGGCGGATGGTTTTCCGGGAGGGATACAGCCGGCTTTTTTCATTGCCGCCGCGGTTCTTGCCATTATAAAAGGAAGCGGGAAGGGCTCCCGGTTTTCGGGAAAAAGCCCTTTCCCCTGGAAGCCCGTGGAAAGGATGCTTTCCTTCTGCTTCATGGTCTCTTCCCTTATGCTTGTGGCGGCCCTTCTGTGGCTCAGTTTCTCCGGCATCGACGCAGTCTTTTTCAATTCGGTCATACCTCCTTCGCCGGGAATCGGGGCGTACGTCCAGGCAATAGGAGAAGAACAGGTCTTCCACTACTTTCTGAACAGCCTGGTGCTCGCCTCCATGACGGCACTCCTGCTTCCCCTCATTACCTTTCCCGCCTCATGGGCCCTTGTTTCAGGAGGCAAACGGAAGGAGACGATGGTCTTCGGCTCGCTTCAGCTTATCGGGACCGTATCCGGAATGCATGCCCTCATTCCCCTCTACATCATTTTCCGCAGCCTGGGAATAATAAACAGCTACTCCTCGCTGGTTTTGATCTACGTCGAACACAGCTTTGTTTTCAGTCTCTTCACCATAACGGCATTTCTGAGACGTATGCCGTCTTCTCTGAGAGAAGCGGCCCTTCTGGAAGGAGCGGGAACATGTCTCTATCTCCGCAGAATACTACTGCCCCTGAGCCGGCCGGTTGTGCTTACTTCGATGATTGTCGCGTTTCTCGGAGCCTGGAACGGATTCCTGCCTACCCTGCTTTTTATCCGGGATGATTACCGCTATACCATCGGTGTCAAGATATTCACCTTTGTGGGAAGCATTGCTTCAGGTTCTCCGCGGTGGAGCCTTTTTGCGGCAACATCGGTTCTGAATCTTATACTCCTGACCCTGCTCTTTATGATTGCCGGAAAGCCCGGGGGAAAAAGCCCTCTTGAAGAGCTGGAAGAATAAAAAAAACCGCCGGGCGGCGGTTTATATATGTGATCGATCGTATATACCGATCAGCGTCTATCCTCATCGGACTCTACATGCAGGGGTTCAGTCTGCTCCTCACGATTCCAGTGAAGGAGTCCGTACACTATGCACCCCACGGTTGAAAAGATAATCAGTGCGTGGGCAATGGACATTGCGGCTTCGGTCGGATCGGTCATGGAAATCTCCTTCATACATGTTTATGTTTTTATTATAGTAACATACAAACTATCGGTATGAAAATATTTAACAATGAGTTTTTTAACGATTATCAGTTAATCCCCCCTGTTCCAGCTCATAAGCCTCCATTCCTCCGGTTCACGCTCTCCTTTCACCCAACCCGAGTAGCTGTTTACCTCCAGTCCGCCGGGAGTAACGTGGGTGAAGTGTGTTCCGTAATCTGCCACGACAAAAAAATCATTTCCGTTTTTTCTGACCGCCTTGTCCAGCTCTGATATTGAAGGGTAGCGCTCTTCGGTAAGCCATGAAGAGATTCCCAGCTCCCGGCCCAGAGCCTTTGAGAACCCCGTTCTGTCCCTTACCGTCCCATCCGTCCGGTCGAAGGAGCTGCCGAAACTGCCGTTTATAAAGGCTTCTCCGATATCCTCCATACTTATTCCCGGATAACGGTCCGCATAGGCGAAGGCGATAGACTCCGCAAGACAGTAGCCGTTACCCGATTCCGGAGAGAACGGTTCCCCGAGGACCATTCTCTCGAGGTTCTGCTGCGAATAGTGATTGAGAGTAGCTTCTGCCTCTATTCCGGCAAAGGTGTGTTCTGCCGCGGCACCGGTAAGGGAGGTAAAGCGTTCAAAGGAGCCCAGCGCTTCATCAAGGCCCAGCTCGTAGCGCAGCGATCTGTAATCACCCTGCGAACGCCGGATCTCTTTCTCCCGGAGAGCCCAGGCATATGCCGATCGGCGGGACTGATCCATCTCTTCCACCCCTGCAGGACCGTAACGATCGAGGAGTTCGGCCCGTGCCAGAATTTCTCCGGGAACCGTAATTCCTGCATCAGGACTGGCATCAATGTAGCTGTTTGAGCATGCGTCCCAGGAGAGGCCGCATTCATCCATGAGCGTAAGCGCCACGCTTCTGCTTATTCCGAAAAGGTCGGCCAGGGACTGGGAAAAAGAACCCCGGTCATGCGCCGCCATAAGAGCTCCGCCGGCACTCCAGAGGTGATGGCTTCCATCGAAAAGAAGTTCACCCTTTTCGGTCAGGCGGTAATAGTCGGCGGAAGAATCGAAAGCGATTGAGGAGAGGAGGTCGCCGGCTCCCGCGGCAATCGCCATCTGTTCCCTCAGAATAAAGGGATCCTGAAGAAGCAGCTCCATACCGTAGAGAGGATCCATTCCCGCCCGTCGAACCAGTCCGGAATGAGCGGCAAAGGCGGCGGCGGTCTCCTCGCTGTTATCCTTACCGGGTCTGCCATCCCTGTACGCCTCATGCTGAAGCATGGAAGCCAGTCCGATGGCGGTCAGGGGTGCATCCTTTCCGCCGGGGGAGATGGTGATAATCCTCCCGTCACCTTCCTCCCGGGTTTCGCACCAGGCAAGGCCGTTCCGGTTCTCCGCATATGAAGCTGTCAGAATAGTATCCTCTCCGGAGAGCAGCCGTTCAAGCTGTCCGAGAGCCATGTCATCACCAAAACCGTACTGAAAAAGGAGCGCCGGTTTAAGCAGCTCCTCCGATCCGGAGGCAAAGTCGGCGATTCTGTTCCGCATGGCAAGATGCCCGTATCCCCCGGCCGCCTCCCGGAGCCGTCCGGCCGAAAGGTCCAGACCTCCGCTGCCGAGTCCGAGAGAAACTTCGTCTCCTCCAAGCTGCAGTTCGATCATTCCGGCAGAGGCGATATCGAGCCCCAGAAGAGTGCCTGCATCCGATGCGTTCAGAAGATTCAGCTTCAGCTCTCCCGTCAGCGCCGCGGAGAAGGTTGTACCGGCGGCCCCGGAAAGCAGAGTGCCCGTCGATTTCATCTGCTCAAGCTGAAGGGTATTAAGCCCTCCGGAAGCCTCTTCCGTAAGACAGGCGTTCGCATATAGTGACCCCGCGGCCGAAGCTGCTGCGGCCGAACCTATGCCCGCAAGGGTGTCGACGGAAAAGGCCGAAGAGAGAAAAAGGTCCCGGTCAAAACCGATCCCTTCCGACGAAATGGAAAGGGAGGAAATTCCGCTGCTTACGGTCTGCCTGACCGCCGTTGAAGCCGCAGACCCGGCCGCATCCAGAAGCCAGCTGCTGCCTTCAAACCAGCCCGCTCCCGTACCGCCGCCGGCCAGGGAAGCCGCAGCTTTTTTACCGACACCTCCCAGGATCGCGGCCGGGTCTCCTCCCGAAGCAATATCCACAGCGGAAAAAAGAAAATCGTCGCTCATTCCCAGAGCAAGAGCCCCCAGACCGGGACCAAGCAGGCTTGCCGCCGCAACCTGCATTGCCACATCCGCCGTCGATCTGATGGTCGGCGCCTTGAAAAAAGAATCACCCTCGCCATCGTTATCCTTGTCATCATCCCAGAAACGCCGGTCATAGAATGCGGTTTCCATCATCGACAGCCCCCTTCCCAGTTCACCCTCCTGAAGAGCAAAAAGGGAAAAAATACGGCCGTACTCACCGCTCCCCGGATCCTTTCCGGAGGGAGCCGAACCCGTATGGAGTGCGAAAAGCCCTTCGCTCCCCGGTGAAAAAACGAGATCACTCTCCATCGCCGCTCTTTTAAAAAGGCAGACCGCTTCTTCCCCTCCGGCCCGCAGGGAGGATAGATCCTTCCTCCAGTTGAAATCAGGTAATATGAAGTCCCGGTAGGATTCTATCCGCTGCCGCTTCCGTTCATGCCCCCCGAGCCAGAGATCCACAAGAGCCTCCCTTCCGAAGTAATTCCCCTCCAGCCGGTACCCGCTTTTCAGCAGGGAAACCTCTATCTGCCCGCGCACCTCCCTGTTTGCACCGGTCACGGCCACCTGAAGCCCCTCTTCCAGGTCGAGGAGCCTGCCCATCAGGCTGTTTCTCATGCCCGACTCCAGCATCCCCTCCATGATCCCCGCCGCCCGGGCACTGTCGGCATGCAGCCGCTCAAGCCGCTCCTCCAGCCCCGCAACGGCATCGGCAGAAGACCACTCTCTCTCCCCGGGATCTTCCCCCGGAGCAACAGGATCGGAATAATCGGAGTACACCGTAAACAGGGGGGAAAGGAGCTGTGCCTCCCAGGACAGCATGGGAGGCATGGGAGGCAAGCCCGGCAGCTCCGGGAGTGAGGCAAACATTTCCGCAATGCGTTCCGACTCACCCCGGTAGAGCCGCTGCGCAATCTGCCCGCGTTCGCTGAAAAAATGCTCCTCCGCCTTGTTCCAGGCGGCCCTTCCCTCCTCCGCAAGGAGGATAAAATTCCGTTTCCACTCTACTGCGCCGCTCCTCAAATCCTCCTCTTCACCCTTCCACCATGCAAGGGCAGCGGAGCAGGCCACATCGGAGATCTCCAAACGCAGATCTCCAAAATAACTGCTTATCCCGCGTCGGTACTTATCGGTCCGAAGCGTTTCCCTGCTCCTGAGTTCAAGACGGTCCGCCAGTATCGATTGAACACGGGCCATCAGTTCTCCGGTATATCCCGCCCGGCTGCTCAAGCTCCCGCCGAGGTCCCTGAGGATCTCCTGATTCCGGTATACGGCGGCCCCCTCCTCCACCAGCTGCCTGAAGGTTTCCCCGTCGGACAGAGGAGCAGCCGCTGCCAGACCGAGGAAGCTGTCCCGCTCCGCCCGGAATAGCGCTCCGCACTCCTGTTCGAGCAGGGCGGCGGTTTCTGCCGTTTCCCGCCTCCGCAATTCGAGAAGTTCCGCTGCTTCGCCGTATATCCTTTCAAGAGGCTTTCCCTCGGCGGTCAACGAAGAAAGGGCATCCAGCGCCTCTTCCCCGGGCTTGCCGATCCAGAGCAGTTCCGCGTTATTTTTTACCTCCAGCTCTGCGGCTTCCCGGCGCGCCCGGAGAGATGCGAGCTTTCCCAGCTCTTCTCCCGCACGGGCGGCGCCATTGCCGGGATCCGCAGAAATGACGGAAGCCATCCGGCGCAGCTCCCGGAGATCTCCCCGCTTTTCTTTGAAGGAGCGTGCCGCGGCTGCCGCGGCAATGGAGGCTGCCGTTGCCGCCACGCCGCCGGGGATGTTGAAACCCGCATAGCAGACCGCTGCAATTGCCGCACTGGTGGCGGCCTGGGCTGTGTAAGCGGTAATCCTCGAAGAGTACCCGTCTATCTTCCTGTTCAGCAGCGAGAGGCCCTCATCAAGCACTATCCGGTTGAGGGCGGCGTTCATTGCCCCGTTCAGGGAAGAAGCTACCGCTCCATCCGGGCAGGAGCGGACTATCCGCAGAAGGGCATCGACACGCTCTTCCACCTCTCCGGACCCGTCAATTTCCTCCGCCGCCGCGGCGGAAGCGGAGGCGAGAAGCTCCTTCTCCCCGCGGTCGATCTCCCGGAGAATGCTTCGAAATACGCTGTTGTGCGCCGCAAGATCGGGTTCTGCGGCCCGGGGCGCCCCCTCAAGCCGGGCGGAAAGAGCACTCAGTCTTATGACCCCTGAAAGGGATCCGTCTTCGATCATATCCGCAAGGCTTTTCTCAGAGCCCTCTTCTCCGGCCGCATCGGCTCCCCACATATACAGAAGCTGGCGATCGTATTCATTCCCGAGTCTCTGCAGTTCCAGAAAATCGTACTCCTTTTTCGCCTGAAGCTCCGCAAGACCCTCTTCCAGCCAGGCTATGGCCCCGGCGAGACCGGTCTCTCTCTTCTCGAGGATAAGCAGCTGCTGTGCTGCCCCGGAGATTTCCGCCCGGGGAGGGAACTCTTCCTCTTCCGAAAGGCGCCCGGCAATTGCCTCAAACAGGGCGTTCTGAAGCTCCTCTCTCCTGACAATTTCTTCAATTTCCCGGTACCCCCTTTCCAGCTCCGCGGAAATATCCACAATCATGCCGTTCTCCCCGCTTATAATTCCCGAAGCGTAAAGACGGCTGTATTCCGCCTCGATCTCCTGCGCCGCAGCGAGCCGTTCCGATGCGCCCCGGGAATCGGAATCAAGGGGAGAGTCAGGGAATCCGCCTGCCTCGGCACAGAACGCTTCAAGAAGGTTCTCATCCTCCCCGATATACTCTTTGAGGACTTCGATATCCCGGAGCCTGTTCAGACGCTCATTGCCCGAACTCCGTGCAGCTTCAGCCTGAAGCAGAAAAAGGATATTACGGCTTTCCGAAAGCCGCTCCGCCACCCCCGCCATTCCTTCCAGGAGGGAGAGCGCAGAATCCATCCTTCTTTCGCCTGAGAGCTCCCGCTGCCTTTCAAGCTCCAGGCTCAGTTCCTCCAGCTCTGCAGCCCTGCTCATCCTTTCAAGTTCAATCTGGCCCGCAGCCTCCTCCTTCCAGAGTTCCATGGCCCCGGTGAACCGGGCATACTCCTCCTCTGCGCGGGAAAGCCCCTCGCGATAGCTCTCTTCCCTGGCCCGTTCCCACTCAAGCCGGCCGCTCACAAGCTCCCTTTCGCGCTCCTCAAGCAGCGAGAGCTGAGCGGCGCAGGGAGATTGCGGCGGCCGCTCTTCCCGGTACTGCCGGGCTCTTATTCTGCGGAGGAAGCCGCTTTCCCTGCGGTCAATCTCCCCCGCTATCAACGCCTCCAGATCCCCTCCGTCATCCCCGTACCCTGACTTCCACTGACCTGAAAAACGTGATGCGGCCTCTTCGGTAAGGGTGCGCCATCCCGAAAGGGCCTCCTCCGGATCGGAGCCGTACTCCGCCGTTCCGTAAAGCCAGGGATCGATGGTCCTCGATTCTATAATCCGGAAGGATTCCATAAGCTCCTCCATGGGAAGCCGAGCCTCTGCCACCGGGGGAAAGACCAGACATATTCCCGCGGCTAAAAGTACAATGGCTGACTTTTTCTGTTTCATTCTGCACCTCCAAACATCTCAACACATATTTCCTTCCGGATGATTTTAAAAATCAGAAGAAAAGAGAATCATCTGCGTATTTTTTGTCTTTTATCAGGGTGATGAAGAAAAGAGTTTTACAAGCACTTCTTCTGCTCTCCCTCGCGGGCCTTTCCGCCTGCAGCGCGTCGCAGGAAAGATCTGCCGATGGGGGAAGCGATCTTCCGGCCCTTTACCGGAAGGCAAAGGAAGAGACCCTCGCTGGAAACGTGGCACGGGGTAAAGCCGCCTTCCGGGATCTCCTTCACAGCGAGCCCGCTCATACGGGAGCCATCCGCTGGCTCTGCAGAATCGCCCTGCTTGAGGAGGACTATACCGCGGCCGGAGCCCTCGCTCTGCGCGGGATTGCCCTGGATCCCGATAACCCGGAATTCCATATCATGCTTGCACGATGCGGCAGGCTGACCGGAGCGGGGAACCCCTTCGACCATGTGGCTCCCGCTCTCGCATCCGCACAGATTTACCGGGAAGCCCTGATGGAAACGGCCGCTCTCCTCCGGAGCGTCGGATCCCTGGCGCAGGCGGAGGCTCTGGAAGAGGAAGCCTGCGCCCTGGAGTACCGGCGATGAAACAACCAGTTCTCCTGCCGGTCCCACTCCTGCTGCTTCTGATTAGCGTACACACAGCCTTCCCTCCGTCATCTGCCGGAGAGGAGAGTCTGCAGTCGCTCTACCGGCGGGTTTCGGAAAGAAGCGGGTCCCTGCGGCTTCTTGCGGAGGAAGAGTCGGCCCGCAGGACCGGGTCCCGTTCTGTTAAACTCTTCCTCCCGGTCATTTCCCTCCGCCCCGCGGAAAGGCACAGCATAGCCCCGGCGGGACCTGACTTTCACGGAAGCGAACTGCTCTGGAGCCTCGGGCAGCCGATATTTCCAGGCCCCTCGATTATGGCTCTCCGCATCCGGCGCAGGTCGGAGGAGCTGCTTCTTCGTCTGCGGAGGGAAGAGGCGGAGGATGAGCTTCTCATGGAGCTGCTTCTCCTCATCAGCCTTATCGAAACCCTGCGTTTCCGCATGCACTATGCACTCCGGCTTCAAAGCCAGGCGCAGCTCATCAGAATGGCCTCGGAAACGGCCTTTGAACTGGGAGAGATAAGCTCAGGAGTTCTGGAGTCGGCGGTACTTGCGGAGAAGCGGAGAGCCCTCAACTCTGATTTCCTGAAAGAGGAAGAGGAGATCTGCCTGAAGGCATGGCAGCGGCTTACCGGAGATACGCTTCTTCCCTCTTTCGGCCGCGGGAAAGAAGATGATACGGAAATATCGCTCAAGTGTATCCATGAATCCATCTGCTCCCGGGACCGGAGGATCCTGATGATCAGTCAGGAGGTCGAAGAGCGGAACCGGCGGAGAACCTTCGGTTTTGAAGGCTGGCTTCCGGAGGTAAGACTGAACCTTCACGGCGCCATGCGGACGGGATCCGGAGAGCCGGACGAGTTCGGCTGGGCCCTTGTCGTAAGCTTTCAGGCTGCCGGATTCGATCTCTCGGGATCCCTGGATTACACCGTTTCGGAGGAACTCCGTCACAGCCAGGAGGGACTGCTCACCCTGCGTACGGGAGAAATCATCCCCGGAGAGGAGGCGGATGGCGAAAGGCTTCTGGAAATGCGAAGGGAAGAGCTGCGGGGAGAGACCGAATCCGCCCTGCTGGATCTTCGGAAGGCGGAAGCAGAGGTTCCCCTTCTGAGGGAGGAGCTGAGACTGAGTGAAGAGTTCTACCGGCTGCGGTCCCTCGAAATGGCCGGAGGCCTTATTTCCGCCGGAGAGCTTGAGAAGGCAGCCGCTTCCCTTTCGGCTTCCGCAAAAGAGCTTGCCGAAGGGGTGTACCGCCGCTTTCTTAAACAGGCAGCCCTCCTTCTGAAGGCCGGCAGGCGCAGAGAACTGCTTCTGAGAGGGCTTCCGGACCCGGGGGCGGAAAGATGAACATATGGTTCCGGGC
>NPID01001993.1_pt2 | contig 29518 bp, 29 predicted proteins | sample 8637491 | NCBI WGS metagenome assembly NPID01 (sample SAMN07420843, study PRJNA396082) | bioreactor metagenome | isolation source: sample BA6 brine-fed electro-methanogenic bioreactor BA | place: Japan: Kochi | collected 2016-06-14 | reverse complement strand
CCAACTTCGGCAGCGCCGAGCATCCCCTGACCCTCAATGTCAAGCGCGCCACCAAGCTGGTGAAGGAATGGGCCCCCGATCTGGTGGTCGACGGTGAGATCCAGGCCAACGTCGCCCTCGACCCTGAGCTGATCGAAAAGCAGTACCCTTTTTCAATGCTCAAGGGCGACGCCAATGTCTTCATCTTCCCCGACCTGCAATCGGGCAACATCTGCTACAAGCTGCTCAACAAACTTGGCGGCGCTGAATCCATCGGTCCCATTTTGATGGGGATGAAGAAGCCGGTCCATGTCCTACAGCGTGGTGACGACGTGGCCGATATCGTCAACATGGCCGCGGTCGCCGTGGTGGATGCTCAAGGAAGGGACTGATAACGAACGGCATCTCAGCCCTATCAAACCCATGAAGCAAAAAGGGGGGGAGCGACATTCGCTCCCCCCCCTTTTTATCCTCCCCTCTTCCCTCCCCTAACCTTTCCTGTTAGAATGTGCGGCATTTTAAAGACTGGCGGTTTGCCCCTCCTTCTTATCCGGGATCGGGCCATGATTTCTTTTAAGGAGCAAGCTACGATGCGCTACAAAAGTACCCGCGGCAAGGTCAATGGCATTTCTTTCAAAGAGGCAGTAATGATGGGCCTTGCCGACGACGGCGGACTGCTTCTTCCCGAAACCATCCCTTCTCTGACCCCGGGCGATATCGAAGCCCTCGGCAGACTGGCCTATCCCGAACTGGCTTTCCAGATCATCAACTATTTCGCCGGAGACCTGCCTGCAGCCGATCTGAAAGATCTGATCGATCGCTCCTACAGCAGCTTTACCCATCCGGAAGTGACTCCCCTGGTTCACCAGGATGGAGTCTATATCCTCGAGTTGTTCCACGGTCCCACCCTGGCCTTCAAGGATGTAGCGCTGCAGTTCCTCGGCAACCTGTTCGAGTATCTCCTCAAGGAGCGTGGGGAGAAAATGAACATCCTCGGCGCCACCTCCGGAGACACCGGCAGCGCAGCCATCTACGGGGTGCGGGGGAAGGAAAACATAAACATCTTCATCCTTCATCCGCAGGGCAAGGTCTCCCCGATCCAGGAACTGCAGATGACCACGGTGACCGACCCCAACGTGTACAATCTGGCCATCCGTGGCACTTTTGACGACGGCCAGGGGATCGTCAAAGAGATTTTCGGCGATCTCGATTTTAAAAACCGCTACTCGCTCGGGGCCATCAATTCAATCAACTGGGCCCGGGTTCTGGCCCAGGTGGTCTACTACTTCTATGCTGTCGGCCGGGTTCAGAGGGCTACAGGCTGCCAGAACATTTACTTTTCGGTCCCCACCGGAAATTTCGGGGACATCTTTGCGGGCTATGTCGCCCGGCGAATGGGATTGCCTATTCGTCGGCTGATTCTCGCCACCAACGAAAACAACATCCTGACCCGGTTCGTGCGGGACGGCGATTATTCCATCGGCAAGGTGGTGGAAACCCTTTCTCCGTCCATGGACATTCAAGTGGCCAGCAACTTCGAGCGCTATCTCTATTATCTCCTCGATGAGAATCCCCAGCGAGTATCGGCAGCCATGGAAGAGTTCCGCAGCACCGGGCGTTTGAATTTCTCCAGTGACGAGCGAGCCAGGGTAAACGATGACTTCCTCTCCCTTACCGTCGATCGCGAACGGACCCTTTCCACCATCCAGGAATTTCACTCCGCCACCGGGTATGTGCTGGACCCCCATACCGCCGTCGGCGTAAAAGCGGGAAAAGAGCTTGCCGGAGGGGAAGTCCCCGTGGTTTGCCTGGCCACCGCCCACCCGGCCAAATTCGGAGCCGCGGTCCGGGAAGCCATCGGCATCGACCCGGAGCGACCCGAATCGCTTGTGGATATCGAATCCAGGGAAAAACGCTGTGAGGTAATCGAGGCTGAGACCGAGGCGGTCAAGGCGGTTCTGACAACCCACGGCATCTGACACAGCCGGCACAACAAGTTAAATCAGACAAAAAAAGCGGCCTCCCCCTCAGGGAAGAGCCGCTTTTTTAATTGGTCCGGGTTGAACCGGAGCGCCGGTCACAGACCCCAGGTCAAAGATTTCCAGATCCAGCCGGTACGCCCCTTTGCGTCTCTAATTTCCAGCCAGTCGCCCTGTTGGCCGATCACCATGAAGGTATCTCCCTGTTCGGCCTGAAATACCACCGGGTTATCCTTGCCCGGTCCCTGGCGCACATTTGAACCCGCGACTTCGACAACGACCCCCGGATTTTTTCCAACCAGAGTCTCGTGAACCCAGCCGCTTTTCCCGCGAAAATCTCGAACCTGCAGGTAACGGTTTTCGCTGCCCTGAATGGACAGAGGATAGTATTTGGGGGCCTCCATGATAACCTTGGAGCCGTAAACCGACGGCTTGCTCCTTACTTCCGCACTTGGCACCTTCACCGTGACGATTTCAGCGAAACAGACACCGGAAAACAAAAGGGCCATACCGAGACTTGCCAGGATTTTCATGTTTCCTCCTTATTCAATAAAATTTAAGCGAACACCCCCCGAAATTACCACTAGCAGCAAACCGTTTTCAATAGTTTTTTCGCAAACCTGGCGTTGGAACTGGACCACTCTTCGAAACCTCAATCAGACAAATAAAAAGCCCCCGNNCGGGGGCTTTTTATTTGTCTGAACCCGCGAACCGGATCAGCAATCGAAATACAGGGCGAACTCGGCGGGAACCGGGCGCATACGCACCGGATTGACCTCGGCTTCGGTTTTGTACTCGATCCACTTCTCGATAAGGTCTTCAGTGAAGACATCTCCCTTGAGCAGGAAGGCATGGTCTTCCCTGAGGGCCTCGAGTGCTTCCTGGAGGGTCCCGGCGACGCTGGGGATATCCTTGAGTTCCTCGGGGGAAAGCCCGTAGATGTCCTTGTCGAGAGGATCGCCCGGATCGATCTTGTTTTCGATACCGTCCAGACCGGCCATCAGCATGGCCGAGAAGGCCAGGTAGCCGTTGCAGGAGGGGTCGGGGGTGCGGTACTCGATGCGCTTCGACTTGGGGTTGTTGGTAACCGGAATCCGCAGGGAGGCCGAGCGGTTACGGTTGGAGTAGGCCAGGTTGACCGGTGCTTCGTAGCCGGGAACCAGGCGCTTGTAGGAATTGGTGCTGGGGTTGGTGAATGCGCACAGGGCCTTGGCGTGCTTCATAATGCCGCCGATGTAGTACATGGCCATCTTGGAGAGGCCGCCATAGCCGTCGCCGGCAAACAGGTTCTGGCCGTCTTTCCAGAGGGACTGGTGGCAATGCATGCCGGAGCCGTTGTCGCCGTAAATCGGCTTGGGCATAAAGGTAACGGTCTTGCCGTTGCGGAAGGCCACGTTTTTGATGATGTACTTGAACCACTGCAGGGTGTCGCCCATGTGCAGCAGGCTGTCGAAACGCATGTCGATTTCGCACTGACCGCCCGAGGCGACTTCGTGATGTGAGGCTTCGATGCGCATGCCGACGCTCTGCAGAACCTGGACCATTTCGTTGCGCAGGTCAATCATCGAGTCGGTGGGGGCGCAGGGGAAGTAGCCTTCCTTGTGGCGGGGCTTGTAGCCAAGGTTGGGGAATTCTTCACGGCCGGTGTTCCAGATCCCCTCGGCGGAATCGACCGAATAGAAGGACTCGTTGGCGGTGGACGCATAACGGACGTCGTCGAAGATGAAGAACTCGGGCTCAGGACCGAAATAGGCGGTATCGGCGAGGCCGGTCGATTTCAGGTAAGCTTCGGCTTTTCTGGCGACGAAGCGGGGATCACGGGTATAGCCTTCGCGGGTGATCGGATCGATGATGTTGCAGACCAGGCTCAGGGTCGGAATCTGCACGAAGGGGTCGACCTTGGCGGTTTCGGGATCAGGCATGAGCAACATGTCGCTGTTATGAATGGGCTGCCAGCCGCGAATCGAAGAGCCGTCGAAACCGATGCCTTCTTCAAAAGTCTCCTCACCGAATTCGCTGATGGGGGTGCTGAAATGCTGCCAAATCCCTACAAAGTCCAGGAATTTGTAGTCCACCATCTGGCAGTTATTTTCGGTGGCAAAAGCTACGACTTCTCTCGGTGTCATTCTGCATTCTCCTTTGAATAAGAAGGTGAAAATCTGGCCCGCCCTGCCTTCAGGAACGGACAACCTGCAACTTGATTCTTACAGTGCGTCGTCGCCCCGTTCACCGGTACGTATCCGCACGACTTCATCAACCGGAGTCACAAAGATTTTTCCGTCGCCGATACGCCCGGTGCGCGCTGCCTCGGCAATGGTGTCCACCACCTTGGCGACCATTTCGTCGCTGACGATGATTTCCATTTTGATTTTGGGAATGAAATCGACCACATATTCGGCGCCACGGTAAAGCTCGGTGTGTCCCTTCTGGCGGCCGAACCCTTTCACCTCGCTGACGGTGATCCCCTGGATCCCTATTTCGTTCAGGGCTTCCTTGACTTCATCCAGTTTAAAGGGCTTGATGATGGCCTCAACTTTTCTCATCTCGGGTACCTCCAAAGCGAAGTTTTTTTTCGATCAACGGCAATCCACAGAAAACGTCATTTTAATGCCGACAATCCAGGATTAATCCGGGCTGTATTTGCGTAGCGCACTCAACATTAGCAAATTGCTTGCCCAAAAAAAACAAAAAAGACGAAGATTTTAATTCATTTAAATTCAAACACTTAGACAACATGTCAAGGGTTCCCCAACCCGCGGGGACGTTGCCCGCAAGTTCGTTGCCCACAAAATAGGCAGTGCCGGAAGGCAGTGCCCACATTCTATGCAAAAAACAAAGATTCACCCAGCCTGGCAATCGAACCCGGGCCCATCCGACCTCCGGACTTCCACGTGGCTCCAGGTCGCCAAACGCCATGACACTTGGAACGGGGCGCCTGGCCGACAACCCGATCGTGCTCCTCAACGATGTCGAAAAGTTATGATTTCTAGGCCTGGTCGTTATTTCCGGTCAAAGAAGGGACTCTTGCCCGTAGCCGACAGGGGAATGCCGTAGGCAACGGCGATCCCTTCACCAAGCAGACCGAGTTCGATGGCCGCCTTACCGGCCGAATACATGATTCGGTTGTCGATACGCAGGTCAGCAGCCCTGCTGGCCGCGGAGCCGACGGCGATACCGAGGTCGCCGGTATTGAAGGCGCAGATTCCTCCGGCCTTCATCATGGCCGCGCAATCAGCAAAACCGCAGAAACCGCACTGAGGCAAGCCCATCGGCTGTTTGCGACTGCCCAGTAAAACGACCACTTCCACAGCCTCGATATTGTCGGCATCGCGGGCAAAAAAGGCCAGCTCGTCCCGGTCGGCAATTTCCCGCATCTTCAGGATGAGATGATTCTTTTCCTCGCCGGTGACAAGGGCCGAAACCAGCAGATCAAGCCCCTTTCCCTTGGGCGCTATCCGGGCCGCTATACAGATTAATTCCGCGGCATGCAACAGGCCTTGGGTTTCGACTTCCCGGTTCATCAGCAACATACCCTTCCTCCTTGCTGTATTGGGGTTTCACCAACCGGCGAAAGAATTAACACAGTCGATCCCAACGGTCAAGCCAGGTCAAGAGCCCTTTATTCTCTGCCCTCCCATACAACCCAGTGACGGCGGAACACGCCGCCTGGACTGCGCCGGCCATTGATTAACCCCTTGTAAGATTGAATCGGAAAGTGCTATATGAATTTAATCACGACTATCCTCAGGAGTTTCTATGGCAAACATTCATCCGTCCGCAATCGTTCACCCCTCCGCAGTTCTGGCCGAAGACGTCGAGGTCGGCCCACAGGCTTTCATCGACCGCGATGTCATCATCGGGCCCGGAAGCCGCATCATGCATGGCGCCCACATCGGCCGCTGGACGACTCTCGGCGCCGGCAACCAGATTTATCCCTGCGCGGTCATCGGTCACGATCCCCAGGATCTCGGCTATCAAGGAGAAGAGTCACACACCCTCATCGGCGACGGCAATACCATGCGGGAAGGGGTTACCATCCATCGGGGCAACCGGCCCGGCACATCCACCATCATCGGCGACAACAACTACTTCATGGTCAACAGCCATGTCGCTCACAACTGCATCCTCGGCAACCACATCATTCTGGTCAACGGCGCCCTTCTGGCCGGACATGTCGAGATCGGCGACCGGGTCATCATTTCCGGCAACTGCCAGATCCACCAGTTCGTCCGAATCGGCGCCCTGGCGATGATGCGCGGCGGTTCCAACACCTCCAAGGACGTCCCGCCCTTCTGCCTCGCCGACGGCACCAACTGGATCCGGGCCATCAATCTCGTCGGGCTCAAACGAAACGGCTTCGACCAACAACGTATCAGGGCGGTCAAGGAGGCCTTCAAGCTCATCTTCCGCTCTGGCCTGGGGCTTTCCAAGGCCTTGGAATATCTTGAACAGGATGGAGATGCCACCGCGGACGTTCAAATGCTGCTGGATTTTATCCGCGCCAGCAAGAGGGGAATCGGCAGCGGGCGGGGCTCCGTGCATGACTGAAAAAGACTTTTCAACGAACTGCCGGCCGGGTCCGACCGGCCGTTGTCCTTCCTCAGGGATGAATTCCGGCTCACGAGCTGAAACCTTAGGAAACCGGCAGGAGAAAAGGAGCCGATCCGGGAAACGGGAGAATCGAAACAAACGGAAAGAAACGCTGCCGCAGCCCGGATATCAGCGAACGAGGAACGGCGGACGAATGTGGCAGGGCTGAACCCGCCGTTCACGGCCGCCCCAGAAGTCCGCGCCGGGATCCCTTACTTTGTCGCGCCCCAGAACCACCCAGCCTTCGGAGCGCCTGAAACAAAACAGCTGATCTGAAGCGATCAGGTTTTCCAGTCCCTGAGGGGAGACGTATTCCATTGATCCGTCCTGCAGCATTACCGTGATCAACATGCCGTATGACTCCTGCGTTTGGGTAGAGCTCATTCTAGCAAAAAAGCCGGGATCGGCGACAACCTGATAAAATTTCCCGGTCAGTCCAACAGGGCATCGATGGCGTTGAAGTCCAGATCGGTCTCGGCCAGGGAGCGGATCAGTTCGAGTTTCTCATGATCGGCCGCAGTGATCTTGGAGACGTCGGCGGTGATGGCCGAAAACGCCTCGGCATTGGTGATATCGGTACGGATGTAGGGGATGTTGCTGTCGTCAAGGATCTTCTGGGTAATCGGCGAAATGGGTGAAAGCCCCGGAATGACCAGGCCGGCGATCTTTTTCTGATATTCGTCCATATGATAGAGAGAGGCCAGCATCACCATCAACTCGTCGCGGGTGCTGTTGACCAGAAGTAGACTCGATTCTTCGAGCAGATCGGCTACCCGCTGAGCCGAGGCGGCACCGAGTTGAACATGGTGGACGATCCGCGAGGCCTTGCTCAGGTCCCCCTGAAGCGGCCGATCGAGAATTCGAGAGATGCGGCTGAGGGTCGGGTTGGCCAGAATCGGCTGAAAATTGAATCCGCCGAGCACCCGGAAGGGTTCGTCCGCAAAAGCCTGCCGCAGATAACCGAGGGTCATGCTGCGTTTTTCGGGGATCAGCTTGTTGGCCAGAATCGCTCGCACCTCGGCCTTTTCTTTTTCGAACAGGGCCAGGTTCATATTCACCGCATCGACCACGTTACCGACCCCGCCCCCCGTGACCATCAGTACCGGAGCGTCCAGCATCCGGGCGATACGGGCATTGGACAGCTTGAGTACCGAACCGACCCCGGTATGCCCCGCGCCCTCGATAACCAGAAAATCGCATTTTTTTTCAAGCTCGGCGCAGGCTTCCGCCACCCGGTTGCGGAGTACGTCGACGGAAATTTCACCGTCGAGAGCCTTCCTGGTCTGCCCCGGGTGCAGGACCACCGGCGACATATGCCGGAGGTCCCCCTCCTGGCCGAGAATCTGGGCCATCAAGGCGGCATCCTTGTCGGCCTCCATGCCATTGAGCAGTGCCGGCTTCGGCCCAAGGGGCTTGATGAAACCTACCCGATCATATTTCTTGCGGGCCAAGTGCAGCAACGAAACACTGGTGGTGGTTTTGCCGCTGTTCTGGCCGGTTGCGGCAATAAAAACCTTACGCGCCATGGAGTCACTCCAATCGCGGGCCCGTGACCTGCCCGGAGGAATTGTGATAAGGGAATCACCGATAAGCGTACCAGGAAGCGCGGAGGTTTTCCACCACCGCGACATTTTGCACGAAAGTGGGTCCGCAAAGGTTTAATTCGGGCCGGCTCCGTGCTACCTTAACGCTGGTACCCGGTTGACCCTTTCCAGGACAAACGACAATGCTCCGCGGATTGATCTGCAGTGCCGCCCTGATCTTCGCCATGCTGTTGGCGAGTTGCTCCGCGCCCTCACCACCGGACGGAGACCTCATCGCCGAGCTGCTGGAACCCGCCGACGAGGCCTCCCCTTCCCCGACCCTGGCCGGAATGGGCTACTCGATCCAGGTCGGCGCTTTTTCCAGCATCAACAATGCGGTCGGCCTCGAAAGTCTGCTGACCGATCGGGGGATTGACGCCTACCACTTTCGGCACGAATCGGGGCTTTACAAGGTGCGTTTCGGCAACCACGCCGAGTACGGCCCGGCCCGCGCACAGGCAGAATCCCTCCAGGCCCAGGGCCTGATCGGCGATTTCTTCATCGTGCTGCCCGAGGATTACGCGGCCGCCCGAATCAAGAAAAGCGGCTCCGGCGACCTGCGCGAAGAACTGGTCAGCACCGCCCGCCGCTTTATCGGGGTTCCTTACCGCTGGGGAGGAACCTCTGCCGAAAACGGATTCGACTGCAGCGGACTGACCCTGGTCTGTTATCGCCTGAACGGTCTCGATCTTCCCCGGGTTTCCTACAACCAGTACCAGGCCGGCCGCTGGGTGGCCAAATCGGCGCTGAAAAAGGGCGATCTGGTGTTCTTCGCCACCCGGGGCGGAAAAAAGGTTTCCCACGTCGGCATGTACATCGGCGATGGCCGCTTCATCCACGCCCCCCGCACCGGCAAATCCGTGCGCATCGAACGACTTTCCAACAGCTTTTTCACCCGAACCTACGTCGGCGCCCGCACCTACCTGTAGAGAGAAACCATCAGATCCGACGGATCAGGCCCTCCTGGGCCATCGAGGCAACCAGCCGCCCCTCGCGGGAGAATATACGCCCCCGGCTCAGCCCCCGCGCGTTGGACGCACTCGGGCTGTCCATCACGTACAGCAGCCATTCATCCATCCGGAAATCGCGGTGAAACCACATTGCATGGTCGAGACTTGCCGCCTGCACCTGGCCCTGAACAAAGGACAGCCCGTGGGGAAGCAGGGCCGTTCCCAACAATGTATAATCCGAGGCATAGGCGAGTACGGCCTGATGAAGCGGCGCCCCGTCCGGCAGTTCTCCGGCGGCGCGCAGCCAGACCGCCTTACGGGGAGGCCGGGGTTCCGGATGGAGGGGATCGATTGGATCGACCGGACGGAATTCGATGGGCCGTTCCCGGGTCAGGAACCGGCGGATTTTTTCCGGGGCTCCCTGCGCGGCCTGGCGACCCAGGTCAAGGAGATTGGCCAGCCCCTCGGGACCGGGCACCTCAGGCATTTCGGCCTGGTGTTCCAGCCCCTTCTCGGTCACCTGAAAAGAGGCCGACATGTTGAAGATCGCCCGACCGTGCTGGATGGCCACCACCCGACGGGTGGTAAAGCTGCGCCCGTCGCGAATCCGTTCGACATCGTAAACAATCGGCGCCCGCGGATCGCCGGCCAGCAGGAAGTAGGCATGGAGCGAATGGGCCAGGCGCCCCTCAACGGTCTGCCCGGCGGCCATCAGCGCCTGGCCGAGGACCTGGCCGCCGAAGACGCTTTTCTGGCAGACATCTCGGCTTTCGCCGCGAAACAGGTTCTCCTCGAGGCGCTCGAGGGTCAGGTGGTCGAGCAGATCCTTAACCAGTGCATTCATATCCGGCCGCCGTCAGTGGTTCTTAACCAGGTTGGAGATTGCCTTGAACTCAGCGGCAGTCGATGCCCCCACCAGCTGAAACAATGCGGTCTCGGCGGTGGTGACCGTAGCACCAGCCCGGGCGGAGAGCTCCAAGGCGTTCTGGTAGTCGAGCTTGCCCCGGGAGATGATCGCATCGCGCACCAGGTGCACCTGGTATCCTCGCTCCAGCAGTCCCAGCACCGTCTGGTAGACGCAGACGTGAGCCTCCATGCCGGTAACGATCACCTGAGGGCGTCCCAATTCTTTGATGGTATTCAAAAATTTAGGCTCGCCGCAGCAGCCGAAGCTCACCTTTTCAATAACCTTGTCCCGGCAGGCATCGGCCAGGTCCGGCACCGTGGGACCCAGTCCCTTGGGATACTGTTCGGTGACCACGACCGGCAGCTTGAGAAGGCGGGCACCCTCGACCAGAAACTGGATAGTTTTCAACGTCTGCCGGTAAACCTTCTCGGGCATGGAGGGTACCAGTCGCTGCTGGACATCGACCACAGCCAGCATGGCCTTTTCTTTTTCAAGCAAAAATCGGGAGATATTCTGGCTCATGACAGGTGCTCCTTTGGTGGATGGGGTTCTAGTTTAAAAAATGACCTATAGGATCTCGTTCTTGCGTAATTTTATCATCAGTCGGCTCCCGCCCGGCGAGTGAAAAAATGAGCGGATGTTTTTCGCTGTTGCCGGCCCGATCCCAGGCAGGGCGATCAACTCGGTCTCGTTGGCGGACATCAGATCATCCAGGGTTCGAAAATGCTCTCCGAGCCGGCCGGAGGTAACTTGCCCGACCCCGGGGATGCCGAGGGCCGCGACCAGCCGGGAAACGGGTGGATGGGTCGAAGCCTGAATGGCCGCGATGAGCTGTCGCGCCGATTTTTCGCCGAAGCCTGGAACACCGGCAATCTCTTCTTCTTCAAGGGCGAAGAATCCGGGCAGCTCATCGACCAGCTCCGCCTCCACCAGCATCCGGATGCGCCCCGGACCGAGGCCGGCAATATCCAGACCGTTCTTCGAAGTGAAATGGACCGCCCGGGCGATAAACCGCTCCCGGCAGTCGGGTGCATCGTCGAGGCAGGCATCGATCGCCGGAGCCGGCATTGCGGCAGGCGTCCAGGGCAAATCGGACTTGGCCCCGACAACTTCGACAACCTCGGGAATGACGTCCCCGGCCAAAGCGATCTCGACCTCACTCCCCGCCTCTATGCCCAGGCGGGCCAGTTCCCGAGAGTTATGCAGCGATACCCGGGTCACTCGGACACCGCCGAGTTCCACCGGTACAACCTCGGCAATCGGCGTTCGACGCCCGGTGCGTCCGACACTCCAGCGGATCTCGCGGACTTCGGTCCGGGCGGTGGCCGGCGGAAATTTCCAGGCCGCGGCCCAGGAGGGTGCCCTGCTCCCCTCCCCCATCCGCCGCCGCAGTGCCAGGTCGTCGAGCTTCACCACGATCCCGTCCATGGCGAAGGGTTGACTGTCGCGCTCCCTCAGGTATTCGAGGTAGACGGCTCGAATTGCGGCCAAATTTTCCACCACGCGGGTATGTTCGGGGGCCACGGGAAATCCCAGGTCAGCCAATCGGCCCAGCGCCTCCCGGTCAGTAGCGATCCCCACCTCCTCCCCCGGCCCCCCATTTACCAGGGCAAAGGGAAACAGGCGCAGGGCCGCGACAGCCTCCGGTTCAGGGGTCCGCGAACGCAGCGTGGCCACCGCCAGGTGCCGCGGAGTGGCATAATCATTGACCCAGCTGCCGCTGCCGGCCCGGGCCAGGACAGCCCGATCGGCGTATACTTCACCACGTACGATCACCCGCGCCGGAAAGTCGCCGGACAGCGTCCGGGGGACTCCATGGATTTGCCGAACCCGCTCGGTCACCTCTTCCCCGACATGGCCGTCGCCACGGGTCGCGGCCGAAACCAGCCTGCCCTGCTCATAAACCAGTTCCACTGGCAGGCCGTCAATCTTGGGTTGGACCAACAGAACGAACGGTCCTGACTCCGAGGCCGCTTTTTCGAGCAGCCCTGCCACTGCTTCTGGGCCCGTGGATGAATCAAGGCTGAGCATGGGGGATTCGTGGCGTACCGTCAGTGGTCGATCGGCCTCGGCTCCGCCGACCTTGCGGGTCGGCGAACCGGGGACTGCCAACGCGGGGAAACACTCTTCGAACCGTACCAAAGCGGCAAACAGCCGGTCATATTCGGCATCGCTGATAACCGGCTGCAGTTCCTGGTAGTAGAGGCGGTTGTGGTAGCGAATCTCTTCAGCCAGGCTTGCCATCCGCTGTGCGGCGGCCGCCCCGTCAAGCTTCGGGCAGTCGGCGGCGGACGTTTCACCCCAACCGAAAATCAGGGCAAGCAGGCCGAAAAGAGAAAGACAGAAGTTGCGGAACATGGATTCCTCACTGACGGCATATCAATCCGCCTTCGGGTTCTGGCAGCGACCGGCGCGAGCCGGATCCAGGGTCCTGGCACCTCTCCCCGCTCACGCCGACCCGGTAGCGATGTCCGCCCCGGCAGTCCGGACCTTGGCATGGTCGCGGGCGACGAGCATGTAGATCGATGGGATGACGAAAAGGGTGAACAGGGTGCCGATGGCCATGCCGCCGACCAGGACCAGCCCGATGGAGTTACGGGCGGCGGCGCCGGCGCCGGTGACCAGAACCAGAGGGAAGTGGCCGGCGATGGTCGCCGCGCTGGTCATCAGGACCGGCCGCAGCCGGGTCATGGCCGCCTCGCGCACGGCCTCCAGCTTGGAATGCCCGCCCTCCTGCAGCTTGTTGGCGAACTCGACGATCAGGATGCCGTTTTTGGCCACCAGCCCGACCAGGGTCACCAGGCCGACCTGGGAGTAGATATTGAGGGTGGTGGTCCAGCCCTGGGTCCAGAAGGGAATATTCGGGTCGGGCATTTTCAGAAAGGTGAACACCAGGGCGCCGAACATCGCCAGCGGCACCGACCCGGCAAGGATCACGAAAGGATCGCGAAAGCTGTTGAACTGGGCGGCCAGGACCAGGAAGATCAGGATGATGGCCAGTGCGAAGGCGGGCAGGAACTTGTTGCCTTCGGTACGCAGCTGGCGTGATTCGCCCGTATAGTCGAGCACATAGCCGTCGGGGAGGATCTGCGCCGCTTCATTTTCCAGGTAGCCGAGGGCCTCATCGAGGGGCCGGACCGCTACTCCGCTTATTTTCACCGCATTGAGCTGCTGAAACCGGTTCAGCGAGCGGGGCACCGTACTGTTGCGAACCGTCGCGACGGTGCTCAGCGGGACCAGTTGGCCACCGGGCCCGGTGATGTAAACATTCTTCAGCTGTCCGGGATTGAGCCGGTTGACCCGTTGAATCTGCGGGATGACCTTGTAGCTGCGTCCGGAAATATCGAAGCGGTTGACGAAATCACCGCCGACCATCCCCCCGATATCGGCACCGACCTGTTCGAGATTGAGACCGAGGTCCGCGACCTTTTCGCGGTCGATGACGAACTCCGACTGGGGCTGGTCGATCTTCACGTCGATGAGCGGCGGAAAGGCGAACATCCCGCTCTGCAGGGCCTTGAACTGGATCTGCCGGGCGAAATCCAGAATCGTCTCCGGTTCGGCCGTCGAAGCGAGAACAAACTCCACCGGGAACTGTCCGCCCCCGGGAAGTGCCGGCGGGGTTACCGGAAACATCTGGATGCCCGGAATGCCATGCAGTTTTTGCTGCACTTCGGGAAGGATCTGGAACACCGTTCGATCACGTGCGTCCCAGGGCCGGGTGACCATGCCGCCGAAACCGGACGCCGGAAAGGTGACCTGGAAGGTGAAGTCCGTCTCGGGGATACTGAGAAAGACATCGTTGGCCGCAGCGGCATAGCGGCTGGTCTGATCCAGGGTCGAATTGGCCGCGGCATCGATGATACCGAAAATCACCCCCTGGTCTTCGGTAGGGGCCAGTTCCCGGGGCGACATCATGAACATCGGTACGGCCAACCCACTGATGACGATCCACACCAGGTAAACCGCGGGCCGGGCACGGAGAGTCGCTTCCAGCCAGCGACCGTACAGGTTCCTGAGACGTGTGAACCCCCTGGCGATCCGCCCGGCCAGGCCCTGGCCCTCGAGCCCCGGCTTCAGCAGTTTGGCCGACATCATCGGCGAAAGGGTCAAGGCGACCACCCCGGAAATGGTGACGGCACCGGCCAGCGTGAAGGCGAATTCCCGAAAGAGCGAACCGGTAAGCCCTCCCTGCAAGCCGATGGGGACGTAAACCGCCGCCAGGGTGATAGTCATGGCAATGATCGGCCCGACCAGTTCGCGGGCGCCCAGGATTGCAGCATCGAAAGGCTTGAGCCCTTCGCTCAAGTGGCGCTCGACGTTTTCGACCACCACGATGGCGTCATCGACCACCAGGCCGACGGACAGGACAATCGCCAGCAGCGTCAACAGATTGAGGGTGAAGCCGAAAGCCTGCATCAAAAAGACCGCCCCGATGAGCGACAAGGGAATTGCCACCACCGGCACCAACGCTGAGCGCAAGGAGCCGAGGAACAGATAGATGACCACGATCACGATCAGCAGGGTTTCGCCGAGGGTCTTGACAACCTCCTTGATCGCATTGTCGATATACTCGGTGGCGTCATAGGCAACCCGGGCCTCCATGCCGCTGGGCAGGTCTGCCTGGAGCGCTTTCATTTCGGTCCGCACGCGGTTGATGACGTCGAGGGAATTGGCGTTGGGCAAAGGCCAGATCCCCATGAAGACGGCGGTCTGGCCGGAGAAGCGCACCTCGGTGTCGTAGTCCTCGGCACCGAGCACGACTTCGGCAATGTCTTCGATGCGCACCAGGGCGCCGTCCTGCTGACGGACAACCAGGCGCTTGAATTCCTTTACCGAGCGCAGGTCGGTATTGGCGGTCAGGTTGACCTGGATCAGCGAACCCTTGGTCCGGCCGAGGGCGGAGAGAAAGTTATTGGCGGCCAAGGCCTGGCGCACCTGCATCGGGCTGATATTGAAGGCGGCCATCCGCTCAGGCTTGAGCCAGATGCGCATGGCGAAGGTCCGGGCACCGAGAATATCGGCTCGCTGAACCCCGTCGATGGCACTCAGGCGGGGCTGCACCACCCGCACCAGGTAGTCGGTGATCTCGTTCTGCTTGAGAACGTCCGAAGTGAAACTGAGGTAGGCCGAGGCGAACTCGCTGTCCGCCGATTCGATGTTGATGACCGGCACCTCGGCTTCCGGCGGCAGGTCAGCTCGCACCTGGTCGACCTTGGAGCTGATCTCGGCAAGCGCCTTGGTCGCATCGTAGTTGAGCTTCAGACGAACGTTGATGGTCGAAACCCCGAGCCTGCTTTCCGACTGGATGTAATCGATGCCGTCGGCGGCGGCAATCGCCCGCTCCAGCGGGGTGGTTATAAAGCCGCGAACCAGCTCGGCGCTGGCGCCGACGTAGACGGTGGAGACGGTGACCGTCGAATTCTCACTGCGGGGATATTGCCGAACGTTGACCGTGCGGATCGCCTGCAGGCCGGCAATGATGATCAGCAGGCTGACCACCAGCGAAAGAACCGGACGACGGATAAAAAGATCGGTAAATTTCATAAGGTTGAATTGCCTTGCGCAGAACCGAATCAACCAGCCCTTCTTCAGTTGTCCTCCGGCCTGGGATTCAGCTTGAACTGGGGCGACAGCGTATTGTCCACGACTACCGCCATACCGTTGCGCAGCTTGAAAACTCCGGTGCTGACGACGCTCTCCCCTGCTTTCAATCCTGACGTGACCGCGATGAAGTCACCGCGTTTCTCCCCCAGTCGAACGAACTGCTGACGTACCGACTTGCCGGCGGAGTTTCCCTGCTCATCTTTTTTCTCCTCGATGACAAAGACCGAGTCACTGTAGGGAGCGTACAGTACCGATGTCGCCGGGATGGCGAGCACTGCGCTACGATCGGGCAACAGCACGGCAACGTTGACAAACATCCCCGGTCGCAACCGCTCCTGCGGGTTGGCCAATGTCGCCTGTACCCGGATATTGCGGGTTGCGGCATCGACCTCGGGATTGATTGCGGTGATCTTGCCCTGGATGGTCTTTTCGCCAAGGGCGTCAGAAGTCACCTGCACCGGCAGGCCGGCCTGAATCCTGGCGAGATCCTGCTGGGGCAGAAGAAAATTGACGAAAATCGGATCGAGGGACTGCAGACTGACAATCGCCTGTCCCTCATCGAGAATCTGGCCGAGGTTGACCTGACGGATGCCGAGACTCCCTGAAAAAGGCGCCCGGATGGTCTTTTTCTCGATAATCGTGCGGATGTTTTCCGCCTCGGCCAGCGCCTGCCGGTAAGTGGCCACGGCGGCATCGTGCTCGGCCTGGGAAATGATTCTTCCGGCCAGCAGTTCACGGGAGCGCTCCAGGTTGTTTTCCGCCAGATCCACCGCGGCTTCCGCTCCGGGGAGCCGGGCCTTTTCCGAAGAGGTGTCCTGCTGCACCAGCAGATCACCCCGGTTGACCTTGGTCCCCGCTTCGAAGGCTATCTTCACAACTTTGCCCGACATTTCCGCGGCCACGGTGACCCCCTGAACCGCCTCCAGGGAGCCGACGGCGGTCAGCGCTGATTCCCAGGATTCGGCCAGAACTTCGGCCGAGGTCACGGTTTCTGGTGGAGGTGCGAACTTGGCTCCCGCGTCGATCATTTTGCCGATCTGCAGCACCTTGATCGCACCGATGCCGGCAATTACCAGGATCAGGCCAACAAAGGTAAGGACAACTCGCTTTGTCATCAGGCATATCTCGTTAAAGGGCAAGGAGGAAGTGACTCGAAACCGCTCAGGCTTGGCCCCGGACTGATCCTGCGCCCGGCCCCAACTCATCGGCTTTGCGGTCCGCGGGCAGGATCTCCCCGGAGGGGCTGACGTAGCGTACCTCGCAGAGAAGATTGAAGCCGATGTGCTCCTGAACCACCTGGCGCACCCGAGCGATCAGAGTCAGCACGTCGCGGGCCGTGGCGCTACCCCGGTTGACGATGAAATTGGCGTGGCGTGGCGAAACTTCGGCGTCGCCGATGCGGGCCCCCTTGAGGCCAGACTCTTCGATGACCCTTCCTGGCGGCCCGACAGAGGCATGCATCTCGGTGGTACTCAGGAACACCGATCCACAGTTCGGCTCCTTGCGCGGGAATTTACGGCGGCGCTCGCGCAGGTCCTCGACCATTTCGTGACGGATCCGGCGCCGGTCGCCCACCGGGCATTCCAGTTCGACCTTGACCACCACCGCACCGGTCCGCTGAAGAGCACTGTGCCGGTACGAAAAACAGCACTCCTCGCCGCTCAGTATCCGCTGGCGTCCATCCTTATCGACAATCCAGACCCGGCGCACGTTCTCGCCGATCCCCTTACGGTGGCTGCCGCCGTTCATCAGCACCAGCCCCCCGACCGTGCCGGGGATGCCGATGGTATGTTCGAGCCCGGCAAGCCCCGCTGCCGCCGCCTTTCGGGCCAGCTGCGGCACCCAGGCCCCGCCCTCGGCGACAATGCGGTTGCCTTCGACTTCGATCCGGGCAAACCGCGAGCCGAGCTTGAGCACAACGCCACGCACCCCCTCGTCGTCGAACAGGAGGTTGGTCCCCTGGCCGATCACCAGCAGCGGAACCCCGAACCGGCCGGCCGTTTCAACCACCCTGACCACCTGATCGGTCGTGGAGGGTTCGACAAGCAGATCGGCGGGCCCGCCGATCCGCCAGCTGCAGTGACCGGAAAGGGGTTCATCGAAACAGCAGGCGCCGATGTCGCTGCCAGCCAGGCGTTCGAGCGCCGCATGGTATTCGGATTCCGAGAGAATTGTCAGCATGGCAAAAGGGGTCGCGTTCCTGAGCTGAATGGGCATTCTGTAAAATTTGAAAAACTACTCGATTCCAACAAAAAGCTTGATGTACTGCAGTCGTTCGTAACTCTCGGGGCGATCGCTCCGGGCCTGGCTGAGCAGTCCCCGAAAATCCTTCAAGGCCTTGAAGTTGTGGGCCGTCATCCAGCTTTCGATCTCCTCGAGCATTCTGCCGATCTGGCGGTGCCCGTTCTTGTACAGGGTCGAGCAGGGTTGAACCACGGTGGCGCCGGCCAGCAGCTGCTTGATGGCGTCTTCGCCGGTATGAATCCCGGTGGTGGCGGCCAGGTCGCAGTGGACCTTGCCGGCCAGCAGCGATATCCAGCGCAGGGCCGTGTGGATCTCGGCCGACGTGCTGTAGGGGTTGCCGGCCACCAGGGCCAGCTTATCGATATCGATATCAAGCTGGTAGAAGCGGTTGAAAAGCACCAGCGCATCGGCGCCCTGCCAGACGATTTTTCCGGTCTTGAGGTCCTTCTTGTACCATCCCACCGAAAAGTCCGGAGCTTCGGCCAGGTCGCGGGTGAGCTTGTCGGCCACATTGGCAAACGACGTGAAATAGGGGCCGATCTTCATGGCGACGGGGATGGTAACCCGCGTTTTCACATCGTGCAGAATCCGGCAGTAGCGCTCTTCGATCTCGGCACCTTCCTGCTTGATCTGGTTGGGCATCAGCCCCACGTTCAGCTCGATAGCATCGGCCCCCGCGCTTTCCAACTGCCGGGCGTACTCCGACCAGCGCTCGCTGGAAAAACAGTTCAGACTGGGAATGATCGGCACGTCGACGGCCTTTTTGGCATCACCGACCAGCTTCAGGTAAGCCCTCGGACCCAGTTCCATCCCGTAAGTCTGCAGGTATTCGGCCGCCTCACCGTGGCCGGCATAGTCGGCATACCGGCTCAGGGCGCCGGTTTCTGCCGAAATCTGTTCCTCGAACAATGACTTCAGAACGATCGCTCCGGCACCGGCAGCGGCGCATTTTTTTACCCCGTCAAGTGTTCCGGTCAGGCTGCTGCTGGCCACGACGATCGGATTACGCAGGGCCATCCCCATATAATGAGTCGAAAGATCAGCCATTCAATTCCCCCTATCAGATGCGCCTGTTCTCCAGAAATTCAAAACGTCATCTTAGCACAGACCCGGCCGGTATATAATACTTTAATGACGAACGATTTTCGAGGTCGGACCGCTTTCGACACCAGACGGGCAAAGCGCAGCCGGGCCGGCGTTTCCCTGGTATGTGCTTCATCTCACGACGACTTGCTGCCCCTCGAACTCGATCACCTGGCCGGGGCGGATTTTACACCGCTTGCGCAACTCAACCACCCCATCGACCCTGACCTGCCCTGCCGCGATCACCGCCTTGGCCAGGCCCCCGCTGGGGCACAATCCGGTAATCTTCAACAGGTTGTTCAGCTCGATATATTCATGACCTGCCAGTTCGAACTCTTCCATGACTTTCCTTTATCCGGTTACAAGGATCGGGCCCGGGCAGAGCGCGTCCCCCATGCTGACGTTCTTGAAGAGGAATTCCTGGTTTAGGCAAGGGCACCGTTCGGTGCACTGATTATGCATTATGCGCTGAATTCCCTTGATGAAAAAATCAATCTGGTAAAGTTAGATAGCCGACAGGAGTCCTTGATGCACCGACTGCACTTGCTCGAAATTGAAGATCTGCCCTGGTGTCCACCGGCGCTGCGCAACAGCACCACCGACTTCCTGCAATGCGCCATGGCCCGCCTCGACCCCTATGCGCCGGTCCGCCCCCTGCTCATCGAGGCGTTGCAGCGGACCGGTGCACGAGTGATCGTCGATCTCTGCTCCGGCGGTGGCGGTCCCTGGCGGCAATTCTACAATGCGATGCAGGAACCGCTGGCGCATCAACCCCGATTATGGCTGACCGATCTCTATCCCAACCAGGAGGGGGGGATCGAACTGCAGCGGCAACATCCACGCCATGTCGCCTGGTGGCCGGAATCGGTCGATGCCACCAGGCCGCCAGAGGAACTGACCGGGTTCTATACCCTGTTTACCTCGGCCCATCACTTCCGTCCCGAGGCGCTGCGGCAGATCCTGCGCCATGCCGTGGACCGGCGCCAGGGCATCGCCATGTTCGAACTCACCCACCGCTCCCCGCGGGCGCTGCTGCTCGCTCTGCTGGTCCCCCTCGCCGTGATGCTGCTGGCTCCCTGGTGTCGGCCGTTTCGTCGGTCGCGGCTGATCTGGACCTACCTGATCCCCCTGGCGCCGCTGCTGGCCCTGTTCGACGGGCTTGTCTCCTGCCTGCGCAGTTACCGGCCCGACGAACTGCGACAGATTGTCAACGACCTCGGGGATACCGGTTATCGCTGGCAGATCGGCGAGCTCCCTTCCGAGCTTACCCCGATACCGCTGACCTACCTGATCGGTACCCCCCGAAATCGATAACCGCCGCGGATGAAAGCCTGGCCGACCAGCCCTCTCCCCGCCGCCATTACCTTCCCCTCATGCTTCTTGATGTCGCTGAAAAACCCGCGCAACAGGACGCCGGAGCTATCGACGGCGGCGCCGGGCTTACCGCAGCCCCTTGTCTCTCAGCTCCTGAAGCAGGGATTCTCCTTGGGCGATGCCGTCGAAAATGATGGCCGACGAGATCGTAGCCGAGGTAATGGCATCCACCCCGGGATCGAAGGGTGGGAAGACCGTAAGGTATTTGCCCACCACCCGCTGGCGCAGCCTTTGAATATCCGCCTGACTCCATTCCACGTTGCCGTGCTTGGTCAGCTTCAGCGGTTCGAAGCCAACGATCCGGCCGGTGGAGTCGAACACATACACGAAATGAACGTCATGGCAGAGATCGCACACCGCCTTGCGGCTGACCACCTCGGCAAAGAGCCGTTCCAGGGTCTCACCGCGCCTCATCATTGCCGTATAGACGCGCCTGCCGCTGCGCAGTTCCACCAGGACAAACTCCGCGAGAATCCCGCCGGTGCCGATAAAAGCATTGCGTACCCGTAACTGCAGCTCCGTCTCCGAAAGCAGGGGAGCAACCGCCTTACGAATCCTTTCGGCGTCCTTCCCCTGCCGGCGCAGCTCCTCCGGCTCCTCGGTCGCCAGCCGGCGCAGTTCTTCAAAAAGTGCCTGATAACGGGTGTTCATGCCGAGGTGGGTGCCGGCGACCACCCCGGGGCGTCCCGACTGGTCCTGACGGACGTATATGGAAAACGGCGTGATGCTGCCGCCGATGACCCGATAGGCCTGGAATCCGGGGTCGGCCAGGAGCGGAAATTTCATCCGGATGCGTTCCCGGAAGGTCTGCACCTCCTCTTCCAGATTGCCCGCGGCGATGCCCAGCAGCTTGATCTTTCCCCGGGTCTCGGAGTTGCCCTCGATCAGGTCGTAGAGGTCATTGTAGGCAAGGGTCTGCTGCTGGCAATGAAGGCAGTGGGTGTTGAGCAGCTCCACCAGCAGCAGTTGCGTCTTGACCTGGCTGGGCCTGAAGGTCTCGGCCTCGGGCACCCCCAGGTAGACCCTGGCATCGGCATCCGCCGGCGTCGGCAGGTCGATTTCCGGAAACGGGTCGCCAAAGGCGATCAGGTGCTCCTCCCGGGCGGCGCCAGATCCTGCCAGGAGAAGACCGAACAATAAAGACAAAATAAAAACTTGCAGTCGATAAATCATCTTAGCTCTTTTTCTCTTTTGGCGAACGGAAGGTTTCCTCCGCCCAGGAGTTGACCGGCCCGAACGGAGACACTGGACTTTCGAAAAACGGCCGGTAATGTTAATTTGTTTGGGAATTCATTCCGTTACCGACTTAGATGAAAGAAGGAGGCGCCCCATGCCACAAACGATTCTGATCACCGGAGCCACCGCGGGTTTCGGTGAAGCCTGCGCCCGGCGCTTCGCCGCCGAAGGGTGGAAGCTGATTCTCGCCGGCCGCCGCGACGAGCGGCTCAAAAGATTGCAGAGGGAGTTGGGCGACGCCGTCTCGGCCACCCTGACCCTCGATGTGCGCGACCGCCAGGCGGTGCAGGAGGCGCTGCAGAGTCTGCCGCAAATCGATGTTCTGGTCAACAACGCCGGTCTGGCCCTTGGCCTCGAACCGGCCTGGCAGGTCGATCTGGACGACTGGGAGACGATGGTCGACACCAACATCAAGGGGATCCTTTACTGCACCCGGGCTCTGCTGCCGGGAATGGTCGCCCGCAATCGTGGGCACATCATCAATATCGGCTCCACCGCCGGCAACTGGCCGTATCCGGGGGGCAACGTCTACGGGGCGACCAAGGCCTTCGTCCAGCAGTTCTCCCGCAACCTGCGCGCCGATCTGCTCGGCACCCGGGTTCGGGTCACCAACCTCGCACCGGGCATGGCCGAAAGCGAGTTCTCCAATGTCCGCTTCAAGGGTGACGAGCAGGCCGCCGCCAAGGTTTATGCCGGGACCGAGCCGCTGCGACCCGAGGATATTGCCGAGATCGTCTATTTTGTCGTCAGCCTGCCGCCCCACGTCAACGTCAACGCCCTCGAGGTGATGCCGATCGACCAGGCCTGGGGACCGCTCGCGGTGCATCGGCAGAGTTGACCCCCTGGAAACCTTCGAGGTCAATCAGGAGAGAGCGGCGGCACACCCGGCGATAGAATCCATGCCCTGCCCCCTGCTCATTGGCCTCAGCGATCCGGCCCCGGCAGAAAACCTTCCGGGGCCAGGCTGGTGGCCAGCCTCACCATGTTGATGTCCCGAGGCTCCGCCCAACTGTCCGCCGCCTGGTTTCAGTTCTCGATCCAGAACCTTTCCACCGTGTCGGCCAGCGGTACGTACTTCATCAGGGCTTCGACCGAAGGCTGCGGGAACCATCCCGGAACATCCGTGGTTTTCTCGAACAATTTCCGCAGCCTTTCAACCGCCCTCAACGCGATGGAGAGTCCCAGTTCGCGAAATGCCAGCCGGTAACCGGCGGGAAGACGCAGAAAATTGTTTCGCGACAAGGACTCCAGGCCAGACAGGGCGGCATCCGTGATCACCTTCAGAAGATCGGCCTGCCCGAACGCTCCTCGGAGCATAAGCCGAGCCAACCTGAGGGCATCGCACAGCAAGCCCCCCCGGGGTCGGATGCCGCCCGCCCTCCTGCTCATCGAGGCCGCTGATCCAACCGGTTCTCAGGTCATCGTCCCGGTGTCTGCCGAGGATCTGATGGACCTGATCAATCAGACGCGTGGCCAGATCCAGCCATCTTTCATCCCCGGTCTGCCGAAACAGCCCGGGAAAATTGCAGACCGCAAAGGCATCCGTCCACAGATAGCGCCGCGGCGGGGTCCGGTCGCGGCAAGCCCGGTCCGGTCGGCAAACTCGCTCATGATTTCACGGACGATGGATCCGGAGGCATCTGGTCCCATTTATTCCTCCAAAGCGAGTGGGGTTCTCCGGATAGCGTACCGGCAGGGAAGATTTCCGGTTTTAACCTCCACCAAGCTCTGAACTGGTTTTAACGTCAGGTCTCCCCTGACTGTGCTTCTTGACCTTTTGCCAGAAGGAGTTAAAAGAAAAACAGAAGGCACAAAACCACTTTGCTGAAGGAGAAAAGGCGATGCTGACTTTCGTCATGTTGACACGGCTCTCCCCCGGAGCCCTGCGTTCGCCGCAATCCCTTGAGGACCTGGAGCGGTTGGCCATGGAGCAGATCCGCTCCGAATGTCCCGGGGTCGAATGGGTTCACAACTATGCCATCCTCGGCGGCTGCGACTACCTTGACATCTTCCGCTCTCCTGACCTGGAAACGGCCATGAAGGTCTCGACCATCATCCGCACCTATGGCCATGCCCACACCGAGATCTGGAGTGCCACCGAATGGCAGGGCTACAAGGATTTGATCCGCCACCTTCCCAGAGGCGCCGCCGGCAAGGGCGAAGGGATATAGCCCATCCGGGATGCACGAATAAGCAGAGTCTGTTGCCGCCGGTTACGGCATCGGGCCAAACCGCCTGACGAAATCCGCCCGGCCCCGGCTGTTTTGTCATCCGCCCTTCTGGTAGGTGCCGATCATTTCGGCCTCTTCGAGAATGTGCCCCTTCATGGCCTCCAGCACCTGACTCTTGGTCGGTCGCTCGGGGATGTCCAGCAGCGAATCCAGGGCGTAGAGCTTGTGAAAGTACCGGTGCCGCCCGATGGGTGGACAGGGGCCGCCGTAACCGGTGCGCTTCCAGTCGTTGAGCCCTTCCCGGGTGCCTTCCGGCAGTTTTCCCGAGGTCACCCCTTCGCTCAAGCCTTTGCTGTCCGGCGGCAGGTTGTATAATACCCAATGTACCCAGGTTCTTTGCGGCGCCGCAGGGTCGGGGGCATCCGGGTCGTCGACGATCAGCACCAGGCTCTGGGTTCCCGCGGGGATGCCCGACCACGCCAGGGCCGGCGAAATGTCCTTTCCTTCACAGGTGAAGCGGGTGGGAATTTTTTCGTTATGGGAAAAAGCGGGTGAGCGGATTTCGAGTCCCATGGCTTCCTCCTTCCGAAACAGGGGCCAATGTCCCTTACTTAGATTTACGCCGGCGCCGATCGGGGCAGATCTTCCAGAGCTTAGGGTGCCGACTTCCGCATGCTGGGTTCAAGCGTTCATGGGCGAAAGGCAAACGGCTCGGCCCCCCCCCGAGGTCACGAATCGTTTGTTAGGAATTATAAATCATTCTCGGCAATCGTCGAATTCCCCCTCGAAATCTCTCCACGATCCGTCAACGGGGTGTTAGTATACGGTATTCTCATGGAATGAAATGGGCACCTCCCGAAGCGCCAGAGATCAAAAAGAAAAACGCCTATTCAACATCAGGCCGCCGAGTGGGGGCGAATCCGGAACGCCTGTAAACGCTAAACCTTATCGGTATCCTGAAACTATCCGCAAAATAATCAAAAGGAGGACTATTGGATGGAAAATCACTTCATCATGACGGCCTTTGGCAAAGACCGACCCGGTATTGTCGCCGACGTCACCCGAATACTCTACGAAAACGGCTGCAATCTGGAAGACAACACCATGACGCTGCTGGCCGATGAATTCACCCTGGTGCTGCTCTTTTCTTGCAAGGGGCAGGACATAGAGGAACAACTGCTCAAAGAATGCCGCAGGCTTGAGCGGGACAAGGGAATCTCGGCCTTCATCCGCCCGTTGAAAGAACGTCAGCCGATCCGGCAGAGTGGTTTTTCGCCCTGTACGCTCCATGTCGAAGGTGTGGACCAGGCGGGTATCGTCTACAAGGTCAGCCAGTTTCTATCCGACAGGGGGGTGAATATTGTCGACCTGAACTCCAGAGTGAAGGATTCCCCGGAGAGTGGAACCAAGCTCTATCTGATGGACATTCACGTCCAGGTCCCCGCCGGCACCGCGATCGACCAGATGGAAGAAGAACTGGCGATGGTAGCCGACGAGCTGCATGTCGATATAACGGTTTCCCGGTAATTGAGTCTTGATCCGGGCTAAAAGGCAAGAGGCGGGGTTGGGCCAGGCCCTCCCCGCCTTTTGCCTTGGGAGCAGCGGATTACTTGCGATCGGCGATAAGGACCCCGCCCACCGCAACCTGCTCCGGGGTGTTTTCACGGATCAGGACAATGATTTTTTCCTTCGGCAACGCATAGGCCCTGACCGCTGCGTTCGTCAGCTCTTCAACAAGATTCCTACGGACACCGGGGTCGGAGACGGGGGGGCCTTCGATGGTGATGATGGGCATGAGAACCTCCTGTGGCAACGATTGCGAATTTTCATACGATGTTATCGGCGTTCGTCCTTTAACAACAAGAAGACTTTTCACCACAGCAGCCGGAGTTCGGCTGACCCCTCACCATCTCCTCAATCCTCGCATCCAAGGCATGCTCGATGTCATCGATTGCTGCCGCGAACTGGCTGGCCGCTAATCCCTGCCGACAAGCCGGACAGGTGGAATAGGTCTTCTTGAACCAGCTGAGCGGCTTGTAGATCGCTTCGCCGCAGTAGGGGCAATCCAGGGATATATTTTCCTCTTCGGGCACTCGCTTACTCCTTCGCGCTGATGATCGGCCAGGGTTGGCCGGTGATGGTGGTTACTCGACCCACAATAACAGAAGGAGGCATGTCTTGCACAGGGCCGGCCCGAATTGCCGCTGTTCGCCATGAAGAAAGGCCTATTTCCAGGGCGCGGAATTCTAATGAAGAAGGACCGTACCCGATTGGGGAGAAACGATGGCCAGCCCTTCGAGCCCCTGATTCTTGGCCTCGCGGATGGCCATTCCAAGCTCCTGACCGGATAGGGCATCCCCGGTTCCATCGACCCGAACTTCATAAAACGCCCCGCCGGCCTCGGTCAGGAATCCTGCCTGATTGAGTCGCGCCCTCAAGGGATCAGGCAGATCCCCGGCAAGAAAGGTCAGGGTGCGGTAGATTCCCAGCCACTGGCTTACCTGCGTCCCCCATTTCGCCTTGGTTCGAAATGGGCCATCGGACCGCCAGCCACGGGACTCGCCCAAATTCAAGTAATGAGCGCCCTGGTTGGCTCCCCACTCACTGACGCTCCACATCAGAAACAGAATAATCCCCTGCCGGATCAGCTCCGGGTCGGCATTCAGCACTCCCATCTCGATTCCGAAGCAGGTGTCGTTGACGATCCGGCAAATCCCTCCGGCGACCGGCTCGCCATGATGTTCAACCAGAACCAGCCCCCCCTTTTTAGTAGCGAAGGACAGATTCCACTGATCCTCGCAGGAGGTGATCCAGGCCCGCTCGCCATGCCGCGCAGCCACGAAGGGCAGGTACATGCCGTGATAAAAAAGATCAAGATCAGCGCGGGAGTGGCTGAAGCGCCAGCTGAAACCATCCCTTTGGAACCTGTTGATCACTTTTCGGGTGCCGCGGGCCCTTTTCCCCGCAAGCAGGGTCTTCCCCCCTCCAGGGTAGCTGCGCACCTGGTCGACCCAGATCGGGGAGCTGAAGCTCAAGAGCGCCTTGGGCCGCAGGGGGTGAACCCGGCTCAATTCGCAAATTACCAGATCCACCCCTCCCGAAAGCCAGCCCCGGGTTCGGGCAGAGAGGTTCCACACTTCGACTCCGCGGAGCCGCCGCTGTTCGCAGCCATCGACGAAACAGAGCTTCTGCATTTCGTGCAGGCTGTTGGTGGTTCCGGTAAAGACAATTTTCCCCTCCGCTCCGCAAAGCTCCCAGGCCGGCAGATAGGGAAAATCCCTCAACAGGCAGCACGCATCCCCCAGCAATCGGGCCAGACATCCTATGGTCTTTGCCTGCAGAGGGCCGCGGAACTCGTGCACACGGAGAAGCCGATAGGAAAGATCCAGCCCCCTGGTGAGAAGGCCGTTGAAGGGCTTTTTTCCCCGTTGAATCACTTTTCCGGCCAGAGCGCTCAGATCGTCCATGAAAGTCGTCTTCCCCTCCCCTTTTTCCAAAAAATGGGCCTTCGTCCCGCGCGTCAAAAATCTCCCGAGACTTGGAGGGGCAGCCTCTTGATCATAGGGCGACAAACCGCAATGACCTCTCCACAAATGGTCCCGAGGAAAAGGGACGGTCCGACTCCTCAATCCACCTTGTCATGGCGAAACGCATCAGCTTTAGATCATGCGCCTCATTTCGGCTTCGGTCGCTTCGGTTTTTCAAAGAATTTTGCGATGATTTCAAACGGAATCAAGGCAAGGACGATGGCGATCACGACCGCGATCAGGGTTAGAACCGATTCCAGAATTCCCATGGTTGCCTTCCTCCTAACAAATGACGACTGGTCGAAATCCAACCGCCTGTTGAGCATCTTCGCCTTGAAATAAACAACTCCAGAACCTGAACACCTGCTGATCAGATTAACCCAATCATAACCGTTGTCAAACCGGGGCTGCCGGGCCTGAATTCTATCCATCAGTTCCAGCGGGCTATCTGGCCTTGGCGGTGAAGTATTCGTCAGGCTACCCGGTGAGCGCCACGCACAGGTGCACCCTGGACGCATGCCGAAGCCGATGGATCTAGTAAGCGGAATCGGTCTTTCGGGATGCCAAGACTAACTTGGCCATTTGAAGACCCGACCTGTGGATTTCACTGTCAAAAAACCTGATGGAGCGAAAATTATGTGGCCGACTCTCTCCACTGAAGCGAATGCCCATTCAGGGTTTCAAAAGTATAAAATCCCAAGAAATGTTCAAAAATCCGCTTTTTTCAAACACCCTTTCGGTATGCGGCAAGGCATACCACCCGACCCCGGCTCTGTCGTAGATATTTGGTACGGCCCTTGCTCTTCCCCCCCACATTGTCCGGTTTTTGACCGTAAAAAGAAAAAGCCCGCTCACATGGCCACCGGATGAACGGGGCCGGAAGGTTTAAAGTCCCGAATAAAATGCTTCCTGGTAGAACATTTCCCCACATATCTAGCCGGATATTTTAAGAAAGGCGGCAAACATGCTTGAAAACACGAAAGTAAGAAAAAAAATGACGATTCTCTCCGGCAGCGTCCTGCTCCTGCTGCTGGGCATCGCGGCCTGGGGAATAACGGGTCTCACCATGGTGGTGAAAAACGGCATCGAGGTGGCCAAAGGCAATAAACTCGAAGGTGAACTTCTTCAGCGCGAGGTGGACCATCTCAACTGGGTAAAACAGGTTTCGGCTTTTCTCACCGACGATAATGTCAAGGATCTGAATGTTCAACTCGACCACACCCAGTGCGGGTTCGGTAAATGGCTCTATGGCCCGGGGCGCAAAGAGGCCGAAATGCTGATTCCGGCATTGGGGGCCGAACTCCAGGCCATAGAAGCGACTCACAAAAGCCTGCATGAATCGGCTCACAGAATTAAAGAAGTCCACAGAGACGCAGATCCTGACCTGCCCCAGTTTTTCACCGAAAAGGAGCTTGAGCACCTAGCCTGGACCCTTCAGGTTCAGGACGCCATTTTCACCAAAAAAGAAAAGCTGTCGGTGGAACTTGACCACACCAAATGCGGATTCGGCAAATTTCTCTACGGGGATATCGGGAAAAGGGTTGCTGCCTCGGATGAAACCATGGCCGGGCTGCTACGGGAGGCGGAAAGGGCCCACCAGAAGCTGCACCAATATGGAAGCTATCTGGATTTGCTTCTCGAAGAAGGGAATTTCAGGCTGGCCAATGAGGTCTACATGCAGGAAATGCCGCCTGTGCTGAGCCAGCTCCGTGGTTTTTTCGGTGAGATGCAAGCGCAGGCCAGGCTGAACCTGGCGGGCCAAGAGAAGGCCGATCGGATCTTCGCCACCGAAACCCAGCCGATCCTGGGCCAGGTGCAGACGTCCCTGAGAAAGATGGTGGAAATCATCCGCGACAATAGCATGTCGGAGACCCAGATGATTTCCCAGGCGCAGCAGACACGACGGGGGATCATCGCGCTCGCCATCCTGGCACTGCTGAGCGGCGTGGCCCTGGCCGTGCTGATCAGCCGCTCCATCACCGCCCCCCTGAATAAGGCGGTACAGATGATTGCGGAACTGGAGAAGGGACACCTGAGCCAGCGGCTGAACATGCAGCGCAAGGACGAGTTCGGCCAGATGGCCCAGGCCATGGACACTTTCGCTGACAGCCTGCAGCGTGAGGTGGTCGAGTCCCTGCAGGGCCTGGCCGACGGCAACTTGACCTTTAACGTCTCGCCGCGGGATCAGGAAGACGTGGTCCGCGGCGCCTTGAAAAAACTGGGTGGGGACCTTAACCAAACTATGACCAAAATCAAGGAGGCCGGAGAGCAGATCGCCTCGGGCAGCA
>NPID01002031.1_pt5 | contig 29527 bp, 30 predicted proteins | sample 8637491 | NCBI WGS metagenome assembly NPID01 (sample SAMN07420843, study PRJNA396082) | bioreactor metagenome | isolation source: sample BA6 brine-fed electro-methanogenic bioreactor BA | place: Japan: Kochi | collected 2016-06-14 | reverse complement strand
AACCGAACACGCCGGTGCTTATGCAGGGGAAGGCAATGGATGCAAGTTCCATGGAGGCGGCCAGTGAAAGGCAGCTTCGGTAGCACTTCGTCAGAAGCTCAGCCTCGCCCTGCCCTCCCCCATGCCACACGGGCCCCACGGTGTGGATCACATGCCTGGCTGGAAGGTCGTATCCCCCTGTGACCCTGGCTTCGCCTGTGGGGCAGTGCCCAATGATCCTGCATTCCTTCACCAGACCCGGCCCGGCGGCTCGCCTGATGGCGCCGTTTACCCCGGAACCGGGCCCCAGGGAGCTGTTCGCGGCGTTCACCACCGCGTCGGTCTCGAGTCTGGTGATGTCCCCAAGTATGGCTTTGAGCATTGTTGCGCATCTCCCTTCGGCATTATTATGCAGCACAAATGTATTGGAAGGAGAGGGACTCGGATGGGAAAGGCAACCTATAACGCTCATCCCGGTGAAACACCCTTCATCTCAGCGTGCATCGACGGGGAGCTGAAGACAGCCAGGGCGCTTTTCAGCCAGGGCGAAGTGGACCTGAACGCAAGGACGGACGGTGACACCACGGTGCTCGAGGAAATGATCTTCAAGGCTGCGAACAGACCGCTGAACTTCAAGATAACCAGGCTGAACGGATCCCAGGTTTCCATAGAGTCCCCTGAAGAGGTGAGAAGGATACTGGGCAGTCACCCGGACGACGAGTTCAGGCTCTGCTATGAAACGGCCCTCTTCGTTCTCGATAAAGGGGCTGACCCCGATTCCCTTAACAAGAACGGGCAGTCCGCCCTGTTCACCGCCACCGGGGAAGGCGCCGACTGGATGATAGCCCTTCTTGCGGACCATGGGGCGAACCTTGACATGAAGGACCCATGGGGACTCACGCCACTTCACTACGCCTGCAGAATGGGATATCCGGAAACAGCCGCGCTGCTCCTTGAGCGGGGAGCTTCACCTGATCCCAGGGACGAATTCGGTTTCACCCCGGCTTTCGAGGCTGCCTCCGCTAATGACCTGAAAACCCTCAAGGTGCTTGCGGGGTACGGCGCCGACTTCAGTCTGGGCCTCACGAAGCCCTTCAAGACCAACCCGGCGGGAACCACCCCCCTTCAGTATGCTGAAAGCCACGGCTTCACCGAGGTGGCTGACTTCCTTCGCTCCCATGTTGTAAGGGACCCGGTGAAGGCAAGGACCTGGACCTGGGATGAGAAGGAAGAGGGATACCAGGGAGTTCAGATACTCGAAGGGAAACTCCTCTGGTTCACCCACAGGGAGAATCCCCACTCCCCGTCGGCAGGCGCAGCTTTCCAGGAGTTCGACGATTTCCTGAAAAACGGCCCAAGGGTATCCGGCGTACCTTCCGGAATAGCCGGCGAGATAGTTGACTGGATATCCCAGGACTGATCCCCCGGCGGCAGCCGGGGTCGGGGTTGGCCCAGGTTGTATATTGCAGCTCCCGTTTCTGAGGAGATCTCATGCTTAGAAGATTCCTGAGCTACTACGGACCCCACAGGTTCCTTTTCTTCATAGACATCCTGGTGGCGCTGCTGTCATCCGGGCTGGCGATACTGATACCCTCCATGGTGCGCACACTGCTGCAGGACCTGATCCCCTCCAGGAACGTTAACGCCATGATCCTCTACTTCGCGCTGATGGCGGGGATATACCTTGCGAAGATGGTCTTCGAGTTCATCAGGATGAAGTGGGGGCACATACTGGGCGTACGCATGGAGTACGACATGCGTGAGGACATCTTCAGGCACATTCAGAAGCTCTCCTTCAACTACTTCGACAACACCAAGACCGGCCACATAATGTCACGGATCTCCAACGACCTGAACACCATCGCCGAGGTGGCCCACCACGCCCCGGAGGACCTTATCCTCTCGGTGTTCCTGATAGTGGGCTCGTTCTTCTTCATGTTCAGCTTCAACACCACCCTGGCCTTCATCGCCCTGATCCCCCTCCCGTTCATGCTCATGTGGGGCATCCGCTACGGAGGAAGGATGCGCAGGGGGTTCCGCAGGGTCCGGCAGAAGATAGCCGACATCAACAGCGCCGTTGAGAACTCGGTTCAGGGCATCCGCGAGGTCAAGTCCTACGCCAACGAAGAGCTTGAGATGACCAAGTTCGGAACGGTGAACACCCACTTCCGCCTGGCCAAGGAAAAGATGTACACCATCATGGGAGTGTTCTACTCGGGCTTCGGTTTCTTCAACGACATGTACTACCTGGTGGTCATCGCCGGAGGCGCGTGGCTGTATCTGCAGGGCAGCATAACCCCCGCCGACATTCTGGCCTTCGTTCTCTATGTGAACATCATTCTGGGCCCGATTCAGAGGCTCATGAACTTCACCGAACAGTTCCACCAGGGCGCTGCCTCCTTCGAGAGGTTCACTGAGATAATGGACATAGAACCCGATATAGCAGACGCTCCCCATGCCCGTTCCTATAGACCTGTGAAGGGTTCCGTGGAGCTTTCAGGGGTATGGTTCAGGTACTCCTCCTCGCCGGACTGGATACTCAGGGACGTTTCCCTGTCGGTGCCCGCCGGGGAATCGGTGGCGCTTGTAGGGGAATCAGGCGCAGGGAAGAGCACCATCGTCTCACTGGTACCCAGGTTCTACGAGCCCCAGAAGGGCACCGTCTCCATAGACGGTCACGATGTGATGGACCTTAAGCAGAGCTTCCTCCGGGAGAACATCGGCCTGGTTCAGCAGAACGTCTTTCTCTTCGACGACACCATCAGGGAGAACATCATGTACGGCAAGCCCTCTGCCACCGAGGAGGAGATGGTGCAAGCGGCCAGGGACGCCAACATCCACGACTTCATCATGTCGCTGCCCGACGGCTTCGACACATATGTGGGGGAGCGGGGGGTGAAGCTCTCAGGCGGTCAGAAGCAGAGGGTCTCAATCGCCAGGGTCTTCCTGAAGAACCCGCCGATACTCATCTTCGACGAGGCCACCTCTTCCCTGGACAACGAGTCCGAAGGCCTGATCCAGGAGGCCATGTTCCGCCTCAGCGAGGACCGCACCACCATCATCATCGCCCACAGGCTATCCACAGTCAGCCATGTGAACAGGATCTTCGTTCTCCACGAGGGCTCAGTGGCTGAATCCGGGAACCACACGTCACTGATGGAACTGGGCGGTCACTACCACAGGCTCTACACCAGGGGCAGCATCTGATACCCTGAGGCCGTCCGCAAGTTTGTCAAGTAACTCGGCAAAGCATTGCACGCATTGTAGTTACAGCATCAAGAATTCGCTGTCCTGACAATAGTGCATTGATTTTTGTGAGATGATCACAATTATCGATCGTGTTATGTGGATACACTCACAAAAGTCAATTGACTTTTGTGCAAAAACACACTACATTGTACCCAGTAAGGAGGTAGGCCATGCACAGATATGCACTTGCGAACTTGCTGGACTGGAAGGACAGGGGAAGCAGAAAACCCTTGGTTATCAGAGGAGCCAGACAGACAGGGAAGACCTGGCTTATGAAGACGTTCGGGAAAACATGTTATGAACGCTGCGCATACATCAACTTCGACGGCAACCCCCGAATGAAGGCTCTCTTTGAGATGGACTTCGATACTGACAGACTGCTGACCGGACTGCAGGTGGAGGCCGATTGCCGAATAGAGCCTGGAAACACACTGATCCTGTTCGATGAGATTCAGCAGGTACCTGAAGCCCTCTCTTCACTGAAGTACTTCTATGAGAACGCGCCTGAACTCAACATCGTTTCTGCTGGTTCCCTGCTGGGAGTGGCGATGCACAGTGGAGCATCCTTCCCTGTGGGAAAGGTGGAGTTCCTCGACCTTCACCCGATGTCTTTCTCAGAGTTCCTTCTCGCCACGGGCAGCGAAAGGCTTGCCGGGCTTCTGCGTGAAGGCAATTTCGAGATGACCAATATCTTCTCCTCTGAATACAGGGATAAACTAAGAAGTTATTTTCTGGTCGGCGGAATGCCCGAGGCAGTACTGGAATTCCGACGGAATATGGATTACGGTGCAGCTCGTTCCGTACAGATGCAGCTTCTGACAGGATATGAACAGGATTTCTCTAAGCACTCGCCTGCAGAGGTAGTTCCCAGGATAAGGAGCGTCTGGAACAGTCTCCCCTCCCAGCTTGCCAGGGAGAACAGAAAGTTCGTCTGGGGACTTGTCAGGAACGGAGCCCGGGCAAGGGAGTACGAGTCAGCAATTCAATGGCTGCTTGACTGTGGTGTGGTAACAAGGGTAAACAGGGTTACCAGACCAGGAATTCCATTAGCGGGTTACAGGGACCTTTCCGCGTTCAAGCTGTTCGCTCTTGATGTAGGCCTTTTATCCGCCATGGGGAGGATTCAGCCCTCGGTCATTCTGGAGGGGAACCGGGTATTCATGGAGTTCAAGGGAGCCCTTACTGAGCAGTTCGTTCTTCAGCAGCTTCTTTCATTGGGTATTGAGCCTTCCTACTGGAGTGCTGCGAAGGGGAATGCTGAGATCGATTTCCTTCTCCAGATGCCTTCAGGGATCATTCCCCTCGAGGTGAAAGCGGCGGAGAACCTGCAGGCAAAAAGCCTCAGGGTATATTCACAGAAGTATTCTCCTGAAAGAAGCATTCGTTGCTCTCTGTCGAACTTCAGGGATGAAGGATGGCTCATTAACCTTCCGTTATACTGCATCGAATGCATTGGGAAGATAAGCACTCGTCAGGAGACCGCCCCAATCAGGGAAAACGATTGAGGTCTGGACCGAAAACACGAAAGCTGCATGACTATCGCAAGCTCTGCTGTCTCTTCCACAGCTCCATGAAAGATGTACTTGAAGCTTACAGATTCCATGTTAGTTTTCGGCATGATATGCAGAAAAGAACACATGTCATTGCAGTACCTCTGAAAGTCCTTGCCTGCCCTGAAGCCTTTTTCGAGTTCTTATCTTAGCTATGCTCAGTTTATCGGGATGGACAAGTTCACGGAACTCCTCCGAGTTAAGTCACTCCTTCACCTGTTCGATGAAACCCTCGAATTTCTCGAGTATCTCTCCCTTGAAGTTGTCATCGGAAAGACTGGTGTTCATGAAGGCTTCCGAATCTTCCTGCTTCTCAGGCGGTATCACCAGCCCTATGGGGAAGGCTTCGCAATGGAGCGACCTTCCACGGGCGACCTTCCCGATGTGCAGGAAGGCGCTTTCATAACCGAACTTGTCGTTCCTCTTCTCGTAGGTGCTTCCGCAGCAGGTCGCCATGAACAGCTCTCCGATGCGTTTCGAGTGCCTGCGCACGAACTTCTGCGCTGGAAGGGCGAACTTTCCCAGGTACAGAGGCGCTATCACCACTACCTTTTCGTATTCTCCCGGGTCGTGCTTCGGTTTCCTGATCCCGGGACCGATCCCCAGCCAGGTTCCAAGCAGCATCAGTGGCTGCAGATCAAATATGGGCCTGATCTCCTCCACATCGGCTTCCAGCTCCGCCGCGGCCCTCTCGGCAAGATAGCGATTGCTTCCGGTTCGTGAATAGTGTGCAACGAGAACTTTCATGTTTGCTCCCCTTCCGTTCACAGGGGAATATGTCGAAGGAGGAGGCATGGCGGCCCCCTCCATGATTCCCGGCGGCAATAACGGCCGACGCTTCTGGATCCGTGGCTACTTCTCTCTACTGGTGTTCTCGACTATTCCCCTGAAGGACTCGAGGCGGAGCTTGATCTGCTCTGTGTCCTCCTGGGAATAGTCGGTTACGATCTTGATGCCGGGGATGCCCTTTTCCTCAAGCTTCGCGGCCAACTTCCCGGCTTCCACATTGAATCCGTGGCAGTACTGCAGCACATTGTGCACCACCCCCTGCACCCGGTACTCCTCTATGATTCCGTCGATGTTGTCGAATCTCTCGGTGTTGGGGGAGAAGCAGGCGCAGTCGATTTCGAAGTACCTGTCGGCAATGGCCTCGATCATCTCATCAACCGTCTCCAGGTCCTCTGGAACATTGTTCCTGGCGTACCTTATCCCTGTGCAGGATTCGTCCATTACCACCCTGAGACCGCTCATCTCCGCTGCGGCGTGGACCTTTGCGAAGCCCATGGGAGAAGGGGTTCCGGCCATTAACACCCTGACTCCGGGGGTTTCGTAGGCGCTGATGTTCTGCTCCTCCCGTTTCTCCAGCTCTTCTATGAGAATCTCGCCTGCGCTGATGAAGGCGTCTGTGTCCATGTTCAGGGCAACCTGGCTGATCAGGAGGCAGTCCAGACCGCTGATGGGCGGGTTCTCGTTCTTCCTGAACCTGTTTATCCTGTTCAGGATATCCCTTTTCCTGTTCTGCCTGATGATGGCTTCCCTGAGGTTCCTCTCGGTCACCTGGATACCGGAGAGCTTCTCCATCCTTTCCCTGAAGCCCTTTACCTCTGAGAGCCACAGGTCCCTGTCGACCCGGTTCTTCTTCTGGGGCACCTCCAGGGAGGTGATGTCGAAGAGATCCCAGGTTTTCTTCTTCGCGTCGCATGTTGTCTCTCCAAGGACCATGTCCTTGAGCGTCTTGTAGGGGCAGGTGCCGCTGATAGCCATGCCGAAGGTGGACCTTACCAGGGGACAGATGTCCCTGGGAAGCACCTTGTCCGCATAGTCAAGGGTGAATCCGCTGCCACCGCAGAGAGGGATGTTCAGGACACCTGCCGCCATCGTTATTTCATCGGGTACATAGATACAGAAAGAGCCTATGGATTTTCCGCCGGCTGCGCGGTAGTCGATTATCTCCTTCACCCGCTGGCCGTGGCTGTCATGAAGGGCCGTATCGAAGAGTTTCATGGCCTTCGGACGGTTCTTTTGCCAGAGGAAGTTCCTCTGGTGAAGCTTGTGCCCGTTCTCAAGGAATCTGTCGTGAAGCTCCACGTTCATGCCCAGATCGGTCCACATGTGGTGGAGTTCCTTCGAGTCGAGTCCCTTTCCCATTATTCCCCTCCAGCCGAATGGCTGCCGGGGAACAGACCGGATCAGCCGCCTTCGGCCAAACGAGCCCCTCCGGGGCTCACCGCTGCGGTTCAGTTGCGTCTTGCAAATGCCATTGACGGCATCGTCGCTCCTTTCGGTCTGAGCGGGGAGTATAGGATCGTTTCAAGAAAAAGGAAAGACCCCCGGATGGTGGTCTCTCAGCTCCCTGCGGAAATGCTGAGGCCCTTCAGGCAGGCTTCTGTCATATTCTGGGCCTCTTCCAGGTCACGGAGCGCTGAGACCTTGACTGGAAGAGTCTTCATCCGCTTAACTGTCCTTCCGGGAGCGGACCGGTTGGCGGCAATGAAACCCGCCAGTTCCCGCGCATCTTCCTCCTGCCCGGCTTCCAGGAGGACCATCACGGAACCGCCCATGATCTCCAGTGAAAGAGGGGCCCACCCCCTGCCGGATACGGAATGCAGTGCCAGGAGGAAATTTGCCCTGGCTCCCTCCAGGCTACCCCTCCTCAGATCGATCTCACCCAGGATCCTGTGGCTCTCCGCAAGCCCCCAGCGGTTCCCCAGGCGGGTGTAGGTCTCGATGTTCTCCCGGCAGAGTTCCTCCCCCTTCCGGTATTCCCCGGCTTTCAGATGAAGTGTGCAGAACACCCCCTTGACTATCGCGGCATTGAAGTCGTCACCTATCTTCAGCTCCTCTTCCAGTGCCATTTCCAGCATTTCCCGGGCTTCATCCAGACGGTTGAGTTCGATGGCCACTATGGCAAGGTTCGTGAGTGTGGACGAGGCTCCCCTGGTGTTCCCGGATCTCTTCTCCGTTTCCAGGGACTCCCGGTAGTGCCGCTGGGCAGCAGCGAAGTCCCCCTCCTCGAATGCCAGGTTCCCCAGGTTGTTAAGAACGGCGGCTACTCCCGCATCATCACCCAGCCCTTTCCTGATGTTCAGGCTCTCGCCGTAGGCGTCTGCCGCATCCTTGTACATTCCCGCTATGTAATGAACATTGCCCAGCATGTTCAGGGAATCCCCCAGCCCCCCGGGGGAGTCGGCCTCCCTGTAGAGCTCCACCGCTTTTTTCAATTGCCTTATGCTTTCGTCCCTGGTGGAGCAGAATGAACAGAACCAGCCCAGGGCGGAGTGCATGGCCCCCCTGAACTCCGATGAGTCTCCCGGGTATGCTTCCAGACTTTCCCTGAAGAGTTTCTCCCCTGCGGTGTACATGCCCAGCAGACCCAGAAGTGCCCTGAGGGCTCCGGCTGTCTCAGTGGACACCGGATAACTTCCAGCGGCCACTGACCGTTCCCAGGCGGCGATGATCTCCCGCTTGCATGGAGCAAGACGCTTCAGGGCCTGGATGCAATCTCCCCTCTGCAGGGCCTCCGAATCATTCAGAAGAAGTCCAAGGAACCTCTCTGCATGGGATCGTACAAGGGAAGCCTTCTCTTCCCGGGAAAGGACCTCGGCGGTCTTCTCCCAGGCGAAATCCCGTACCAGCGGATGAAGCCTGAAAAGGCCGTCCTCCCTCTTCTCGAGGAGGGACTTGCCCAAAAGAATGGAAAGGTCGGTGCGGCTTGTGGAGCTCACTTCCAATGCATCGGCAAGGCTGAAGGCGGAATCGAACACCGAAAGGGAGGCAAGGACCCTCCTCTCCCCGGGAATCAGGAGGTTCCAGGAGAACCTGAAAACCTCCCTGAGGCTCCTGTGCCTTTCGGGAAGGTCGCTCAGTTCCGCGGATACCGCGAGGGGATTGTCAAGTTCCCGGAGAATGTCATCGTATGAGAGCATCCCGGTCCAGGAGGCCACCAGCACAATGGCCAGAGGATTACCCCCCAGAAGGGAGCATATGGCCTTTACTGCCTCATCATTCGGGGAAGCCTCCGTGGTTGATGCCTGGGCCCTTCCTGCCGTTTCCCTGAAGAGTATCTCTCCATCGGAGGTCCCTGAACCCGCCGAAGAGGTCATGCCTCCGACCTGGAACACATGCTCGCAGCTGAGTCCGAGCCGGATCCTGCTGGTGGCAAGCATCTTGAGGTCTGGAAGTGAAGACAGGAAGGAAGCCAGCTCGCCGGCATGCCCTGCCAGGGAATCGCATCCGTCGAGGATCAGAAGGATCCTTTTCCCTGTGAGTCGCTTCTCGAGTACCGATCTGTCGAAACCGTCGCTCTGCGGGTCCAGCCCCAGGGCTCTGCCAATCTCCCAGAGGGCTCCCTCTTCGGTGTCCACCTTCTCCATGTCAGCGTGAAAGACGCCGTCGGGGAAGGAGAAGGCCTCCATGGCTCCCGCCTGGAGAGCCAGCCTTGTCTTGCCCGTTCCTCCATGGCCGTGCAGGGAGAGGAATCGTACATCATCCCTCTCAAGGAGGCGGGATATCCTGAGAAGTTCCCCTTTCCTGCCCACGAAAGGGGTTAGAGGCCTCTTGAGGTTGTTGGGAACGCTGCCCAGGGTTTTCGGAGAGATGGAGGAGGATCGTGGAAGACCTGGGGCTTCCACGAGAAAAAGCCTTCTTGGTTTACTCAGGTCAGTAAGTCTGTGCATGCCCAGGTCCCTGAAAGAAACAGCTGGAAGCTCCTGCTCCATCGCCTCCAGAAAATCCCCCGTCACCAGTATCTGTCCGCCCGACCCGGAAGCCATGACCCGCTGAGCAAGGTTCACCGCGGGTCCGAAAAAGTCCCCTCCGCGCTCAACGGCAATACCGGTGTGTATGCCTGCTCTTGCGAGTATGCAATTCTTCGAACCCTCTCCGGCTATCCCTGCCAGATCACGAATCAGTTCCACTGCACAGGCCAGGGCTGATGAGGCCATGGAGAAGTGGATGAAGAACCCGTCGCCGGTGTGTTTTACCATTGTCCCGCCATGGCGGTCAACAAGCTTCATGGTGAGGGAATCGTGCCTCTCCAGAAGTTCCGACATCTCCTCCCTGCAGGTATCCCAGAGGCCCGTGGAATTCTCAATATCGGTGAAAAGGAATGTGTCGCGGCCCATGGTCAGGGCGGATCTCCCTGTGTTTCGGCGGCGTTGTTCCTGAAGGAACCAAGCCTGCGGCTGGAGTTCCTTATGAACAGAGGAAGGAATACCCCCCATGGGATCCACAGAAGGAAGTTGAATGGTCTGGGAATAATGAGGAACAGTAGAATGAAAGCGGTTGAGACGGCCCAGAAAAGGATTGATGCCCTTCTTATGAACCCGCGTTCGCCGGGGCTTCCAGCGCTTCGCAGTGCGGCGGCGGTTCCGATGAGTCCGCCGGCCACACCCAGAACACCTCCAACGATCCCCCCTATCAGCCCAGGATGCATATCAGCCTCCCTGCGGTTAAGCCCTTCACTCTGGAATAAACCCGGTCTCTTTCGGCGTCAAGGGATTTTACCCGTCATTGTCCAGCACTTCCCTTGCCCTCTCAGCCAGGTCCGACAGCCTGTAGGGTTTCCTGAGGAACCCTGAAGCTTCCTTCATCAGCTCCTCGAGATTAACGTCGAACTCCGAATGGCCGCTTGCTATGAGGACCTTCAGGGCAGGGCGTTTCTTCCTTATCTCCTCAAGGCATCTGAAGCCGCCCATCCCGGGCATGTTCAGGTCGAGGATGACCAGGTCCACCTCTTCCAGTTCTATCCGTTCCAGGGCTTCCTCGCCGGTTGAGGCGGTGAGTACATGGTAGCCGATGTGGGTGAGGTACTCCCGGGACTGGGAAATAATATCAGGCTCATCATCCACCACCAGGACGGTCTCTCCTTTTCCCGATGGTGTGGAACCCATACCCGCAGGAGCCTCCAGGCTTACCTCAACCCCCTCGGCAACCGGAAGCAGTATGGTAAACACGGTGCCCGTGCCCTCCGCGCTTTCGCAGCGGATGCACCCGCCGAGGCTTCGCACGATACCGTAGACCGATGCCAGCCCCAGACCGGTCCCCTTCCCAGGCTCCTTGGTGGTGTAGAATGGGTCGTACATGCTCTTCCTGACCTCGGGGGGGATGCCGCTTCCGGTGTCGGAGACCATAAGGACAGCATACCTGCCTCTGAGGATGGTTCCAGTTTCACCACATTCAGTTTCGGAAATTTCAACACCCCAGGTCCTCACTTCGAGTTCACCCCCCTCGGGCATTGCGTCCACTGCGTTCCCAGCAAGGTTGAAGATCACCTGCTCTATATGAACAGGATCAGCAAGCACAGGAGGGAGGTCTCTCTCCAGATCGGTGGTTATCCTGATCATCTTCGGGATGGTCTGCCCCAGGACCTCCACGGCATTCGACACTTCCCTGTTCAGATCCACAGGCACTTTCCGGAACTCCATGTGCCTGCCGAAGGCCATCAGCTGACCAATGAGGGTGGATGCCCTCCTGCCGGCTCCGGCGATGTGCTCGAGGCTCCTTTTATCATTCGGTGAGAAGCTCTCGCTCTGGAGCAGAAGCTGGGCATAGCCCACTATCACCTGCAGTATGTTGTTGAAGTCATGGGCAATCCCCCCGGCAAGGTTCCCCAGGGCCTCCATCTTCTCGGCGTGCTGCAGCCTGGCCGTCTGCTCCAGAAGCTCTCTCTGCGCCTTCTCGAGTGTCTTGACTTTCTGGTTGAGCCTCTGCCTCAGGTAAATCGTGATGATGGCCAGGGACAGCAGCAGCACTGCCAGGAAAAGCCCCACAGGACGGAGTTTCCTCATCAGGGCGGCACTTATCTCACCCCGGGGAGTCATGGTTATCCATGTTCCGTACAGCTCCTCGAGACGACTTCTGGATATATCGGCCATCGCCTTCTGAATCGAGCTGTAAAGCAGGGGATACTCCCTGCTGACCCCGATGCTCCAGTCAAAGTAGTAATCGGTTACTCCGGCCACCCTGAGGTTGGAGAGGCCCTCGGCCCCGGCGTAGTAAGATGCCACCGCCAGGTTCTCCACCAGTACGTCCGCCTCCCCGAAGGCTACTGACCTCAGCGCCTGCTGTACGTTCCACATGGGTATGAGATCAAGATCCAGGCCGGTGTTCCTGAGGTACTCCTCGGTAGCGTATCCTGAAACCACAGCCACCCTGAGGCCCTCCAGATCCTGCAGAGCAAGGTCTTCCGCAATGGACGACGTGGCTATCATCACCACCGGAACGCTGGCATAGGGTACGGTGAAGTAGGAGAACTCCTCCCTCTCGTCGGTTCGGACTATGGTGGGAGCAACTGCGCAGTCACCGTCGGCGAGGGCCTGGAGGTGCCTGTTCCAGTCCTCGCACGGTATCCTTATGAACTCTATTTCAAGCCTTCTCTCGACTTCGGAAGCGACATCGGCTCCCAGCCCTGTGAAGGAGCCGTCCTCGGCGGCGAACTCTATCGGCGGAAAGTCCGTGTTGTAGAAAAGGGTAAGCCTGTCGGGATTCTCGTTCAGCCATGCCCTTTCCTCGGGGGTAAGGACCGTTGGCTCGAAGGGATCGGATCCATCGGGGAAATGGAACAGCACCACCAGGGAAGCGGCCAGCAGAACAACACCCGCCAGAGCTGCGGGTCTCCAGGAGATATGCAGAACTTCCGACAGACTCAATTCAGCCCATCCTGCTCTTTCAGTAAGGCACCAGCACGGCTGCTACCCTTTTCCTTCCCCAGAGGGCTTTTGCAGGAATCATGTAGTCGGGAGCGACCTCCATGATCATGTTCAGAATGCTCTGGTCCTTCGTCCAGACACTTACCGAGACCCACATCCCCACCGATCTTGCGTAGCTGCCCATTTCAACGGGATACATTGCGTTGTCCAGTGAATACATCACATCGAGCTCGGGGGCCCTTGAGAAGCTGAAGCCTTCGGGAAGGTAGGGGGCCAGATCGGGGGGAACCTCTCCCCACCAGCCATCCTGGGGGTAGTGACCGTTGTCTGCCAGATATAGCTGAGCGGCGTGAACAATTACCCTGGTGTCTGCGACAATTGCCGCGGCGTTGGCTTTCAGTGTTATATCCCTGTATCTGGGAATGGCTATGGCCGCAAGAATGCCGATTATAACCACTACCACCATCAGTTCGATCAGCGTGAATGCCCTTCTTGCACGATTCATCGGGCTGCCTCCACCAGAATGAGACCTGGAGCCGAGCGGTGCTGGATGCCGCCCTCCATATAGGTAAAGGAGCCATCTTCATTAACGGTCAGGGAGATGCCATCGGAGGCTTCCACATGCTCGACAAATCCCTGTGGAAAACCACCCCGGGTTCTGACCATCTCTTCGAGGAGTATGGCGGACTCGGCAATGTATGCCGAATCCGGGGGGATCTCCGTGTACGCAGGCTCGACCTCCATGGCAAGTGCCAGGGTGAGCCTTACGGCTGAGGCTGCCAGAAGGAGGAAAAGGAACACCAGCAGGATCGCCTTAGCCGGGAAACTCCTTTTTGCCCTGCTCCGGGTATCTCCACTCTCCTCCACGAGGAGGTCCGCCTGAGCTATGTGATCCCTGGATCCCTTTTCCATGCTTCCCCCGATCCTGAATGAGCCGACGTTATGTCCGCTGATCCCACCAATGAACCATAAGGAAACCTTATTACCGGGTACAGGGCTTGCCACAGCGCCGGTATCGGCTATTTTCCCCAAGGGAGACCAGATGAAGCAGGTGCTGCAGACTGAGAGGACCATCGTAGCAAGGGCGGAGAAAGCCCACGCCGCGCTCTACTACTCCTTGTGGACCGACCCGGCGGTGATGGCCAATGTCGGATTCCCCGGGGGGATACCCATTACTTTGGATGAGATTGAAACCCGTATAGCCGGAGAGCCCGACTCCGACCTGGACCGTCTCCTGGTGGTGATACTCCAAAAGACCGGGGAGCCCATCGGTGAGTGCTACATGCACCCACCCGACGGGGACGGCACCGCATCCACCGACCTGAAACTCCTTCCGGCCTTTCAGGGAATGGGCCTGGGAACCGAGGTGAAGCTTGCCCTGCTCGATTTCCTGTTCACCGGGACGGACTGCACCAGGGTTCAGGCCACTCCCAACAGGGGCAATACCGCGTCCATAAGGATGCAGGAGAAGGCAGGGGGGCTCAGAACCGGGGAAGGGGTCAGCCGTTTCCCGGATTCCATGGCCGAATACACCTCTCCGGTAAGCTATTTCACTTACATCGTTTCCAGGGAAACATGGATAAGGAACAGGCAAAAGGACCAGGTTGACCCCGGCAATAAATGGTGATTATCATACTCTCAGGGTGGGGTTTCAGATACAGGGGTCACAGTTTCGCGTTGTATTGCCTTCTGAAAGAGGTGAACGGTGGATTTTGTGCATTCCCTGAGTTCTTCTGATGAAACCGTAGCCCCCGGGAGCGACTCCCGGGCAGATCTTAACATGCGCATCATCCAGTCCCCGGTCTGGTACATAGAAGACAACTACGGCCCTGAAAAACTGCAGGCCATGGGCTTCGAGGCCGGCATACCCCTCGAGAAACTCAAGAGCTGCAAGGGCTGGATCACCCTTGAGCAGACGGAAACCGTGCTCCATTTCGTACGGGCCCTTACAGGCAGCGACGAGAAGTTCATGGAAGCATGCGCTTACAGGATGCGGGAAGGCTATGGACCCCTTCGATTCCTTCTGTGGGCGACCACCCCCTCCGAAATGCTGGAGATGGGGCAGAAGCACTTCTCCTCCATATCCACCTTCAGCAGCGGTGACTTCCTGCAGGTGGGCGATACCAGGTTCAGCCTCCGCTATCGTTCATCCAGGAGCGAGAGCAGGCTGATGTGCCTTTCCAGGCAGGCCCAGTCCAGGGCACTCCCCACACTGTGGGACCTTCCCCCGGCCACGATCAGGGAAACGGCGTGCATCTGCAGCGGCGACGACCGGTGCGAGTACGAACTCTCGGTCTTCGAGAAGAGCAGGCTGCTTCCTGTTGTGATCGGCAGCATCCTGGGAGCCGGAATATCAGCGGCGGTATACTTCCTCAACCTCTGGCCGGCGCTGATGGCCACTTATCTGTGGGGCGCCACTCCATTCATCGGAGCAGCCCTTGGGTACATCTTCGAACTCAGAAGGGCGAACAGACACAACCTCAAGGTTGCCGACGACATAAACAGGGGCCTTACCAATATCGTGGTTGAGAACCAGGAGACTCAGCAGGAGATAATGAAGCTCCATGAGCGGCAGAGGGACTGGAGCAGAAGGCTCGAGGAGCAGGTGGCCCAGAGAACCAGGGCCAGTGAGGAACTGACCCGCCGCCTCCATTCCATACTGACGGAACAGGCAACTGCTCTCAAGGGTGTAACCCACGACATGAAGAACCCCCTTACCGTGGTTCTGCAGACCGCCGAGATCATCCAGGATGATGTTAAGCCGGAGAACCTCTGGATGCTTGAGGAACAGAAGCAGGCGGTGAAGAGGATAAGGTGCCTCCTCGACGACATGCTGCAGCTGGAAACCTCCGACGTGGCCACCATGCAGTTCATGCCTGAGCAGATGGACACCGCGCCCCTTGCCGAGTCCCTCCGCAGGAGGCTCCGGGCCCTTGCGGGCGAGGGAGGCATCCGCATCAGCGTGATAACCACCAGGGAAGCCCCTCCAATGATCAATGTTGACAGAATGGTCCTTGACAGGGTAATGGACAACCTTCTGACCAACGCGGTGAAGTACACCGACCGGGGCAGCATAGTTCTGGAGCTCGATGGAACTCCAGGCTTCCTGACCATCAAACTGTCCGATACGGGCAGGGGAATAAATCCCGACGACATGCACAGGATATTCCAGGCTGGAGGCTCCGATCCGAACAGCAGAAGCTTCAACAGCCACGGGATAGGTCTTTCGGTGGTGGTGAGGCTGCTCGACCGCATAGGCGGCAAGCTCGAGGTGATGTCCCTCCCCGAGAGGGGCACCACCTTCTGGATCCATTTCCCCGTTGAACCTCCGGGTGCATCCGAGGATGACCATTCGGACCCCACCGACAGGGTCGTAACCATAAGGATGGTCAAGTGACCCCCTCCAGCGAAGACAGCGCACTCAGCGTTTTCCTGAAGTACCTCGAAGCGGAGGGTGCAAGGGTAGTATTCGGGATTCCCGGAGGCCTTCTGCATCCGTTCTTCGAGGCGGTGGCGCTGGATCCCAGGTTCAAGCTCATAGTAACCAAGCACGAGGAAGGCGCAGCTTTCATGGCCGACGGCTACGCCCGCACCAGCCACCGCCTGGCGGTGTGCGCGGGAACCGCAGGCCCCGGGGCCACCAATCTTCTCACAGGGGTGTCATGCGCCTTTGCAGATTCCGTTCCCATGCTGGTGGTAACCGGGCAGGCGGCAAGTCATGCCATCGGAAAGGGGGCCGCCCAGGAAACCGGAAGGGAGGACATGGACATAGTCTCCATGTTCCGCCCTGTAACCAAGTATTCCGCCATGGTCCAGTCCCCGGCGGCATTGCCCGGACACCTGAGACGGGCACTGCGTGCAGCGCTCACAGGGAGGCCGGGCCCGGTGCACCTGAACATACCCGTGGACTTCTGGGACAAGCCGGTGGCCGAGGACTGGTTCGCCCCTGGCACCTACAGGCCTGAGACCAGGACTTTCGACAGAACCGCTGTGCAGAAAGCCTCAAGGGCCCTTCTTAACGCCAGGCATCCTGTGCTTCTCGTGGGTTCCGGGGTGGAAATTGCAGACGCAGGCTCCAACCTTAAGAGCCTTGCCGAGTTGCTTCCAGCCAGGGTTGCCACATCCCCCAGGGCGAAGGGGGTCTTCCCGGAGAATCATCCCCTTTCCCTGGGGGTGTTCGGCTTCGCCGGGCACCGCCTGGCCAGGGAAACGGTTCTGGGAAAGGGCGTGGATGTTCTGATGACCATAGGGGCCTCGCTGAACGAGACAACCACCCTGAACTGGCACACGGACCTTACCCCCTCCACCTGCCTCATTCAGCTGGATGTCGACCCTGACAAGGTGGGAAGGAATTACCCGGTGGACATTCCGCTTGTGGGGGACGCGAGGGCCATACTTACCGAGATCGTCTATCACTCCCATCGTTTCATCAGAGAGGGAAGCGAAAGTCAATCGAACTGGTCTTCGGAACTGTCGCTGCCCTCGTGGCACGAAAGGTGCCTGGCGCCGGAGCTGATCTATTCAGACGGGATGCCGGTAACTCCCCAGCGCTGGCGGGCCGACCTTCAGGAAGTCCTTCCCTCGGACGCCATGGTGTTCTCCGACATCGGCGGTCACATGCTCTTCAACATACACCACCTATGCATCCACGAAGGTCAGAAGTTCGTTCTGAACCTGGGCTTCGGATCAATGGGTCACGGCACTGCCTCCCCGATTGGAGCCGCCCTGGCAGACCCCAGAAGACCTGTCATTTCAATAGTAGGCGACGGCTGCTTCACCATGAACGGAATGGAACTCATCACCGCCGCCGAGTATGACATTCCGGTGGTGTGGATAGTTGAGCACAACAACATGCACGGGATAACCTGGCACGGCAGCAAGCAGGTGGGCAGGAAGATACCCATGGATTCCGTGCGTTACAGGAAGAAGCTGGACATTGCAGGCATTGCCTCGGCCATGGGTCTGACCTCTTTCATCGTCGACGGTCCCGGTCAGATGCAGAGGATACTTCCCGAAGCCCTTAAGGTATCCGGCCCGTCCCTGATAGAGGTCAGGGTCGATCCGGAGGTGCCGCCCCCGCTGGGGGACCGGGCCAAAAGCGTTTCCGCCGGGTTCGTTCAGAAATGAACGGCCGCAGGGGACCGGTGGAAGACCTGAAGTGGACCGATAAGCTCCAGGCTTCTGTTTCGACACAAGGCCCGATGCCCAGGATCCACGGTTATGATGTAAGGGGTGAGATGCTGGGGATATCCTCCTTCGCCGAGACCATGTTCCTCTCACTTACCGGTGAACTGCCATCCCCGGATACCCTGAAGGCTTTCGAGACGGTACTGGTTTTCCTTGCGCCTGTATCCGTCGCTGAGGCCGCCGGCCACGCCTCTCTGCTGGCGGGACTCTGCGGCTCGGGCTCGGGAGGACTCGCAGGGGTCTCGGCCATCTCCCTCGCCGAAAGATCGCGCACCATGGTAAGCGAAAACATGCCCCTGGCAGAAGCCGCCCTTGGGGGAAAAGACCTTCCTGCATCTGAAGATGCGGAGGAGACCAGGCTTCTTCTCAAAGCCCTCCGGGAGGCCGGGGTGAGCTACCCCGGAAAACTGGAGCAACTCCCTCCACAAGCGGCATGCATGGCGGTTCTCATGGAGTGCTGCGGCATTCGGGACCGCCGATTAATGGAAACGGTGATCACCCTGGCGGGGCTGCCCTGCACACTGGCCGAGGGCATGGCCGCGAAACCCGGCAACTTCAGAACTTACCCCATAGGACTTCCGGAGTACGAATACGATGACCGGCGAACCTGACAGGCTGACCACCAGGGTGGGCCACGCCGGGTGGAACGACCACCGCCACTTCGGCTACTCCGTATTCGGAGAACTTGCCGGAACCACCAGCACCACAGGCCTGATAGCCATGGCAGCCTCTGGGAGGAAACTGCCCGAGGAGGACTGCAGGCTGCTGGACGACATCGCCGTTATCCTCACCGTTGCCGACCCGAGGATCTACCCATTGAAGCTAGTGCGTCTGGTGTCTTCCTACGCCGATCCCCTGGCAGGTCTTTCTGCCGCAGTTGCTGCCATGCAGGGAGCCATAGTGGGGCCCCAGATCTCCATGGGCGCCGCATTCTGGCTCCTGGAGATGGAGGATGCCGTGGACCTCGAGGATGCTGTTGCCAGGTCCTTTCAGGATCATGGAAGGATAGCCGGGTTTGGCGTTCCCTTCAGGGAAGTAGACGAAAGGGCGGTTGCCCTGGAGAAAAGGACCAGGGAGACCGGAAGGGATTCAGGCAAATACTGGAAACTTCAGGAGCGTATCGCCGGCATCGTAAGGGGGACCCGTGGTCTCTCATGCAATGTGGGTCTCCCCGTTGCGGCATTGAGCCTGGACATGGGGCTCCGGCCTGAGCATCTCGCTTCCCTCTACACAGGCCTTACCATCAATGTGTTCCTTGCCAACGCCGTGGAAGGCGCCGCCCAGGCCCCCGCCGTCCTCAGGAAGCTCCCCGACTCATCCATCGAATACATCGGCACTCCCCCAAGGTCCTACCCCAAGGCCGCCCGCAAGTATGTCAATTAAAATCTGTATCTTCCCTTAAGAAGAAGAGACAGACCTGGGCCGCTTTCATGGTGGAATACGCTTCCATCTGACGTGGTATCACCCTTCGAAGGCGAATGACCGTCTTCATCCGGGAAGGGAGATAAAGATGAAAGCAAGCAGTTCATTAGTGTTTTTGGCCCTTTTCCTGGTGGCAGGGGCTGCATCAGCATCAACCCTTGTTGACCTTGTGTGTCACGGTGAGGTTATCGAGATCGTATCACTGGATGAGGAAAACGGAACAATGGAGCTGGTGGTCAACTTCTTCGAAGTGGACAACGAGGCTTCGGCAACGGACTATTTTGCGGACAACTTAATGGATCATGAAGGCAATATGGAGAGGGCCATCACTCTGGAAGGCTTGTGCAAGGAGGACATGGACAGGATAGCCGAAGGCACCCTGATGAGAGTGAACTACTGGAACGCTTCCGGCATCATGGAATCGGAAGACGGCGGATGGACGGCCTTCAGTTCCACATCCTGGACATACCTCGGAGAGGTTCACGATTGCACCGCCCCATTGCTGTGCCCTGTTTCCATGCTATGACCTTCCGTCTGCATAAGCTCTGATGCCCCGGGCTTCGGCTCGGGGCATCTTTATCTCCTTTGATAGGTATTGCCAGTGATTTCCGTGGCCGCTATTATCAATAGGATTTCCGTATTGTTGATTCTATTGTGGAGGTGCTCATGTATTTTAACATACTTCTAATGCTAATGGGTTTGATTTCGTCGGACATCGCCCTGGAAGCCGGGGGCGGCCTTGTACTGCCCGGCTCACCGGAGGGAGATACCCCCGCGCTGAACCTCGATCTCAGGTTTAAGATGGGAATACACCAGAACTGGAATGTTTTTTTCGGAGGTTCCTTCTGGAGTGTGAAAAACTTCCACCAGACGGAGCCAATGCCTGACTTCATAGAATTCTCCACCCCCTGGGGATATGAGATCTTCGGCGAATACGAGGACACGCACAAAGGTATCCAGCTGGGAGTGGAAAGGGAGCTTGGGCCTGTTGCCCTGGGCGTTTCTGGCGGCAGCTACTCAAGGAACGTAATGACATGGGTTCCCGGAGCCGGTAAAAGATATGGTGAGGATAACTACAGTGAAACAGGCTTCATCTCTTCCATCTTCCTCAGCGTTCCAACGGGGAACCATGGAGTACTCAGGGCGGGGGCTTCAACCGAGGGGTTCGAGGACTGGTTCTTCACTCTTACCGCGGGTATCTCAGTGAGCCTCTCTCCCGGCGAAGGGGATCGGCCATGAAAGTTCTATTCCTGGTCCTTGTTGCGGCCACGGCGGCATTCTCCCTTTCGGGAAGCTTTGAATGCTCCTGGGCCCGGGTACAGTTCCTCTCCGACCAGCACCCCTGGCTATCGGACAATTTCAGTTTCTACAGGCTGGGCTCCACCCTGGATGTTTCCCCCTATCTCGGGATAGTGGTAAGGACCGGTTATGGAACCGCGGAGCCATCCGACCCTCCGGAACCCTCGGAAGGCATTTATGTATCTGATCCAAGGGGACGACTCTGGACGATAGAGGGGGGCGCCAGGGCATGGCTTCCCGGGGTTGATGCCTTCTTCCTCAGGGGAACGGCAGGCGCTGCATGCGTGTTGCTGGACTACAACGAAGGCTCTTCGGAATACAGTTTCAGACGCAGGACCGATAGCAGCTGGGATCCGCAGTTCTCCATCGGTCTGGGCACCAGGTTCGACATGGATTTCCTCCCGGTGCTCTCCTACGGAGAGTTTGCCCTTTCCTTACAGAGAACCGGATCTTACAACATGATCTCTGGCGAAGTGGCTGTGGGTATCTGACGATGATCCAGGCAGTTATTCTTTGCGTCTGCGCAGGGCTTCAGGGTCCTGCTCCCAGTCCTCCAGTGGAGATAATGGGGCAGGGGCTGATGAGCAGGAGCAACCTCGCTGCCTTTTTCATGGAGAACAACCCTGCAGCCGATCTGGATGAGGTTACCCTTCTCGCCTCACTCTATCTCGAGGAATGCACGGTTGAGGGGGTAAACTCCGATTTGGCCTTCGCCCAGATGTGCCTGGAAACCGGCTTCCTCCGTTTTCAGGGGCTGGTGGAACCCTGGATGAACAATTTCTGCGGTCTGGGAGCGGTAAGCGCTTCACACCCGGGTGTTTCGTTCCAGGATGTCCGCACAGGGGTAAGGGCCCATGTACAGCACCTGAAGGCTTACGGTTCCACTGAACCGCTGAACCAGGAACAGGTGGATCCCAGGTTCCACTATGTGAACCCCAGGGGAAAGGCCCCTGACCTGTGGTCCCTGGCAGGAACCTGGGCCGCCGACCCTGAGTATGGCGCGAAGCTTTACGCGCTTCTGGAAAGGCTTTACCAGTCGGCGGTGGCCCAGGAGCAGCTCTGATGGGCTTGAGAGATCTGTTCAAAAAGAAAAAAACGGGACTGGGACTGGCTCTTGGAGGCGGCGGAGTCCGGGGCATAGCCCATGTACCCATGCTCCAGGTTCTGGATGAAGAGGGGATCAGACCCGATATCATCTCAGGAACCAGCATGGGGGCGATCCTGGGTGCCCTCTATGCTTCGGGAAGGTCCGGCGAATCAATCCGGGAAGTGATAGAGAAGAACACCATCTCAGGAGAACATGGCCTTAAGGAAGTGTTCGAGAAGAAGAACGCCATCGTAAAATGGCTGAAGGCGGTTAAGGTATCCTGGAGCGGAAAAGGAATGCTCAACGCCGACGGCTTCATCAGCGACCTCATGGAGGAGATAAGCGTCGACACATTCGAGGAACTGGACATACCTCTGATAGTCACCGCGACGGACTTCAACACCGGAGAGGAAGTGGTATTCAGGTCAGGCGACCTGCTCCCAGCCCTCCGGGCAAGCATGTCCATCCCCGGGATATTCGAGCCTGTGGAATACCAGGGGAGGGTCCTTGTTGACGGAGGAATAGTGAACAACCTGCCGGTAAACCACCTGTCGGCGTGCGCTGCGGTGATAGCCATGGATGTGATACCGGAGCCCAACCCCGGCGATACCGATCCGCCGGGAATGCTTGAAGCCACACTGGGCATGTTCGACATCCTTCTCAGGAAGATCACACGGGACTCCCTTGAGAAGTACCCTCCCTCTTTGTACTGGAATCCCTGCCTGGAAGAAGTGGGCACACTGGAGTTCGACAGGACCCATGAAGTTCTGAAACATGCTCATGAGAGGATGGAAGGATTCAGGAAGAAGCTTCGGTCTGCTCTCTCCTCCTGACAGGAGTTGTCGGCATCATTCCCTGGGAGCGATCGTCATCCGGTCAGTACTACTCTGCTGCGGTCCTCAGGGTCCACCTTCACATGTAGCATGGAACCGGGTTCATAGAGCTGCCTGTCAATGTCGTGTATGGCTTTCTTCAGTGAAACGGCATAGGGAGCTTCCCCGGGACGGGACACATCCAGTTCGATGGCATACTGGGGCACCTTGTTGATCCTCCACCCCGTTGGAGTGATCGACCTCACCCTGGCTTCCGCAGGTATGCCTCTGGTGTGAATGCGAATGGCCATTCTGCCGGCCCTGATGTGCTTGATCCCCACGATCAGGAAAACGATTCCTGTGATACCTACCCCGATGGAAGCGCCATAAACAGGTTCGCCCTTCAGTATCCCCAGGAAGTAGGTAAGCCCCAGCGTGAGAAGCAGAAGCAGTACACCAGTTACTGCGAATATCTGCCCGAAGCATCCCCCAGGATTCTCCATTTCAGCCTCACTTGCACCCGCCGCTCTGGAGGACTGATCATCAGCCATTTTCAGGCTCCCGGGACAAACTTCCAGACCGCTGTGGGCATAGACTCCGGTTATCATCTCCAGGGCATGTCTTCCCTGAGCGCCGTTCGCCTGGATATACAGGCTGAGCTGCACAGCGGCTTCCTTCTCCCGCCCGGTCATCTCCAGGGCATTGGCCCTCTGCACGATAGCCTTGCCGTCCAGGGTGGAATCCACGGGTACTGTCTCAAGGTCTTCTCCGAGGATCTCCAGAACACCTTTCCAGTCTCCCTTCACAGTGAGTATCTCTGCTTTCGACACCCTGTAAGCGCTGTCGGACTGAAGGTCCTCGGAGCGGGGATTGCAAGGTTCAAGCCACTTCTCCCCCGCTTCCGGATCACCGGCAAGAGCTGCGTTCCTGGCAAGCATACCCCTGATCTGCTGCCTGTGCCTTGGGAGGGTAAGCACTTCCAGCGCTGATTCGTAGAGCGCCCTCTGCCTGAGGCAGTCGTTCTTCCCGGAGTAGTGGTTGGAGAGGATGATGGTGAGGAAGTAGAGGAGTTCCGCGCTGCTGATATCGCTTCCAGAGGCAAGTTCTCCGCATGTGGTCCTCCACATGGAAAGTGCTTCGGTCTCCTTCCAGGGAGCGAGCCTTCCACCCGACAGCAGCTGACCGATGCCGGCAGGTATGTCAGGCTGGGTACCATCCTGCCTCCTGAGAAGCTCCATGCGTTCTTCCTCAGCAATTTGCCTGGCGGCTGCAAGGGGCTCCACAGGCTCCTCCCTGCGGGGAGTGAATACATTCACAGTGTCGCAGTAACTGCAGGTCACGGATCCGCCTGTGTACCCTGTTCTAAGGGGAGCGCCGCAATTCCGGCACATGAGCACCCTTGCCTGAAAATCAAAATCCCTTTCCATTACCCCTCCATTACTACTTGTCGGATAACCTATTCCCGGGAAATTCTCATGTCCATTCACCGAATGCGGTCTTCATAAAGCACCTTCATCTGTTCGGTCTGGGGTTCATTGGAACTATTCTGTAGTAGTTTAGTATGTATATTCCATGAAAGCACACGAACCCTCAGGCTGGGTTGACGCAGGGATGATCCGATAACATTATAAGCATATACTTATATTTGGAGGGGATCATGGCAACGGTATTCGATCCAGTCCCGGCGTTCAGCGCTCTTGGCTGCAGAACCAGGCACGAGATATTCCAGCTCCTTGCCCGGGGTCCCCTCTGTGTGGGGGCCATTGCAAGGGAGCTTGAGCTTTCTCAGCCATCGGTTTCCCAGCATCTGAGGATTCTCAGGGAAGCCGGCCTGGTTACAGATCAACGGTGCGGATACAGGGTACACTACGAGATAAACAGCGAGACCCTTGCTTCCTGCGGAGAACATCTCATTTCCATGGGCAGGAGCAGAAAAGAAAAATTCAACTGCGGAAAGGAAAAAGAGCCATGTGCGAAGAGAAATGCGAACACCCTGAAAAACTGAAGGGTAAGCCCGAGGACTGCTCGCCGGAACAGGTCGAGGAATGTCATGGTCCCGTGAAGAAAAACACTTGCTGCTGCGGCTGCGATTGCGAAGAGGAGAAGAAATGAAAAATCTGCTGGCCATAATGCTTACCGTACTGCTTGCCGGAACGGTTCTTGCCTCCGGTCACGGCGATGAGCCCTGCGATGACTGCACCTGCGAGGAATGCACCTGTGAAGACTGCACCTGCGATGACTGTTCCTCTGAGGAATGCACCTGCGAAGGTGAATGCTGCCAGTGTCAGGAGACCTGCGAGAACTGCACCTGTGAAGAAGACAAGCCCGTTGAGGAAGAACCCGCACCTTCTCCCTGCGGAGGTTGCCCTGGCGGAGGCTGCCAGTAGCCATACCTGCCCCCGGTTCGCCGGGGGCTTTTCCGCATTGACGCTGATATTGACATGACGATGATACACGCCTATAGTCCCGAGTGAACCATTCTCTGGAAGGGAGAAAAGATGAGGATTCTAATTGTACTTCTTAGTGTAGCTGCTTTCTGTTTTGCAGGAGAGCTTACACTTTCCGGCGGTGTAGCGGGAACCAGCACTTTCAGCGGTTCCGATGCTGAGACCATCCTCTGGTCACAGCCTCCCACTGGATACGCCATGGCGTCACAGTACTTCGATGACATGTACCCTTCGTACGATTCAGGCGTTGCTGATGATGTAGAGTTCGCCACCGAGACAGTAGTGAACAAGATTCGCTGGTGGGGCGGCTACTGGAACGGTTCAGCAGGTGCTCCCATTGACTCTCCAGTTGAGATCTACCTCTACAACGATGACGGTACCGGCAATGCACCTACCCTCCCTCAGCACACTTCAGCCATTCAGAGCTGGATGATTGATCCTGGCGATTACACTGAAGCTCCCGACGGCGCCAACTACGTTGTAGAATATACTTTCCCTTCATGGGTAGTTTTCGAAGCCGGTACAAAGTACTGGATCGAAATAAGAAAAGCTTTCCCGTTCGACCCACTGGGACAGTATGGCTGGATTCAGGCCGAACCCATAGCTCTGTCCCCCTGTGTTCAGGGATTTGACGGGCTTGGAACAGTATGGTGGACAGCTCAGACAACAGATGCCGCTTTCGAGCTGATCTGGGATGATGCGGTTTCCCTCGACAGATCCACCTGGGCTGGCATTAAGGCTGCTTTCTAGAGTAGTCTTCAGTATTGAGATAACCCGGCAGCCGACAAGCTGCCGGGTTTCTTTTACACCCTTTGTCTTAGATAACCCTTCCTCCATGACCAGTCTCAAGAACGGGACACTTGTTGCATCCAGGGGCTCGGATGCTTTCTCTATATTACCTAAGCATTCGAATAGCCGTTTGGAGATACAGAATGAAACATAATTTTGATGCACCGATTGACCGTTCTGGCACCAGCTGTATTAAGTGGGACTATCTGCAGGCTTTCTTCGGAAAAGATGATCTGAATGCCCTATGGGTTGCGGACATGGATTTCAAGACGCCTCCTGAAATCCTCGAACCCTTGATCGAAAGGGCAAAGCATGGGGTCTTTGGCTACACTGCAAAGCCTGAAGGATTCTATCAGTCCGTGATCCAGTGGTTCCTGAAGAGGTACGGTTGGAGCATAGAAAGGGATTGGATAGTTGCAGCCCCTGGGGTAGTCCCCGCTCTGAACCTGGCCATTCAGACCTTCACCGAACCAGGGGACGGCATCATCATCCAACCTCCTGTCTACTTCCCATTTGAGGAATCCATAAGGCTGAACGACAGAAGGGTCCTGAACAACCAGCTGCTGCTCAATGAAGACCGTTATGTGATGGACTTCGAGGACCTTGAACGCCAAGCCGGGTATGCCAGCATGCTGGTTCTATGCTCTCCCCACAACCCGGTCAGCCGTGTATGGACCAGAGAAGAGCTTGAGGAGATGGGCAGGATCTGCCGGCAGAATGATCTCATGGTATTCTCAGACGAGATACACGCCGACATAATATTCCCGCCCCATCGACATATGCCCACCGCCGCCGTGAGTGAGTTCCTCATGGGGAACTGCATCTGTGCGTATGCCACCAGCAAAACATTTAATCTTGCGGGTCTGCAGCTCTCCGTGAACATCATACCTGACGAAGAGATCAGGAATCGATTCAAGGACTCCATTGCAAAGCTCCACATGAACATGTCGAACATCTTCGGGATCGTGGGGACACAGGCGGCTTACGCCAACGGAGGGGAGTGGCTGGATCAGCTTCTGGAGTACCTGTGGGGGAACTACCAAGAAGTGGCTTCCTTCCTCAGGAAGAGCATTCCGGGAATCTCGGTCCTGGAACCAGAGGGCACATTCCTTCTCTGGCTCGACTGCAGGGAACTGGGGCTGTCAGATGATGAGCTGGCTTCCCTGTTCGTTAACAGGGCAAAGCTTGCGCTGTCCGGGGGATCGATGTTCGGTCCTGGCGGAGAGGGATTCATGAGGATGAACATCGCCTGTCCCAGGAAGAACCTGATAGATGCGCTTTCAAGCCTCGAAAAAGCCCTGAAGGATGACTCGCCCCTTCCTGCAGAACCTCCCTGCTGCAGCGGAGGACCCGACGACACCTGATAGCAGGGAGCAGGAGCCGGTGGCTCCCTAAGCGAAGCCGAACCTCTTCAGGTCTATCCTCCCGGAGTCGTTGAACTCGACTCCCTCCGCCTCCAGAAGGACCCTCTGAAGGAACCTGTCGTCATCTCCCTGGAAGGTGCGCCTTCTGCTTATCTCGCCCTTTGAGTTCACCACCCTGTGCCAGGGCACATCCTCTCCATCAGGTATGGCTCTCATGGCATACCCCACAGCTCTGGACGCCCTGGGATTGCCGGCCATGGCCGCGACTTGCCCGTAGGTCATCACCTTTCCACTGGGGATCCCCGCCACGATCCGGTGAACGGTCTTGAAGAAGCCTTCCATGAGTCTCCTTTCCGCATCAGGGCGCACACGGAATATATTAGCCCGGTCGGCAGCGTCAGGGAAGCGGGTGAGAGTCCCGCGCGGCCCCGCCGCTGTAACCGGTTACGGTGCGCACTTGCCATTGCGGGTATCCGTGAGAAGGCGCGTCACCGGCAATTCCGGAAGCCAGAAGACCTTCTGCCGGCATTTAACTTCACCTTCGCGGGAAGGGTGGGGGGATTTTCCTTTCCATTTTTTCACGCGGCCGACATGAGGAGACTAAATGCTCTCGACCGGAATCGGCCTGCTTCTTCTGTCGCTGGTATCAGGGGACGCCCTGGTGATCTGCGGCGGGGATCTGGCACACATCGACACGGAATCCGGAACTGTGACCCCATCTGTGGGAGTCCTGCACACGTACCCCAACGACATAGCCATCCACGACGGGTACGCATTCGTGGTGAACTCCGGCAGCGATTCAGGCACCCTTCAGCGGTTCGACATGAACACATGGGCTCTTACAGAGCTTGGCATCGGCTCTGGATGGAACTGCTGGGCATCGCTCCCGGTTTCAACAGGTGATCTGGCGATTTCCGCCACACTTAACAACTCGGTTACCCTGGTTGATCCGCAGACGATGACAATAACAGGAACGATCACCGGGGTAGCTCCATATCCCGAGTGGATGGCGGAGCATGAAGGAAACCTCTATGCGGCATGCGGAGGATGGGGCTCCGGCAACTCGGTGGTGGTCATGGACGCAGCCACAGGCTCCGTTACCGATACCCTTACCGCAGGGACTAACTGTCAGTCCCTTGTGGCGGCGGATGATGGACGGCTCTTCGTAACCTGCAGCGGTACATACGGCAATGATGAGGGAAGCGTTGTTGTCATTGACGGATCTACAGGATCCACAATCGCAGTGCTGGAAGTGGGCGGTTTCCCTTCCTGGTGCGTATCCGCTGGCGGCATCTTCTACACGGCGGACCCCTGGGGCGGAGGTGTTTTCTCGATAGACATGACCACCCTGGAAGTACTCCACAACAGCAGTAACCCATTCTGCGCCGGAGGTAACGGTCTCGCAGCGGACGATCAGGGCAATCTCTGGGTATCCGATACCGCCGCTTGTCAGGTAAGGGTCTACGACCAGTCGGGAACCCTTGTTCAGACCTACACTGTGTCCACTCCGGGCCCAATTGCAGTATCAGGATCCCTGAGCGGTATCCACTCCGCCGCTGGTCCGGGTGTTGGAATACTCCGGGTATCGCCCAATCCCGCGACCTCGTCGATCTCCGTCACCGGCTTACCCGCAGGTGCACAGGTAACAGTTTACGACATCACCGGAAGAAGAGTGGCGGAAGGTCAGGGAACCAACGGCACAGCTGAACTCAATGTCGGTCATCTGCCGGGAGGTCTCTACAACGCTGTCTGCGGGGAATCTTACGCCCGATTCACGGTGACAGTAAGATGATCCTCCTTTTGCTGCTTTCGCTCACAGCGGATCCCTGGGCCGATGGTTCCCCCTTCGTGGAGTACGGCCAGGGTGCCGGATATGGTCAGGCTTACTATCCCGAAAACATCCTTGGCCCTCCAGATCCGGATGCCACACCCCAGTCACCAGCGGTGGGCGAAGACGAACTGCTTACCCTGGGAAAGAACGGAGCAGTAGTTCTTGAGTTCATCGACAACGCGATCGTGAACGGGGAGGGACCCGACTTCACCGTGTTCGAGAACGTGATGCAGACAGGCGCAGGCTACTTCAGGGAATGTGCCTTCGTAGAAGTGAGCCAGAACGGCGATTACTGGGTAATGTTCCCCTGGAACGCCGAAACCCTGGAAGGGCTCGCAGGAGTCTGGCCCACAACAGGGGATGACCCCACCGATCCATCCGTCTCAGGGGGCGACCAGTTCGATCTGGCCGACCTGGGGCTGAACTGGGTAAGGTTCGTCAGGCTCACCGACTGCGGTGATGCGGTCTCAGACGACGGGCTTTTCGACCTTGATGCCGTGACCGCGGTTAACTCGACCACAGGTATAAACTCATCGGTTGATCCTCCTGCATGGCTCAGGGTTTCCTCACCCTTCACATCGAGCTTCCAAGTGGTAACCGATGAAAGTGGAACGCTTAACTGCTACACCGCCGACGGTCGTCTTGCGGGAGAATGGCAGCTGGAAGCCGGAACTCATTTTGTGCCGTCATCCGCGCTGCCGTCCGGCCTTCTGCTGTTCCAACTCAACGAATACTCCTGTACTGCGGTAAGGATCTTCAACTAGACCTTGACTGCTGCGGCCTGAACAATCTCAGGCCGCAGTATCAGGTTTAACTACTCATAAGATGGTCATTTACAGCATTTGATTGACAAACTTGCGGG
>NPID01000017.1_pt1 | contig 29649 bp, 23 predicted proteins | sample 8637491 | NCBI WGS metagenome assembly NPID01 (sample SAMN07420843, study PRJNA396082) | bioreactor metagenome | isolation source: sample BA6 brine-fed electro-methanogenic bioreactor BA | place: Japan: Kochi | collected 2016-06-14 | reverse complement strand
TTGTCCCCCTGGGTGACGGTGGTGGCAGGGCTTGCTCTTTTCGGAGTGGTCTTCGCTCTGAACTCGGCCGTGCACAGTTACCTGATTCTGGCCTACACCGAAAGCGATGATGTCGCCCTCAATGTCGGCTTCTACTACATGGCCAATGCCGCAGGACGTCTGGTGGGCACCCTGCTATCGGGAGTGGTGTTTCAGGTGGCGGGGCTGACGGGATGCCTGTGGGTGTCTATGCTGTTTCTTTTGGCAGCGGGAGTACTATCGTTGCGGCTGCCAAGAGGAAAGGGTGCGAAACGGCCGCAGGAGGCGCGTATCTGATTTTTTGAAAACTTTCGGTGGGTGCCCGGGAGAGCGGGTGTCCTCTGCCAAGGGCCGCATGAAGCCATCCCTGGCGCCGAGTGCCCTGTGCGGTTAGTTCCGCCTTCTAATTCTGGCCCTTTTGCTTGCTGCCAGCGTTACGCCTCCTTGACTTAGCTTTGGCTAGGCCAGCGTCGGCGCGCCTTGGCAGCAACCAAAATGACTCAGAATTCATTGGCACAACCAACCGCACAGGGCACTAATTGTCGCCCTTCTGGCGACAAATACCCTTGGCAGAGGACACCCGCTCTCCCGTCTCGCGAACAAGAGATATGCCTTGCCCCTCCCCCCAACGGGGTGAGGCTGGGAGGGGGGAGCCACAACTCCCTTCAGAATTGTCAGATCTCATGTTTCGGCTGTTTGATCAGGCGGTGCTTGACCCGGCGGATCAGTCCCCAGATCACAATGATCACCACCGGCACCAGCGCTGCCAGGAGGATGTTTTTCTCCAGGTTCCAGCGCTCCAGCGGTAAGCCGTTGAGAAGATAGCTCAGCAGGCCCACCATGTAATAGCTGATGGCGGCTACCGAAAGGCCTTCCACGGTTTCCTGCAGGCGAAACTGCAGACGGCCCCGCCGGTTCATGGTGGCGAGCAGGTCCTTGTTCTGATCCTGCAGCATGAGATTGACGCGCGTGCGCATCATGTCGCCGGCGCGTTCGATGCGGCGCGACAGATCCTCCATCCAGCTCTGCACCGACTCACAGGTACGCAGGCCCGGGTTGAGCCGGCGCGTCATGAACTCGGTGAAGGTCATGTAGCCTTCGATCGGATCTTCTTTGATATTCTGCAGCCGGCTTAAGACCAGATCGTGATAGGCGCGGGTGGCGGAGAACCGGTGGTTGGTTTCAGCGCGCCACATTTCCAGCCGACCCGAGAGGCGCGAGAGCTGCTCCAGGATGATACGGTCCGCTTCAGCGCTTTCCTCGGTGGGGGCGTGGGTCAGCATCTCGGCCAGTTCGCGGTCGAGTTCCTGCAGCTGCGGCGCAATGCGTTTGGCCAGGGGCAGGGAGAGCTGCGCCAGCAGGCGGTAGGTTTCGAGTTCGATGATGCGCTGAATCAGCCGCCCCATCTGGTAGTCGGAGATGCCGCGGTTCTGAACCATGAAACGACCGAAGCCATCGCTGTGCAGGCGAAAGGCGGTGCAGATGATCGCCTTTCCCTGCTTCGGCTGGCTCATCATGAGCCGCTGCCCTTCGAATATGCGGGTCAGGTTCTCGTGGTCGAAAGTCAACTGGCCGTCGTCCACGATGATGTGAAAGGCCGAGACGGCCTGGCCGGGCAGTGAGGAGAGCCAGTCTGTCGGCAGCAGGCCGATGACCGGGTGCTCGAAGGGCGGGTCGTTGATTGGACCGCCGCGGGAGAAGGTGAGGGAGTAGAACTCCATGTGCTTCTCCCACCGCACCGTGAATTCGCCGAAATCCTGCTGATAGGACACCTCGTCGGATGTCGGCTGGTTGACGCTGTAGCGGCGACACAGGTCACAGATCAGCTCAAAGGCCTGCGTCATTTCCGCAGGTTCGGCGCGAAAGGCCAGGTGCGTCATCTGCCGCGGCGCGGAGATCATCTGAAACGGGCGCGCGTGCAGTTCGTCGTAAAGATCGGCGCGCAGCGGATGAGTGGAAAAAGGCAGACAGAAATAGTGCGACATATCGAAGAGTCCTCACGTTCTGGAGTGTGGACGAAGCATATCGCGCGACGGAAAGGTTGTAAAAGTAAACATTATGAGTTTTTACGCTCTTTCAGGAACTCAGCCAGAATCCGCGCGGTATGTGATTCCTTCTCCTTGCGGCTGACCAGTTCAGGCGTGCCCTGTGCAACAACGCTTCCACCTTCCTCTCCCCCTTCCGGGCCCATGTCGATCAACCAGTCGGCTTCGGCGATGATGTCAAGATTGTGTTCGATGAGCAGTACGGTGTTGCCCGCGTCGACCAGGCGATGCAGGACCCGGATCAGCTTCTCGACGTCGGCCATGTGCAGCCCGATGGTCGGTTCGTCGAGGATGTAGAGGGTCGGGGCGCCGCGTATTTTCCTGCTGCCTTTGGATCCGCCCTGGGATGCCCCGTTTGCCGGGGCTTTGGCCAGTTCCGTCACCAGCTTGATGCGCTGGGCTTCTCCGCCGGAAAGGGTCGGGCTCTGCTGTCCCAGGGTGAGATAGCCCAGGCCGACATCCTGCAGCAGGCGCAGCGCGTGGTGAATTTTCTTGTGAGCGCTGAAGAATTCGGCGGCCTGGTTGATGGTCATTTTGAGCACGTCGCCGATGTGCTTGTCCTTGTAGGTGACCGACAGGGTTTCCCGGGTGAAGCGCTGCCCGCTGCAGGTCTCGCAGACGATGCGCACATCGGGCAGAAAGCTCATTTCGATTTTGCGCGTCCCCTGACCTTCGCAGTCCGGGCAGCGGCCGTCGCGCGTATTGAAGGAGAAGCGGCCCGGGCCCCAGCCGCGCATTTTCGCTTCGGCGGTCCCTGCAAAAAGTTTGCGGACGTCGTCCCAGAAACCGACATAGGTTGCCGGGCAGGAGCGCGGTGTTTTGCCGATGGGCGTCTGGTCGACCTCGAGGATGCGATGTATTGAGTTCCATCCCTTGATTTCACTGCAGCCGCTCCACGAGGGGGAATCCTCCTTGTTTTTCTGCGCCAGGATGCGGCGCAGGTTGTCGTGGATCACGGAACGCACCAGAGTGCTCTTCCCGGAGCCGGAAACGCCGGTGACGCACACCAGCCGCTCCAGCGGCAGGCGCAGATCGAAACCTTTGAGATTGTGCAGCCGGGCGTCCTTGACTTTAAAATGGGGGCTGCGCTGAGTGACGCGACGCCGTTTATGAAGCGGGTGGCAAAGGGGTGTCCGCAGGAACTGGCCGGTGACGGACTCCGGCGCGGCCATCAGGTCGTCGACCGTGCCTTCGGCGACAATCCGGCCGCCGTTGACTCCGGCGGCGGGGCCCAGGTCGATGACGTGCCCGGCGCGGCGGATGGTTTCGTCATCATGTTCCACCACCACGATGGTATTGCCTTTCTGCTCCAGTTTCTCCAGGGTGTCGAGCAGCATGCGGTTGTCGCGCGGATGCAGGCCGATGGTGGGCTCATCGAGGATATAGCAGACGCCACGTAGGTTTGAGCCGAGCTGTGCGGCAAGACGGATGCGCTGCGCTTCGCCTCCGGAGAGGGTGGGGGCGGCACGGTCGAGACCGAGATAGGACAGGCCCACCTCGCGCAAAAAGGCGAAGCGGGATTCAAGTTCGGCGACGATGTCCCGCGCCAGGTCGGCTTCCCGGCCTTTGAGGCTCAGGTCGCTGAAAAATTCTTCGGCGCGGATGATGGAGAGGGCTGTCAGTTCGGCAATGTTGTGTCCGCGAAACAGTACAGCCAGAGCTTCGGGGCGCAGTCTTGTCCCCCTGCAGGCCGGGCAGGGCTGCTCCTCCCCCTCGTACCAGGCGTTCCACCAGATCTCCTCGCCACTCTGTTCTTCATCGAAACCGGCCAGACGCAGACCGGTGCCGTAGCAGCTTTCGCACCAGCCGTGCTTGCTGTTGAACGAGAACAGGCGCGGATCGGGTTCCTCAAAGCCGCGCCCGCAGTCGGGGCAGGCGCGCCGGGTTGAAAAGATCGTGTCCCTGCTTTGGATTCCGGATCCGTCGAGGGCGACCTTGACCACCCCCTTGCCGTAATCCAGGGCGCGATGGAGGCGCTCGCGCAGGTACTCCTCATTCTCCGCCGTGACCTTCACATCTCCTGCCGGAAGGTCGATGTTGTGTTCGCGGAAGCGGTCGAGCCGCGGCCAGTTGTCGGTCGGCGTATCCACGCCATCGACGCGCAGGTGGGAGAACCCTTTGCCGGCTGCCCATTTGGCAAGATCGGTGTAGTAGCCTTTGCGTCCCACCACCAGCGGGGCGAGCAGGGAAATCTCCTGTCCCTTGAAGTCGCGCAGCAGGCGGGCGACGATCGCTTCGTGGGACTGGGGCTCGATCGGGATGTTGCACTCGGGGCAGTACTGAACGCCAAGTTTGACGAAGAGCAGGCGTAAAAAGTGGTAGATCTCCGTCAAGGTGGCGACGGTGCTTTTGCGCCCGCCGCGGCTGGTGCGCTGCTCGATGGCGACCGTCGGCGGGATTCCGGAGAGCGCGTCGATGTCGGGACGGGAGGAGGGCTGCACGAACTGCCGTGCGTAGGCGTTGAGGGATTCGAGGTAGCGTCTCTGCCCCTCGGCGAACAGAATGTCGAAGGCCAGGGTGCTTTTCCCTGATCCGGAGACTCCGGTGACGACGGTGAATGCATCCCGCGGCAGGCACACGTCGACCCCTTTGAGATTGTGCTCCCGGGCGCCGTGAACGCAGATCTGCCGGTCGATTGATTGTTTTCGGTGCGAGGGCGGAAAACTCTCAGCGGCTTCTCCCTGATCCGAGCTTCTCTTGCCGCTCCTGGCCGAGGCTTCGTTGCGCTGCTGCTGGTCAATGTATTGGCGCAGGGCGAGGCCCGTGTGGCTGTCCGTACACTCCATGACCTCCAGAGGCGAGCCGGCACAGATAATCCTGCCGCCGCTTTCGCCGCCTTCCGGCCCCAGATCGATCAGCCAGTCTGCAGCGGCGATGACATCAAGATTATGTTCAATGATCAGCAGAGAGTGCCCCTCGGACTGCAATCTACGAAGGGCTTTGAGCAGCCGGGCGATGTCATCGAAATGCAGGCCGGTGGTCGGTTCGTCGAACAGAAACAGCATCCCTTTGCGGCTTTTCTTTTTGCGTCCCTGCGTGGCGCTGAGATGCCCGGCCAGCTTAAGCCGCTGGGCTTCGCCCCCGGAGAGGGTCGGGACCGGCTGCCCCAGGGAGAGGTAGTCGAGCCCGACCGCTTCCAGCGGTTCCAGCCCGCGCAGGACCTCAGGCCTGTCGGCAAAAAAGTCCAGCGCCTCGGCGATCGTCATCTCAAGCACGTCGGCGATGGATTTGCCGGCGCCGCCATCGGCGCCGTGCACCTTGATCTCGAGAATCTCCGGGCGAAAACGGCGGCCGTCGCAGTCGGGGCAGCGCAGGTAAACGTCGCTGAGAAACTGCATCTCCACATGCTCGAAGCCGTTGCCGCCGCAGGTGGGGCAGCGCCCGTTGCCGGTGTTGAAACTGAAAGTGCCGCTGGTATAGCCGCGCTCGCGCGCCACGAGCTGATCGGCGAAAATGGCGCGGATGCCGTCAAAGGCGCCGACGTAGCTGGCGGGATTGGAGCGGGTGGTGCGGCCGATGGGGGACTGGTCGATCAGTACGACCTCGGAGATTTCTTCATGGCCGTGGATGGCGCGATGGGCCCCGGCTGGTTCAACCGGCCTGCCTTTGATCTTGCTCAGCGCGTTGTACAGGACATCCTGCACCAGGGTGGACTTCCCCGAGCCGGAGACGCCGGTGACCACCACCATGCATTGCAGCGGGATGCGGGCATCGACCTCCTTGAGATTGTGCGCGGCGGCCCCCTCGATGATCAGTCTGGGCGCATTTGCCTCTGGTACCTTGTTCGATGGGGCGGCGACCGTCTTTTCGCCGCACAGGTATTGAGCGGTGAGAGATTGGCCTGATTCAAGTAGAGCCTGAGGGGAGCCGTTGAATACGATCTGTCCGCCGCTTTTGCCCGGCCCCGGCCCCATGTCGATGATCCGGTCCGCGCCCCACATCACCTGGGGGTCGTGTTCCACCACCAGCAGTGAATTGCCGGCGTCGCGCAATCGGTGCAGAACGCCGATAACCCGGTTCATGTCGCGGGGGTGCAGGCCGATGGACGGTTCATCGAGGACGAACAGTGTATTCACCAGCGAAGTTCCGAGAGCGGTGGTCAGGTTGATGCGCTGAACTTCTCCCCCTGAAAGAGTGCGCGATTGCCGATCGAGGGTTAGGTAGGCCAGTCCGACATCCACGAGGAAACGCAGGCGGGTGCGGATTTCCCCCAGCAGGGGATCGACAGCTTCCGCAATGGAGGACGGCAGCTGAAGACTCTCGAAAAAGCGCAGACAGTGGTCGATGGGGAGACGCATGATGTCGTGCAGGGTCAACCCCGGCAGTGCCTGCAGTTGGGCGTCGCTCATGTCGAGATGGGCGGGGCGGAAGCGCTTCTGCGGAGCGAGCACCGCGTCTGCATCCTCTCTGGAGCCGATGCGCCACAGCAGCGCTTCATCCTTGAGGCGCGCGCCACCGCAGTCCGGGCACAGATCGTAGGAGCGGTACTTGGAGAGCAGCACCCGGATATGCATCTTGTAGCTCTTGCCCTCCAGCCAGTCGAAGAAGCGTTTGACCCCGTACCATACGCCGTCTTCCCATTCACCTTCGCCCTCCATTACCCAGGCCCGCTGTTCGTCGCTCAGTTCGCACCAGGGGATGTCCACGGGAATCCCGCGTTGGTCGGCGAACTTGATCAAATCCTGCTGGCATTCGCGGTAGCTCTCGCTCTGCCAGGGTTTGACCGCGCCATCAAACAACGACCTGCTTTCGTCCGGAATGACCAGGTCGGGATCGATCCCCATGGTGCGCCCGAAACCGCGGCAGGTATCGCAGGCGCCGATGGGGGAGTTGAAGCTGAACAGGTTGGACTGCGGTTCCGAAAAGAAAATATCGCATTGGGCGCAATGCCTCTCGGCGGAAAAGCGCAGTGGGGACTGAGGCGTTTTGTCGTCGGCGAGGGGGATGACGTTCAGGCGGCCGTGCCCGACCCGCAGGGCGGCTTCAAGGCTCTCCACCAGGCGGTCGCGGCGCGGGTCGGACAGAATGACCCGATCCTGAAGCACTTCCAGGGTGCCGCTGCTTTCGCGGTGGATGCGGGTGTAGCCCTGCGCGGCGAGATGTTCTTTGATCTCCTCCAGACTGAATTTCTCCGGGATCCTGACTTCGAAGGTGATCAGCGCGCGGCGCCCGGCCATTTGATCGAGGAGTTGAGTGGCGATGGTTTCCGGGGTGTCCTGTCGCACTTCGCCGCCGCAGCGGCGGCAATAAAGCCGGGCGCCCCTCGCGAAGAGCAGCTTGAGGTGGTCGGTCAGCTCCGTCATGGTTCCCACGGTGGAACGCGAGGTTCGCACCGGGTTGGTCTGATCAATGGCAATCGCCGGTGGAATGCCGTCGATGCGATCAACCTGGGGCTTGTCCATGCGGTCGAGGAACTGCCGTGCGTAAGGGGAGAAGGTCTCCACGTAACGGCGCTGTCCTTCGGCGTAGATGGTGTCGAAAGCCAGCGACGATTTGCCGGAGCCGGAAACGCCGGTCACCACAACCAGTTCGCCCAGAGGCAGTTCCAGATCGAGATTCTTGAGATTGTTCTGGCGTGCGCCATGAACGAAAATGCAGTCAGAGTGCATGAATGAGGTCCTGCAGCATGAAGAAAGCAAAAGACGGTGCCCGTGCCTGAAATATGGAAAGGCTATTCAGGGCGGTGGCAACAATCCACCCCCAAGGGTGTTAGAGCCATGACGGTACAGTATAAAATTCCGATTATACTTGAAGATGGATGTAAAACGTAAGGGGGGGATTGGCAGGGGCAATCAGTGGTCTGCCTGTGGTGCTCTGGAATAAATCACCATGGACATGAACTGCGGTCTGTGGTTACACGGCGATCTTTTGCAGGGAGTATTCGGGATCTGTTGAGGAGATAAACATTTCAGGTTCTGAAGTATGCTCGTTTTCGATATCGTGAAGAAAACAGCCTGCCACGAAACGGCGCAGGGCATGTGCAGTTTCATCAACCAGTCCCTCGAATTCGATACCGTAGCCCTGGAGGTAATTATTCTCCTGGCAGGGCTCAACGGCATAGAGGACACGTCCACTTATTTCGATCTCCTGCTTCATCCCCAGCAGGGGAATGCAGAAGTTCAGCGGTTCATCGCGCTGAAGGTGAAAGCCTGACTGGATAAACATGCCCCCCGTTCCCAGGGTCATGATCTGCCCCATATTCCAGCACCGCCCGTGGCGCCGAAACATGCCCGGCAGATGCACCCCTGTTCTAAGGCGTTTGCGCGGATGGTTCTGGAGCAGGGACTGAGTCAGGCTGTAAATGGAAAAGATGTCTGCCGCAACCCGTTTTTGCGGAAGTTTGGAGGGAAGTCCCGGGAAGGGTCTCTGGTCATCCTCCATGATTGCATAATGCGTATTCTGGCGATTCTCAAGCAGGGGGATCAAGGGGGTGAGATGGGGCTGGTTCTCTCTCAGCCATGGTGCATCGAATATCACCAGGTCGGGTTCAGAAGTTTCGAGCAGTTCCAGAATGTCGTCGCGATGATGCGAAGTCAGGGAACGGTATCCCCAATGCTTGAGGACCATATCGAGGTTTGATAGAAGATGTTGATGTTTCGACGCAACCAGAACCCGTTTCATCGATCCGCCCTTTGTATGTAAATAAGCAGTGAACTTCTTAATCTTGAAAGTGGTTTTATTAAACTCTAGTCATTTTTCCTCTCTGGGTCAAGTGTAATATAGAATTTAATGATTTTTTGCTAAATGGCTGTCCAAAAAGTGGAAAATTTATGCTATAAAGTACAGGCAACTTCCGATTGTCAAATGCAGCGAAGCGAGGAGAAAATCACATGTCGGTTCGAAACAGGGCAGTTTTTCTGATTCTGTGGTCAATGTTCTTTTTTATGGCGGGGACCAATGTCTGGGCTCTGGAAGTCAGCGAGGCCGTGATTACCACCGATATCATCGATCGCTCGCCGGTGGATGCCATCGAAAGTTACTCCGCGGACGTTGGGAAAATCTACTGTTTTACGCGGATTGAGGGCGCGCTCGAAGAAACTTCGGTGAGCCATGTCTGGTATTACGAAGATAAGGAGATGGCACGGATCACGTTGCCGGTACGCTCTGCCTACTGGCGCACCTGGTCCTCCAAGAATATCCTGCCGGCATGGACCGGGGACTGGAGAGTGGAGATCCTGAATGAGGATGGAGACCGAATCAAGTCAATCTCCTTCAACCTGTTTTGATCATATTATGTTGTCACGTGCGATCCGGCGTGGTCTTCGGCGCCTGAATGTAAAAACCCCGGGCGGTGATCCGTCCTGATCATCTCCCGGGGAAAAGAATTTTGAATACGTCGTTGATTAATTCTATTGGAGAACTTTTCAGCAGGGTACCCAATAGTTATTTGTTTTTCTTGGCGCGTGCCGCCCGGGCCTTGGCCAGGTTCTCTCCGAGTCCGCGCTCCTTGGCCATTTCCCGCCGGCTTTCAGAATAGTTGCGGGCGGCCAGTGGCTGGGTGCGGGGGATGTCGAAGCGCTTGCGGTATTCGGTCGGTTTCATGTCATGGGCGGTTTTGAGGTGACGGGAGAGGGTCTTCATCTCTTTGCCGCACAACATGCAGGTGATCTTATCTTTTCCGAAAGCCTTTTTGCGTGAAATGACCGGTGCATCACTCTGCGACTGATCGGCTTCTTCGACCGAAATGGATTCGCCTTTTTCAATGGCCTGCAAAGCATTGTGTATTTCAGCAAGTTCTGCGACCAGGTCTTCTTTTGTCATTTGTGTGGTTGACGCATGCGCAGCTACAATTTCAGCAGCCATTTCGAGAAGTGTAGGCATCGTGATCTGTCCTCCAGTATTGTTGTTGTGTCAAAAGATTGATTGATGTTTCGTTTCTATAATTTCAGAAAAATACAAAAATTGTACATAAAATCAAGTAAAAAAGTAGAATGGTGACTTTTATTTTGTATACAAAACCTGTCTCTGTTTTGTCGACGGCAGTAAAATAAGCATATCCTGGTGTCATTTTTCGGTTGTTGAAAGTAAATGGGCATGGACATAAGAAGAAAAATCGAAGAAAGAGAACGGTCTGTTCTATCTCCATTTGCAGCAAAAAGTTTCGAATCTCGAGGTCGAGATGATGTTGAGGAACAATGCAGTGTCCGCACTGTCTTCCAGCATGATCGCGATAAGATTCTTCATTCAAAATCTTTTCGGCGCCTTAAGCATAAAACACAGGTTTTTCTTTCTCCCGAAGGCGATCATTACCGGACCCGCTTGACCCATACGCTTGAAGTTTCTCAGATCGCACGTACCGTCGCACGTGCCCTCGATCTAAATGAAGACCTGACGGAAGCGATCGCCCTGGGCCACGATCTGGGCCATACACCTTTCGGTCACGCCGGAGAACGTGTGCTTAATGAACTCGTGCCTGATGGTTTTCATCATGTGCGTCAGAGCCTGCGCGTGGTAGAGAAGCTTGAAAAAGACGGGCACGGATTGAATCTGACCTACGAAGTGCGTGATGGCATTTTGAAACATTCCAAAGGAATTGGTCCCATCGACCCCGGACAGCCCGGAGCCCTGCCTCTGACACTGGAAGGGCAGGTGGTGCGGCGCTGCGATATTCTGGCTTATGTCAATCATGACCTCGATGATGCTTTGCGCGGTGGGGTGATTGACTTCGAACAGGTGCCGCGAGAGATCATCTCTGTGCTGGGGGCCACACATGGCCGCCGTATCGACCGGATGGTGCGCGACATGATTGAATGCAGCATGGCCGTGGATGGAAGCGAAATCCGCCAGTCCCCGGAGATGGAACAAACGGTTATTGCTTTACGCGACTGGCTTTATGAAAATGTGTACCGCATCCGCAGCGTTCACGATGATTTCAATAAGGCCGCCCGCATACTGCGTGAACTGTATCAGCATTTCATACAGGACGAGGAGCGGTTAATCGCCTATGGCGGCAGACGTCGTGAAGGCGAGTCAATGGAAGTCTCCACGGCTGATTTCCTGGCGGGGATGACTGACCGTTATGCAATGAACCTGTACCATGAACTTTTTCTGCCGCAGCCCTGGAAAATTTTTTGATTTGTTCTAACTCTTTTGATTCATTCGCAAAAACTCGGAAGATGGCTAAGCAAAAATTTCGTCCTGCAAGGCCTGGTGGTTTTTCAGGGACGAAGGCATACATCGGGTATGTCGAGATCCTTAAAAAAGCGCCGTAACGCCGTAGGACGGACTTTTTACGACGCCATCAACTCTTTGAATTTCCGGTGAACGAAGTTGACTCCATGCTTTTTTGGTGTTAGTTTTAGCTAATTATATTGTGGTGTCTTTTCTTTTATCGGGAAAGTCTGGGATGGCGGCCGATCATAATAAGAACATGTATCTTGTTTTCAGGATAGGCGTTGTCGGGTTTTGCCTGCCGGTTTCATCTTTACTGGAAATTCTCGATGATTCGTTGCTGCCAGGCCGTCCTGTCAACTCGATCCTGCTGAGAGGGAACGAAGTTCCTGTCATAGATGGACACGGCTGGTTCGAGTGTTCACCCTCAATGGGGAGGACAGAAACAAAAGCGCTGGTTGTCGCCGGAGCTGAAACAAATCTTGCATTGATGGTTGATGCGGTCGATGGTATTTTCCCCGCAAAGGAATTTGAGATAGGCGACGTGCCTGCGCTGCTTTGTGAAAGTGAACGGGTGCGTTACCGGCTTTTAGCGTTTTGGCGTAATGAGCCCCTTGTCGTTTTTGATCCGAGCGAACTGGGTTCGGCGGTAAATGGGCATGGATGAGAAATACTGTCTGATCCATTGTGGTGACATTGCTCTCACGATTTCCATCAGCAATGTCCTGAGGGTGGAACCCGAGCCGCAGATTTACCCACTGCCTCGAATGCGGGCATCAATGAATGGCGTTTTTCGGTTCGAGAAGGAATGGGTTCCCGTCTTGCATCTTGAAAAAATAATTTCGAATCAGGATTTTCGGCAGGATGTTTGCTGTGTGAAGAGAAAATATGTTCTTGTCTGTGCGACAGAGCTAGGATATATCGGTTTGCCCTGTGATAGCGCTGTCAGAATCTTGAACGCTTATGGTGATTGCATTGCTGACTGTGAGGCGCCGCTGATCCCGGGATGCACGCAGGAAATGATTTATCGAAATGAACGTTACCCTATTCTGGATATTGACCGACTTTTGCCCCATTGCCCATGATTACCGCTGCCCCGATTGCGGGTGCGGCGCCAAGGAGGCTTGAATGAGCAAAAAACTGCTGCTGGCCGATGACAGTATCACGATTCAGAAAGTGATCGGCATCACCTTCGCCAATGAGGATGTGGATCTCGCTATTGCGGACAATGGCGATACAGCGCTTGAGATGGCGCAGGACCAAGTTCCCGACCTGATTCTGGCTGATGTCCTGATGCCGGGGAAGAACGGCTACGAATTGTGTGAGGCCGTCAAAAAAGACCCGCAATTCAGGGGGATTCCCGTCCTTTTGCTGTCCGGCACCTTCGAACCGTTTGACGAAGACAAGGCGCGCGCAAGCGGCGCTGACGACTGGATTGCCAAACCGTTCGAATCGCAGGCGCTGATTGATAAAGTCAACGAGCTGCTGCAGCGGGCGCCTGAATCTCTCGCCGTTCCTGCCAGCGCCCAGCCCTTTGCAGAAGAACCTTCCGTTGATGCGGAGCCCTCTGCCGAAGAGGAAACTGAGATCGCCTCAGAGGAGGCTGGTGTGTGGGGCGAGTTTTCCTTTGACGAGGAAGAAATGGCGCCGGAAAAAGAACCTGCCCCGGTGTATGATTCCGGTTCGGTCGGGCTGCAGGCGACAGACGATCAGGAAGAGGAAGATATTCTCGAACTCGACGAGGCGGACATCCTTGAAGAGGAACCCGTTCCTGCGTCGGATGAAACCGACCCCTTCGCTTTCCAGGAGAGTGCCGAGGAGGAGGCGGTTGAGGATTTCGGTCTGGTCTCGGGAGAAATGGATTCGACCGCTGCACCTGAAGAGAATGATTTCAGCGAGGGACTGGCCGAAGCTGAAGAGGAGGAGTCTTTTCCCCTCTCGGATTGGGACGATACAGAGTCGGCCGATGATGTCGAGGAAGAAATTGGAACGGAATCGCGAGAGGATTCTTTCGCAGCTCTCTTGTCAGATGACCAGTCAGATGAATTTTCTGAAGAGCAGGATCTGCAGCAGCAAACACCAGAACCGTTGTTCTCCGTCGAAGACGAGGAGCAGAGGGCTGTATCTGAGGAATCGGTTGAAACCGGTCCGGCCGTATCTCAGCCTGTCGGAGAGCCCTTCGCTGCCTCTGCTGGTTCTCAGGACTTTCCGGCGAGCGGTGCGACGGTTGCTTCAGCCCCGCCTCAACTGGATGAAGAACGGGTCGAGGCCATCGTGCAGAAGGTTGCCGACGAAGTGGTGAACCGCCTGGCCGGCTCAATTCTGGAAAAAGTCGCCTGGGAGGTGGTGCCCGACCTGGCGGAGAGCCTGATCAAGGATGAAATCCGCAAGATCAAGGACGCTTTGAAATAACGGTTACAGGCGCGAGCGCGCTTCACAATATTGACGGATGAAATGGGGATTGCTACAATCCCCATTTCGTTTTTCTACCGCTTTATCCAGTGCGGTGCCTTTGATTTCAACACCTTACATCATCCATTTAGTTGATAAAGGAACATCCCTGCAATGGAACCTATGCTGCCCAAAGGATATGAACCGACCGAGGTTGAGGATAAATGGTATCAACGGTGGGAAGCTGACGGCTGCTTCCACGCCGATGAAAATTCCCCCAGGCCCCATTATTCAATTGTGATTCCGCCACCCAATGTGACTGGGGTTCTGCACATGGGACATGCGCTCAACAACACCCTGCAGGATGTTCTCGCACGCTGGAAGCGCATGACCGGTCACGAGGTTCTATGGATGCCGGGGACCGACCATGCCGGTATCGCCACCCAGAACGTGGTGGAAAAGCAGCTGGCGCAGCAGGGGCAGGATCGCCATGAACTCGGACGGGAGGAATTCGTGCGCCGGGTGTGGCAGTGGCGCGAGGAGTCGGGTGGACAGATCATCAATCAGCTCAAGCGCCTGGGAGCCTCCTGTGATTGGGAACGCGAACGGTTTACCATGGATGAGGGATTGTCCAAGGCGGTGCGGGAAGTGTTTGTCCGCCTGTACGGGGATAAGCTCATTTACCGTGACAACCGCCTGATCAACTGGTGCCCGCGCTGCCACACGGCTCTTTCCGACCTCGAGGTCGAGCACGCCGACAAAAAAGGGCATTTCTGGCATTTGCGCTACCCGGTCAAGGACAGTGACCGCACCCTGGTGGTGGCCACCACCCGCCCCGAAACCATGCTCGGCGATACGGCAGTAGCCGTGCATCCCGACGATGAGCGCTACGCCGACCTGGTGGGCAAAAGTATCATGCTGCCGCTGGTGGATCGCGAAATCCCCATCATCTTCGATGAGTATGTGGATAGCGAGTTCGGCAGCGGCGCGGTGAAAATCACCCCAGCTCACGACTTCAACGACTTTGAGATCGGCAAGCGCCACGGCCTTGAATTTATCAATATTTTTGATGAATCCGGCTGCATCAACGAAAACGGCGGCCCCTACCAGGGGCAGGACCGCATGGAAGCGCGCAAGGCGGTGGTGGCCGACCTGGAGGCCGCGGGGCTGCTGGATAAGATCGAGGACCACAAGCTCGCCGTGGGTGAATGCTATCGGTGCAAGACGGTTATCGAGCCTTATATGAGCAAGCAGTGGTACGTCAAGGTCGGGCCGCTGGCCGAAGAAGCGATCCGCGCCGTGCAGCAGGGCGAAACCCGCATTGTCCCCCAGCAGTGGGAGAAGACCTATTACGAATGGATGTTCAACATTCAGGATTGGTGCATCAGCCGCCAGATCTGGTGGGGGCATCGCATCCCGGCCTGGTTCTGCGATGCCTGCGGCGAGATCACAGTGTCCCGGGAAGATGCGTCTGTCTGTGCCCATTGCGGCAGCAGTGACATCACCCAGGAAACCGATGTCCTCGATACCTGGTTCTCTTCTGCACTGTGGCCTTTCTCAACTATGGGCTGGCCGGAGCAGACCGAAACCCTCAGGAAATTTTATCCCACCTCCTGCCTGGTCACCGGCTTTGACATCCTGTTTTTCTGGGTGGCCCGCATGATGATGATGGGATTGCGGTTCATGGATCAGATCCCTTTCAAGGAGGTCTACATCCACGCCCTGGTGCGCGATGCCCAGGGGCAGAAGATGAGCAAGAGCAAGGGCAATGTCATCGACCCCCTGACCATCATCGATGAGTACGGCGCCGACGCGTTCCGCTTCACTCTGTCTGCTTTTGCCGCCATGGGGCGCGACATCAAATTGTCCACCGACCGGATTTCCGGTTACAAGGCTTTTGCCAACAAGCTCTGGAATGCGGCGCGATTCACTCTGATGAACCTGGAAGGGTTCGATCCGAAGGATGTGAACCTCGATCAGCTCGAGCTGTCACAGGCTGACCATTGGATCCTGGCCCGCCTCGCCCAGACGGCCCGCGACACCAATGCGGCACTGGCCGACTACAAATTCAATGATGCGGCCAATATCCTGTATGCCTTCACCTGGCACAACTTCTGCGACTGGTACATTGAGTTGTCCAAGGGAGACCTTTACGGGGACGATGCACAGAATCGCAGGCGTGCCCAGAGCGTGCTGTATGTGGTGCTCGAGCAGCTGCTGAGGCTGCTGCATCCGATCATGCCCTTTATTACCGAGGAAATCTGGCAGTGCCTTCCGGGAGAACGACCCACATCTTACCTGATGCAGGCCGACTACCCCACGGGCGCTCCCTATGCCGCTTTCGGCGATGAGAGCCCGGCCCGTATGGAGCTTCTGATGGAGGTCATCCGCGCGATCCGCAATATCCGCGGTGAAATGGACGTGGCCCCAAGCCGTCGCATTACCGCGGTGCTCGATATCAGGAATGAGGGCGACGCACAGGTTGTGAGAGAAGGGCAGGAGTATATTCGCAGCCTTGCCGGTCTTGAGGAGCTTCAATTCGGAGTCGGAATCGAACGACCGGAAAAAGCCGCGACCCAGGTTGCGGGAGAGATCGAGGTTCTACTGCCCATGGCCGGCCTGATCGATGTTGAGGAGGAGGAAAAACGCCTCGCCAAGGAGATCGCCAAGGCGCAGAAGGATGTCGATTTCTTCACTAAAAAATTGTCCAACGAAAAGTTTGTCGCCAACGCACCGCCGGCCGTACTCGAAAAAGACCGCGGCAAGTTGGCCGACGCCCAGGAAAAATTGGCGATTCTGCAGCAGAGTCTGGAGCGGGTGAAAAGCTGGAAGTGATTGATACTCACAGGGTATTAACTGGAATTAAAGGGGTGTCCTCAATCCAAGAGGCACCCCTTTTATACCTTTGCACGACGGGGAATCCGAATAGCGGAGAGTCCTGTTCGAGGTCTGTGGTTTGAGAAACATGAAAATACGTAAAAAGCTGTTTGGGTGGATCGGCGTGGCGGTGGGTCTCATGATTCTGGCGACTATTGTTTTCAGTCTCTGGTGGCGGGCCGACCCGACCGTTGCTCAGGAAACAGGTGCCATGGAGTTGACACAGGCAGTGTTCATTTTCCTGAGTCTGGTTTTATGCCTATGGGGGGGATTGGTCTGCCGCAGGCGACAAGGTCGGTTTCCCTTCGGGTTTCTCAGTCTTTTTTTCCTGACACTTTTACTGCGTGAGGTCGATGTCGAAAAACTTCAGGTGCCGGGATGGCTGGTTCTCTGGACCAGTGGTTGGGGAAGAAATCTGCTGTTGGCTGCGGCCTGGGTCGGATATTTCGTGTCGGCGCTGAAAAAGATAAGCCTGACCTGGTCTCTGTTTTCAGGTTTTCTGTTCAGTCTGCCCGGTTTTTTCTGTGTGGCAGGGGGAGTCTTTTACCTCCTGGGGCTGCCGTTTGACAAGGGTCTCTTTGACGTGACCGCCTCCCGCAACCTCTTTTATGAAGAGATCTTCGAATTCCACGGTACACTGAATTTTCTTTTCTGCGCTTTGTCGGCAGTCTTCCTTCCGGGTAAAGAGTCTGATCCCCCTGCCTGAGCGTCAGCTCTTTTCCAGCAGCAACGTGCTGAATTCGTTCAGCATGCGGTTTTTGAGTACCCGGCAGCCGAGCTTTTCGTAAAGCTTCCGCACCTCGAAGTTGTATTCCCACAGAATCCCTGACAACAGCAGCAGTCCCCCGTTGCGGGCGCGCGAGACCAGGTCGGGCGCGAAATCGACCAGGAGGTCGCCGTAGATGTTGGCGAGAACCAGGTCGAAATCACGCTCCTTCGCGGACTCCAGGCTGCCGGCAATGTGGGTGACCCGTTCGCTCATGCCGTTGTGCTCGCAGTTGATTCGGCAGGTGCGCACCGCATCGGGGTTGATATCGATACAGACCGCCTGTGCCGCGCCGAGGTGCAGGGCGCCGATGGCCAGAATGCCGGTGCCGCTGCCCAGATCAAGAACACGTGCCCCCTGCACCTGCGGCAGTTCTTCCAGGATTTCCAGGCAGCTGGCGCTGGTTTCGTGTTCACCGGAGCCGAATGCACCTTTGGCGAGAACCAGTGGGATGCGCTCGTCCTCGACAGGGGTGTCTCCGGGTGGGGTGATGCGGAAGCGAGCGCCGATGTTAAACGGTGAATACATTGAATGTCCTCCCTGTATTGCAGTTTTCAAAAGATTTCAGGTTACGAAGATCAGATCTCTTCCTTCCTTCAAGCCTTTTTCACGGCTCCAGGTGCGGATCTGTGAGCGAGCCCCCCGGGCGCCGACAGTGACCAGTACAGGGCCATCTCCCGCCTTGAGGGCGTCAATGGGGACCACCAGCGCACCATGAATCTTCTGCCCGATCTTGCGACGGTCGACCTCAGCCCAGCGCGCTACCTTTATCCCTGCCTGCTCAAGAATCCTGCGCCATGCTTTGCCTTCCATCCCAGCACCCCACAGAGTGACTTCGCCCTTATCTTTCAGGAAGCTTCTCTGCAGGTGATGCAGCTTGCAGAGACGGAACGCTTCGGCAGAGCAGTTCTGCGCCGTTCGGGTCAATCGCTGCGGCCGGTCGCGCCAGTAAAGCAGGCTTTGCGGCAGGCGGGCAAAGCGTACCCCTCGACGGGCAAGCCGCAGCCACAGATCATAGTCTTCAGCCCAGCCCATATCCCGATACCCTCCGGCCTGACGTAGAAGGCTGCGGCGCATCATCACGCTCGGGTGAGCGAAGGGTGATTCCACATAGAGTTCGCGCATGATGCTCTCATGGTCCAGTGCTTCGTTCTGCCACTGCTCGTATGCGCGCATCCCATCCAGCAGACGCCAGCGCGGAAAATGCCGGACACGTGTAGCGACCAGGCCGATGTCAACTCGGCGCCGCAGAAATAGAGACTGCAGTTCAAGGCGTCGCGGGTGGCAGATATCGTCGCCGTCCATGCGGGCAATCAGCGGTGCGCGGCAATGACGCAAACCTGTGTTGAGTGCTGTGACCAGTCCGGACGGCGGACGTCGGACGACCCTGACCCGGGGATCGGCAGCGGCTGCCTGCTGCAGTAGATGCAGAGTGCGGTCGCGCGAACCGTCATCGACGGCCACCAGTTCCCAGTCGCGCAGCCTCTGAGACTGCAGGGAGACCAGTGCCGCCGGCAGGTGAGCCTGCTCGTTGCGTACCGCCATAAGGATGGAAACCTGCGGACGGCTCACAATCCCAGACTCCCTAGAATAAACAGCGACAGGGTGTAAGTCAGCGCCGAAAGCAGGGTCGACATCATGACGATGCTGCCGGCCAGTTCAGCGTCACCTTTCAACTGGTGCGCCATAATGTAGGTCGCCGTGGCTGTGGGTGTCCCGGCAAACAGCACGCCGATGGCGAGATCCTGCCCCCGTACTCCCATGGCGAAAAGCAGCGCCGCGGCGATGACGGGAAGCCAGATGATCTTGATGGTCGTTGAGAGCAGGGCGCAGGTCAGATCCCCCTTGAGTTTCCGCAGAGAGAACGAGCCGCCGATTGCAAGCAGCGCCAATGGCAGCGTCATGCCGGTGGCGATATGCAGCGAACGGTCTAAGATGACGGGAATTGGCAGATGGAGAAAACTCCAGATGATCCCGGCGAAGGACGCGATGATCAGCGGATTGAAAGCGATCTGGCGCACCCAGAAGGCGCGCCCCTGGTGTCCGCCGGCCCGGCGATGGGGCCACAGCAGGGCAAGAATGGCGAAGAAGTTGAGAACGGGCACCAGGAACCCCATCAGGATTCCCGCCCGGGTCAAACCGTCCTCGCCGTATGCGTTGAAGACAATGGCCAGGCCGATATAGGCCAGATTCCCGCGGAAGGCACCCTGGCTGAAGGCGCCGCGGGTCGCGGGGGCATAGCCACGCAGCGCTGCGTAGCCATAGCTCACGGCAAAGCCGATGGCAATCACCAGAGATGAACCGACGACCAGTGACCCGTTGAAATTGGCAAAAAAATCAGCGGTACCGATCTTGTAGAAAAGCAGCAGAGGCAGGGCGACGTAATACACCAGCCTGTTTGTCTGGAAGAGGAAATGATCGTCGATCAGGCTGAGGCGCTTGAGAACGAAGCCCAATCCGATGACCAGAAAGACTGGAATGACGATGGTGAGAATGTCCAGAAAAAGAACCATGAATCGCTCCTGCCCGCCGGTTCGGGGATTTTCCCGCAGAAGAATAGCCCAGTGACGTCGCAGGTGTCCAACATTTATCCGGCAACTGCCGTTGAACGTTGGGGTGCCATGAAAAGGGTTGCGGAGAGCCGTACTCCCGCTGTACAAAAAACCTATGACAAAAAATGATAAAATCCGCCTTGTTTTTCTGATCGCCCTCGTCGTTGCGATCACTGCGCTGCACTATCTGACCGGAACAGAGAAAGCGCATTTTCACGATATCTACCGCCGGCTTTACTACCTGCCCATTGTTCTTGGCGGGCTGTGGTTTCTGCTGCGCGGTGGTCTGATCACCTCCCTGGTCATTTCCGCTATCTATATGCCCCATGTCATCTTTCAATGGGGGCATCACCCGGCCAGCGCTCCCGAACAGTACCTTGAAATTCTGCTTTACAACGTCATCGGCTTTGTGACCGGTTTTCTCACTCAGGCCGAACGCAAGCAGAAAAACCGCTACCAGCGTACGGCGAAACGTCTGGAGCAAAGCTTCGCCGCTTTGCGCCGGCAGGCCGATCAGATCCTGGAGGTTGAGGAGCAGCTTCGCCGCGCCGACCGTTTGTCGGCATTGGGGGAACTCTCCGCTGAACTGGCCCACGAAATCCGCAATCCTCTGGGGTCTATTCGTGGGACGGCAGAAATTCTGCAGGATGGAATCGACCCGTCCGACCGGCGCCACGAATTCGCCCAGATTCTGCTGCGTGAGGTCGAACGACTCAACCGCGTGGTCGAGCAGTTTCTTGATTTCGCCCGGCCTGCCAAGATGGAACGATCTTTTTTCGATCCAGGACAGGTACTTGAGGATGTGTTCTCGCTGGTGGAAAGGCAGGCGGACAAACAGGGTGTGGTTCTTGAGATGCAAGGGGATGCGGGACTGGTCGTGGGCGATGGAGAGCAGCTCAAGCAGGTGTTTCTCAACCTGGTCCTCAATGCCGTGCAGGCCATGCCGGAAGGGGGGCGTCTGGACGTCGGCCTGCAGCGGGGGCCGGAGCATGTTGAAATCACTTTCAGCGACACGGGGCCGGGCATTGCTCCGGAGCACCTTGAGCGGATCTTTACTCCTTTTTTCACGACACGAACTGATGGAATCGGACTGGGGCTGGCCATCACTCAGCGACTGGTGAGAAAAAACGGCGGGACATTGAGCGTAACCAGCGAACCCGGCAGGGGAACGACCTTTGTCCTGACCCTTGTGCCCGCTGAGACAACGGAGGAGTCATGACAAAGCCCACAGTCCTGATCATCGAAGATGACGCTTCCCTGCGGCGGGTGCTGGAATTCAGCCTCGAAGAAAGCGGCTACCGGGTTCTGACTGCTGAAAGCGGCGAAGCGGGGCTGGAATTGTTTCGCAGTGAGGAACCATCCCTGGTGATCACCGATATCGCCATGCCGGGGATTTCCGGCTATGAAGTGCTCAAAGCCGTTAAGGAGGAAAACCCCGACACCGTTGTTGTCGTCATTACAGCCTTCGGTTCGGTGGAAAAAGCCGTGGAGGCCATGAAGCTGGGGGCCTATGACTACCTGACCAAGCCTTTTGGGCGTGACGAATTGCGCCTGGTGGTGGCCAAAGCCCTTGATTTTCGCGGTCTGCAGGCTGAAAACGCCCGGTTGCGCGAGGTCTTGAACGACCGGGTCGACTTTTCTCATATTGTCGGAATCTCCCCGCGCATGCAGCAGGTGTTCGAGGTGGTACGGCGTGTCGCGGCAACTGAGGCGACCATCCTGCTGCTGGGGGAAAGTGGAACGGGGAAGGAGCTGGTCGCCCGGGCCATCCACCATGGCAGCGATCGGTCACAGGGCCCTTTTGTGGCGGTAAACTGTGCCGCGATTCCCCGCGAACTGCTGGAAAGCACCCTGTTCGGCCATCGCAAGGGATCATTTACCGGCGCGGTGAGCGATCGGGCGGGAAAATTTGAACAGGCCCGTGGCGGGACCTTGTTTCTCGATGAAGTGGGTGAATTGCCCCTTGACCTTCAGCCCAAACTGCTGCGTGCTTTGCAGGAGCGTGAAATCGAGCCGGTAGGCGCGGATCCCTTTAAGGTCGATGTGCGCGTGATTGCCGCCACCAATCGCCAGCTGCGGCAGGCTGTGGACGAGGGGTCGTTCCGGGAGGATCTTTATTACCGCCTTGCGGTCATTCCTGTTACCCTGCCGGCTCTGCGCGAGCGGCGTGATGATATTCCTCTGCTGGTGCGGCACTTTGTCCGCAAACATGGAGGTCAGGGGATCACGGTTGACGATGAACTGCTGCAAAAGCTGAGCGCTCTGCCCTGGGCCGGAAATGTGCGGGAACTTGAAAACTGCGTTGAACGCATGCTGATACTTCGGCATAAAGATCATTTGACCATTGAGGATTTTACTCCAATGGAGCAATCACAGTCATCGGACAGGGACGGGGGGCAGAGCGCGCCTTTGCTGAACATGCCCGAAGAAGGGGTGGCTCTGGAGGAGATTGAAAGGCAGGCCATTGCCGAAGCGCTTCATCGCCATGGCGGCAATCAGACACGGGCGGCGGCATTTTTACGCATTCCGCGTCATACCCTCATTTATCGGATGGAGAAATACGGCATTAAAAGGTAGTATTGCAGAGTAAACTGTCCAGCATGGGAGTTGCGACCCCGCGAGGTGAATAGATACATTTCAGATAAGGATTCGGTTCCGGTGGTGAAAGCCCTGGTGCGTCCCGATTATTGAGAAGCATCGCCGGCAAGGAGAAAAAATGGCCCGATTACTGACGGACGGCGAACAGATGATGCGTGCCGGAGAGGCGCTGCCTTTTGAGATGGGAGGCTGGATCGATATCGCTCCGTTTGAAAATCTGCTCGGCATGGTGATTGATGAAGCTGCCGGCGGAAAAGCTGTCCTGCGGATGCCTTTCACGGTAAAGCTGGCACAGGGCGGAGGGTTGATGCATGGCGGGGCGATTACCGCTCTGGCCGACACGGCAGTGGCCATGGCTATAAAAAGTGTGCTGCCTGAAGGAACCCACTTTGCAACAACCGAATTGACTACGCGCTTCATGGCTCCCGTACAGGAAGGAGTTCTGATCGCGAGGGCAACGGTCAGCCGGCCGCAGGGGCGCACTTTTCATGGCGAAGCTGTTCTGGAGGATGAAAAGGGTGAGAAGATCGCCCGTTTTTCCTCGGTTTTTCGCGTGGCTCGCGGTCAGGGGTTCAATGAATGACTGCGGCCGAATTTGAAAAACACGTGGCACGTGCCATCTCCGCGATTCCGCCTCAATTCATGGAGCGGGTCGACAATCTTTCTTTTCAGGTTCATCCCTGGGCCGACGAAGAGACGCTGCAGTGTGTCGGGCTGACCGATCCCCGGGACCTGCTCGGCTATTACATGGGCTGGCCCCTGCCCGAGCGGACCCATGACTACGGCAGCTGCCCTCCCGATGTCATCATTATTTATCAGGACGCGGTAGAGAGTTACATTGAAGAAACCGGTCAGCCCCTGGAAAAGGTCCTGCTTGAAACCGTCATGCATGAACTGGCGCATTACTTTGGATTTACCGAAGATGAAATGGACATTGTCGAGCGTCTTTGGGAGCAGGAACCTTGACTTTCACAGGGTGAGAGATAAATATAGGGGAATTGGAATATTTAAGTGCCGCTTTCAGGCAGACCCGTTTGATTGTGACTTGGGCGGCCTCAAATATTGATGGCGTCGCAAAAAGTCCACCCTACGGCGTTACGGCGTTTTTTCAGGACCTCGACATACCTGATGTATGCCTTCGCCCCTGAAAAACCACCAGGCCTTGTAGGATGAAATTTTTGCTTAGCCATCCTACGAATTTTTGCCAATGCATCAATGTTGGACATTGAATCGACCGAAAGGATTTTGACTTTATGATCCGTCTATTTGCTTTGTTTGCGGGGATTTTTCTTTTAGCTGCGCCGATGGCTGCTCTGGCCGGTTCGCCCCGTCCGGATGCACCGCCTGCTCCAACAGTTCGGGTCGGCAGTGTCGCGCCGGACTTCACCCTTAAGACCTTCAGCGGTGAAGAGGTCACTCTCACCGATCTGCGCGGCAAGGTGGTGATGATCAACTTCTGGGCCACCTGGTGCCCTCCTTGCCGGGAGGAGATGCCGTCCATGGAACGCCTGTACCAGCGCATGCAGGGCAAACCCTTTGAAATGCTCGCCATCAATGTGGAAGAGGATGCGCGCCAGATGCTGGGGGACTTCCTCCAGAAGACGCCTCACTCTTTTCCGATCCCTCTCGATACCAATCGTCAGGCCCAAGAACTCTACCGGGTTTACCGGTTCCCTGAAACCTTCATCGTCGACCCTAACGGGATCGTGGTCAATCATATTATCGGCGCGCGGGATTGGGCAACAACTGACACCATCGATTACCTCACCAGCCTGATGAACCCGTAGAGGAGTGTCCATGAGCGCCAATGCGGATATTACTTTCTGGATCGCTTTTTCAGCGGGGATTCTCTCTTTTTTCTCCCCCTGTGTTCTGCCTCTTATCCCTTCGTATCTGACCTACATTACCGGCATTTCCTTCGGTCAACTCAAGGATGCCCACCCCAGCACCAAAGTGCGGATGTCGGTAGTTTTTCATTCCCTGGTCTTTATTCTCGGCTTCTCCCTGGTTTTCGTGACCATGGGTGCGATTGCCGGCTGGGCGTCCCACTCCTTCCAGAGCCATCTGCGTGAGGGGCTCGGCATCATTCAAAAGGTCGGGGGCGTTCTCATCTTTCTCTTCGGTCTGCATCTGTCGGGACTGCTTCACTTCGGCGTTCTCCTGGGTGAAAAGCGCGTTCACCTTGCGAGCAAACCCACCGGCTTCATCGGCACTCTCCTGGTGGGCGTGGCTTTTGCCGCAGGCTGGACGCCCTGCATCGGCCCCATTCTGGGGGCGATCCTGGCCCTTGCCGCCAGTACCAGCGGCGGAGTGAGCAAGGGAGTTTATCTGCTTTCAGCCTATTCGGCCGGACTCGGGATTCCGTTTCTTGCAGCCGGTGTGCTTTTCCACAGCTTTCTTTCCTTTTTCAACCGTTTCAAAAAACACATCCGCGTCATGGAAATCGTTTCAGGTGGATTGTTGATGGTGGTCGGGGTCATGCTGTTCTTCGATCTTTTCTCCAGGCTGACCGGTTATCTCTACCGCTTCATGCCGGTGACGGGCTAGAATTCCTGTGGAATATCTTAGGCGTCTTTTCCCTTGACCCTGACGCTGAAAATCAATAAGTTGATTATCGTTTTCACTTTGAGAGGGGATTATGGATCGCATCAAGGACAGGTTTCGCTCCTACCTTTCCGACCAGGGGTTGAAATCGACCCAGCAACGGGAAATCATTCTTGACGAGTTTCTTAAAGCCGGCGCCCATCTGTCAACCGAAGAGCTATATCTGAAAATCCGCAAAAAGCATCCGCATATCGGGTATGCCACTGTTTATCGTACCCTGAAGCTTTTTTCCGAATGCGGGATTGCGGAAGAACACAACTTCGGGGATGGTCAGACCCGCTATGAAACGGTGGCAGGGGAATCTCATCACCACGATCATCTGATCTGCACTGAATGCAAACGCATAATTGAATTCGAGGATCCCCGCATCGAGCAGATGCAGGATGAGGTCGCAGCACAGCATGGTTTCAAGATTCTAAACCATCGGCTTGAGCTTTACGGCCTCTGCGAGGATTGCCGTAAAAAACACTCATCCTGATTCCTTTTAAAATTATTTCTCTGAAAATGATTGTCAATCTTACAGGTCGGCGGCGTTTATGAAGTCTGAGTCAACCCTTTCCGCGAAAGATCTTCCCAAAGTCATCCTCGTGGGCAACCCCAATGTCGGCAAAAGTGTTCTGTTCAATGTTCTGACCGGCGCTTACACGACGGTCTCCAATTATCCGGGGACTTCGGTCGAAATCTCCCAGGGGCAGTGCGATATCGAAGGCCGCCGGTTCGAGGTGATCGATACGCCCGGCATGTACTCCCTGATGCCGATTACCGAGGAAGAACGTGTCGCCCGCACGATCCTGCTCGAGCAGCAGCCCCATGTGGTGGTTCATGTTATCGATGCGCGCAATCTCGACCGCATGCTGCCCATGACGGTGCAGTTAATCGAGGCCGGGCTCCCCGTGGTGCTGGTTGTCAACATCATGGATGAAGCCGAACGCCTCGGCATGCGGATCGATATCGAGCTGTTGCAGGAAAAGCTGGGGGTTCCGGTTGTAGGGACGGTAATGGCGCGGCGTCAGGGATTGGCGCGCCTCCAGGAGATTCTGAAGGACTACGACGCCTCTCGGCACGCTGTTTTCGGCTATGCAGCCGATCTTGAACAGGATATCAATCGAGTCGCAACCTGCCTGAAGGGCGATTATCGACTTTCACCTCGCTCTCTGGCCCTGCTGTTGCTGCAGCGCGATGAAGAGATCGAAAGCCTTGTTGAGGAGACGGAGAAAGAAAATTTCACCGCCGTGCGCGCCGCAGTCAATGAGGTTGTTTTCGAGAGGCGTACAGACCTTCATCTGCGCATCAGCCTGGAGAGAAAGCGCGTCTGCAAAGGGCTGCTGGACGGCGTGATTCATCAAAGCGAGACCGGTGCTCTCGCCTGGACCGAGCGCCTTTCACAGGTGACCATGAATCCCTGGACAGGGGTTCCTTTCCTGCTGCTGATCCTTTATTTCGGTTTGTACAAATTCGTTGGCGGATTCGGCGCCGGCACGGTGGTCGACTTTCTTGAAGGCGTCCTGTTCGAGGAGCACATCAACCCCTGGATCATGGACCTCGGCGAACGCTATCTCGGCTGGGAATGGCTTTACGAGCTGCTGGTGGGTGAATACGGTGTTCTGACCCTGGGGGTACGCTATGCGGTTGCCCTGGTGCTGCCCATCGTCGGGACTTTTTTTCTGGCGTTCAGCCTGATTGAGGACACCGGCTATTTCCCGCGGCTGGCGATGCTGGTTGACCGGGTCTTCAAGCGCATCGGTCTTAACGGGCGTGCGGTGATTCCCATTGTGCTCGGTTTCGGTTGCGACACCATGGCGACCATGGTTACGCGCACCCTGGAAACCACCCGCGAGCGTGTGATTTCCACTATTCTGCTGGCGCTGGCCATCCCCTGCAGTGCTCAGCTCGGGGTGATTCTGGGCCTTCTCTCCGGAGTTCCCGGTGCCCTGCTGGTGTGGACCCTCTGCATTATCCTGATCTTCCTGTTGATCGGCTGGCTGGCGGCGCGTGTGATGCCGGGCGAGCAGCCGATGTTCTATATGGAGATCCCTCCCTTGCGGCTGCCGCAATTTCGCAATGTCATGGTCAAGACCCTGACGCGGATGCAATCCTATTTCATTGAAATCTTCCCCCTGTTTATTCTGGCTTCGGTTCTGTTGTGGGCCGGCAAGATGAGCGGAGTGCTTGAGAAGATCGTTGCTTCACTGCATCCCGTGATGTCCTTGCTCGGACTGCCTGATCAGGCCTCGGCAGCCTTTATCTTCGGGTTCTTCCGGCGTGATTTCGGGGCGGCCGGTTTGTATGACCTGCAGACCAGCGGGCTGCTTTCCCCCGTGCAGTTGACCGTTGCGGCGGTGACTCTGACGCTTTTCGTCCCCTGCATCGCCCAATTCCTGATGATGAAGAAAGAGCGTGGATGGCGGGTTTCGCTGAGCATACTGGTTTTTGTCTCGATACTTGCTTTTACCAGCGGTGCCTTGCTTAACCGCTTTCTGCTGATGACGGGGCTGCTCTCATGAAATGTGCTTTCTGCGGCCGGGAAATCCCGGAAAATATTGAGCAGCGTGCTTGCGGGCTCTGCCCCGGGGGGTGCCGCAATATACACTGCCCTTATTGCGGCTACAAAAATCCCCTGCCGCCGAAGCTGCTTAAAAAGTGGCTGGCAGGCGGCAAGGATAAGAATGAGAAGGAGTCATCATGAATGTTTCCGCCAAGGCCGAAGAGATCCTTGAAGCCCTCTGGATTGCAGTTGAAGAACAGGGGGAGAATGCTGCGCATCTGAGCACGCTGGGTGTCGGCCCTGACGATGAAGCCCTGGCTGAACTGCAGCGCCGGGCCTTCATCGAAGTGAAGGGCGACCGGGTTTATCTTCGCAGGGAAGGGCGCCCCGAAGCCCGCATGACGGTGCGGCGCCACCGGTTGGCCGAGCGCCTGATGATGGACATCCTCGACGTGAAGGGTGGGGCGGGTAATGCCAAGGCCTGCGAGTTGGAGCACCTGCTTCATGAAGGGGTCGACACCAAAATCTGCACTCTGCTGAACCACCCGACGACCTGCCCGCACGGCAACCCGATTCCTCCCGGCAAGTGCTGCGAGGACGCCAGACGTCAGGGCGAGGTGGGCGTTGTCGCATTGACCGAACTCAAGCCGGGGCAGACCGGGGAGATTGCCTACCTGAGCACCGATGAGCCCAAAAAAATGCAGAAACTGATGAGCATGGGGGTTCTGCCCGGAACTGCGCTGGTTCTTAACCAGACGTTTCCATCCTATATTTTTAAAGTCGGTCATTCCCAGTTTGCGGTTGACCAGGACCTGGCTCGCGAGATTTTCGTACGCAAAACCTGAAAATTCTCTGGATCTGCCGCCTCTCTTTTTTTAGATTCAATTCCTGCCACGCCTCCAGAAGGCGACACCCCTGCCGTACGCAGGGGTTTTTTGTTGGCTTGACAGGTTTTTGTTTCATTGCGTAGGCTTTTCCGGAGGCTCTGTCGTTGCTCTTCCAGAAAGGAACCGTCATTATGAAAGTCGCCGCCATTATACCGGCCCGTTATGCCTCGAGCCGCTTTCCCGGTAAACCTCTGGTCGATATCCTCGGCAAGTCGATGATTCAGAGGGTCTATGAGCGTGTGGCGCAGGTCCCCGGCATCAGCCGCGTGATTGTTGCAACCGATGACCGGCGTATTTATGACGCAGTCGCAGGTTTCGGCGGCCAGGCTCGCATGACCCGCGATGATCATCCTTCCGGGACCGACCGGTTGGCAGAGGTGGCAGCGGATCTTGATGATGATCTGGTGGTCAATGTACAGGGGGATGAACCGCTGATCGATCCGCGGATGGTGGAAGCGGCGTTGGCTCCCCTGCGTCAGAACAGCAGCATCCTGATGGGGACGCTGAAAACCCCGCTGCAGTCCGCAGAGGAGTTTCTCAATCCCAACGTGGTCAAGGTGGTCACCGACCAGGAGGGGTTCGCTCTCTATTTTTCCCGCGCGCCCATTCCACACCCGCGGGATTTCGCTGATGAGCTGTCCGCCGCATTTTCCCGCATGGTCGCCTTCAAACATGTGGGACTTTATGTGTATCGGCGCGATTTTCTTCTTGAATTTCCCCGTCTGCAACCCACCCCCCTGGAGGAGCTGGAAAAGCTTGAGCAGCTGCGCGCTCTTGAGCACGGGATTCGCATTCATGTGGCCTTCACCGACCTGGTTTCTACGGGGGTGGATACGCCGGCAGATCTCGAAAAAGTGCGTGCTGTTCTGCAGCAAGTTTAGCACGTCCCGCAAGAACGGTTTAAAGGAGAGTTGCGTGAAGACGCGAGGCGCCAGGGAGAGAGAGTAAATGGGGGTTTTCTTTTTTTGAAGGGGCGTGTAGAATCTGCCCTTTGATCTTGATTCACAGGCTCTGCTTGTCAATGTAAGGGCTTGAAATAATCCGATTTTTGAGGTTCGTCGATGAAAACCAAATTTATCTTTATTACCGGCGGCGTGGTGTCGTCGCTCGGAAAAGGGCTGGCGGCCGCCGCCATAGGTGCGCTGCTCGAGGCTCGAGGCCTGCGGGTGTCCATGCAGAAGATGGACCCTTATATCAACGTGGACCCCGGCACCATGAGCCCTTTTCAGCACGGCGAGGTTTTCGTCACGGATGACGGGGCCGAAACCGATCTGGACCTCGGCCATTATGAGCGTTTCACCAGCGCCAGCCTGAC
>NPID01000073.1_pt1 | contig 29799 bp, 27 predicted proteins | sample 8637491 | NCBI WGS metagenome assembly NPID01 (sample SAMN07420843, study PRJNA396082) | bioreactor metagenome | isolation source: sample BA6 brine-fed electro-methanogenic bioreactor BA | place: Japan: Kochi | collected 2016-06-14 | reverse complement strand
AGGCGGGATTTGCCGATTTTGACTCCGGCAAAACTTTCCGACTGCGGCAGCACGCGGGCGTAGCGCACCTGGTTGGCGTGGTCAGCTTCGTCTTTGGCAAGCTGAAGCATCAGTTCCTGAAGTTTCTCGTTGCCGCGCACGGCATGGGCCATGCGGCGGTAGATCAGGCACATGGTGCTTTCGATCTCAGAGCAGATATCAAAAAATTCCTGCATAAAGAGTTTCTCCATTTGGAAAGTTAAAATTAGACGTATTTTAGAAAGAAGGGCGGCAAAATGCAATGGAAAAGCATCTCTTGTCGGGCTTTCAGATGAAACCCGGAGGGATCTTGACTCTTCAAACGAGTTTGCCCGTTGATTTCTGCAGTCGTCGGTGTACGATGATGGGCCGGTTAGCGGCGCGTCCTTCCAATGACATTCCGGACATTCCGCCAGGCTGCAGAAACTTTCGGTTCCATTCTGTCGAGCGGACGGTTTTATGATAGGCAGTCCCTGGGAGATCGGGATATTTTGCGGCACCCTGCTGCTGGGGTTGGTGGCCGGCTGGGTCATGCACCGTTCCGATTTCTGCCTGGCTTCGGCTTTTCGCGACCTGTTCTTGTTTCGTTCAACCTTCATGCTGCGACAGATTGTCCTGACAGTGCTGGTCGGTCTGGTGCTGTTCGAAGCGCTGCAGCTATCCGCTCTGGTCGCCGAGATGCCCTTTCCTATGATGGGGCCGGCCAGTTGGACCCACCTGCTGGGCGGCGCTGTTTTTGGTTTCGGGATGGTTCTGGCCGGCGGCTGCGTCTTCGGAACCCTTTACAAGGCGGGAGCCGGCAGCGCAACCAGTTTGACGGCCATTGGCGGGATCGTATCGGGATGCATGATCTACGGGTGGATTCATCCCTGGTGGCAACCCCTGCGGGAACGCCTCACCTGGTCGACCTCCTGGGATCTTCCCGGCGCTCTCGGCGTATCGGCGCTTCTGTTCAAAGCAGTCACTGCGGTTTTTCTGCTCGCCATGGTCCTTTACTGGTTTCAGCACGGTACCCTGCGCCGTGCAGCACATGCGCAGGGCTACCTGCAGCCCTGGCACGCCGCCTTGGCGCTGGGAACGATCGGTGCCTTGTCGGTACTGTTGGTCGGCATGCCCCTGGGGCTGACCACCGCCTATACAAAAGTCGGTGCATGGCTGGTGACGCTGGCAGCGCCCCATTCCGCCCAAGTGCCGGATTATTTCAGTACCATTGCGATGGATTTTCGTACCGTTCTGGGTGCGATGCCTTTGACCGGGGGGCCCTCGCCACACTGGGACGGTATCTCCCTGGTGCAGTATCCTCTGATTCTGGGAGTTTTTTTCGGTTCAGCGCTGTCGGCCGTGCAGCTGGGAGAGTGGCATTTTCGTTGGCGTCTGCCCTCGAATCAGTATCTTCTGGCCTTGGCGGGAGGGGTGATGATGGGACTGGCATCGCGCCTTGCCCCAGGCTGCAATGTCTGGCATGTTCTGGGAGGGTTGCCGATTCTGGCAATCGGCAGTATTCTGTTCACCTTGGGGCTTTTCCCGGGGGCCTGGCTGGGGGCGAGAGTCATCACTCGCCTGCTGGCCTGAGAGATCGTTTTTTCGTTCAGGACGGGGTTGGTCGGTCCTGATGAAAGAGAGGTTGTCGGCACTATGAGTCAGGAACTGCAATTCGACCTTCGCGGCCAGATCTGCCCCTCCACTCTTTTGACCGCACTGCGTGAAGTCAACCGTCATCGCAAGGATCTGCGCCGGGGGAGTCTAAGGCTGACCATCCATACGGACAACCGCGACTCTACCGCCACAATTCCCGAAGCGGTGCGCAATATGGGGTACCGGGTGACGGTGGAAAAAAAAGAAGGACACTACCTGCTTCATATCGACTTTCCCATTGAAGACCAGGGGGCGGGTTTATGAGCTCAATTCTCTCACATCAAAAGGATGCAGTGTTCGTGGAGCAGGAACCGGAAAACGAAATGGAACGCCTGCGGCGTGAAAACGCCCAGCTGCGAAAAGACAAGGCGCTGCTTTCCGATTACATCCGCAGCAAGACCAATCAGTTATTGCGTGTCATGGGGACAGCTACCCTGCAACCTGAAGAACTCGATGATGCCACGCTGGTGGAGGTCGACCCTATCGGTATTGTGGCGGAATCCTTCCAGCAGGTGCTTGAACACCTGCGCGAGACCAACGAGGATCTTGACGAGGCGCGACAGAATCTGCAGGCCGTGTTCGACTCTGTCGGCGTTGGCATCATGGTGGTTGACGCCGGTATGCACATCGTCTCCTTCAATCGCAAGATGCGTGAATGGTTTGACATCGACGACAGTGCAATAGGCAAATCCTGCCGAGGTGTGGTTTGTGATGGGGCTCAACCGCGGAACGGCTGCATCTTTCATGACGTGATGGTTTCGCGGCGCGGCGAAAAATGCAGCGATACCCTATTGGGCGACCGGCATTACCAGGCCATGGCAGCACCGATCAAAAATGCGCGGGGGGAAATCGACCGTGTCATTATCGTCTACGCAGATATAACCGACCGCAAGCGTATGGAGGATGTGCTGCGCGAGGCCCAGATCCGCATGCACTCGATTTTTGCCTCTGTTCAGGCGGGAATTATTCTGGTTGACTGCGAAACCCGTGAAATCGTCCATGCCAATCCGGCGGCGGAGGATATCACCGGATATCGTCTCCACGATATGGTCGGGCACCCATGCCAGGGGTTCATCTGCATGACCCCGAAGGGGCAGTGCCCGGTCCTCGACCTGGGAGAAACGGTTGAGCGAGCCGAAACGGAGATACTCCGTGCGGATGATCGCAGTTTGCCGATCCTGAAGACGATTGTTCCGATCGATCTTGATGGCCGCCCCCATCTGCTTGAAACCTTTGTTGAGATTACTGAGCTCAAGCTCATGGAGGAATCTCTGCGCCAGGCCCTGACCGAGGTGCAGTCAGGGCGCGAACGCATCGATGCCATCGTGCGTTCCATCGGCGATGGGGTGGTGGTGACAGACACTGAAGACAGGGTCGTCCTCATAAACCCGGCTGCCGAAGAATTTTTCAAGGTTTCTCTGGTGGGGAAAAATATCCATGATGTTGGTTCTTTGTTCGAAGATCAGCGTCTTTACCAGAACCTGGTGTCTGCACTGACATCAAGTGAAACGGGTGATTTTCACCGGACTCCCGCGACAGGCGAAGGCGAGAAGTCACGTGTACTGCAGGGGCGTTCGTCGGTGATTCGCGATCTTGACGGGCGAGAGCGGGGGCACGTTTTGACTCTGCGTGACCTGACCCGCGAGCGCGAGGTGGAGCGGTTGAAGCGGGAGTTCGTCTCCAATGCCGGTCACGAATTGCAGACCCCTCTGACGGCGATCATCGGGTTTTCCGAGCTGCTGATCGGCGAGGAGGATCTGCCGGAAGAAACCCGCCAGGAGTGCCTGCGGTTTATCAACGAAAAAGGCGAGGAACTTTCAACGATTGTCGACAACCTTCTGGATATCAATCGCATCGCTTCGGGACGCAGGCTGCAACTTCACCCCGAAACATGCGACTTGCGCCAGTTGGTTTCCGAGGTGCTGGACCCCTTCCGCAGCAAATTCATCAAGCACGATTTTGTCCTTGATTTTTCGCCGGAATCCCTTCTTTATCGGGTGGATCCGCAGAAGCTGAAAAAGGTGCTCGAGGGCCTGCTCTCTAATGCCGTGAAATTTTCTCCGGAAGGGGGAAAGGTCCGCCTGCTCTGCAAGAGGTTGGGCGACGGGTTCGAATTGAGCATCTCGGACGAAGGAATCGGCATGGCGCCGGAGCAGGTCCAGCGGATGTTCGAAGTCTTCTATCGCGGTCATACGAGCAACCCGGCTTTCAGCGGCACCGGCCTGGGCCTGGCCATCGTCAAGGAAATGGTCGACGCTCACGGCGGAAAAATATGGGTCGACAGCCAGCCCGGGCAGGGGACGAGTTTTCATGTCAAAATTCCGCTGCTCGATAACTCCGATGCCTGAGGCTTCGGCGCCTTTCTGTTTAACTCAGGTGAGCGCCTCACCGAGATACGCTCTTGCTTTTTCGCCGATCCGGTTTTTGTCCACTTCAAGCTCCAGGGCTGGTTTGTCTTCTGCTCCGTCAAGGAAGCCAAACTGGACAATGCACTCCCACCCAGGCGCATAAAGCAGCTCGTGGGCCGGCATTTCACGCCACCGGGGCGGCAGCTGATTCTCAAGCAGCGCTTCTTTCATCTGGCTGAGAAAATTTGCCCCCTCTTCTTCACCTACCTCGCAATAAACCTTTTCGCCCGGCAGTTTTACCGCCATTTCTCCATACTGGTTCTGGTAAAGTTCTGCATTGACGTTGAAGCTGTGTCGTTCGGACATGGTTTCCTCCTTTCCGGTCCTGAGTGCTGTGTTTTTTTTCGATTATAGCACTCAAGACCGTAAGAGCGACCGGCAGAGGGAGGAAATCGGTTTTAAATGAAAATATCCTGGAATTTTCAGAACCCGATTTCGCGCCAGGCCCGCAGGGCAAGCGGTTTAAGGTTCAGAGCTGGCTCCACCTGATGAAGTTTCCCATCGTCGGTTTGAAAAATCAGTTTTGAGGATTGGTCCCCTTCGCCGAAAATCCAGTTCAACGGCAAGGCGCGTCCTCTGGCGCGGTAGCCGTGGCGGCGCCCTGCGGGGAGTTCCCCGCCGCTGGATGTTCGAAGGACAGTGCTGGACGCGACGCGCGCCTGAAGCCCCGTGTCGTAATCAAGCGCGTAAAGGCGGCTGAAGTCATTGCCTCCACAGGCAGCGCGGCTCGGAGTGTAGCTGGTGAAAAAGACTTTGCCCGCGAGAACAATTGCCTGATTGAGCACCCGCTCCGATATCCCCTGCTGCGATCTGTCCAATTGAATCCACCATCCGTGTCGCTGCAGGGCGGCTTCTGCTCTCTCCCCCAGGGATTCTATTGCGGCTCTGCTGTTGACGGTTGTGACATCCTGCAGATCTTCTGCGGTTTGGGGCGTGAAATGCGCTGCGTTGAATCTCTCTTCGGAAGGACGGGCAAAAGGATTTGGTTGTTCAATCAGGCAATAAAAGGCTTGCGTCGTGCTGTCCTGGCGATCATCCTCATGCAGGAAGAGCCCGGTGCCGAAATAAATCCGCAGATTGCCGGCCTGGTCGGTGATCAGGGTCGGCTTGGCGGAAATGCCGCGGCCGCCGGTGTCAAAGTGTTTGCTGATCCGCCAAAGCCGTTGCTGCCGATCAAAGTGAAACTTCCACAGAATCCCTTCGCTGTCGCCGGCATAGGCCAGATCAAGCAGGCCGTCCTGGTTGCTGTCATAGGCGACGGGGTCGGTCATCGAATAATAGGCAGAGGAGGGCGAACCGGGGTGGGTGGCAATCCGGGTGCTCCCCTCTGCCCCGTCGAACCACAATGGAAGCTTCTCCCCACTTGCAATATCGAGTGCGGCGACGGCGCCCGATGCGGCATCTTCACGGTAGCCTGAAGTCACAATAGCCGCCCAGCGTCCTTCCGGAGCCAGGGGGCCGATCGCAGGCCGGGTGGAGGCCCGGGCTCCGGGGAACGGCGAGTCATCCCACAGAGGCACAACCCGATCGGCATCTGGTTCCGTAATATCGAGGGCGAAGTAGAAATCTCCGCCCAGTCCGGCGCCGCCGGTCAGGACCGTGCGCCAGCCGTCTCCATCCCCACGAGTGTCATCATCTCGGGCGGCATCCCATTGCGGATGCCAGACATCGTGCACGACAGGGCTCAGATCAAGCCTATAGCGGTGCTCTTCTTGAAGAATGTCAGGGATCGCCGCCAGCAGTTTCCCTGGCAGATAAGCCCAGGCCTGGCTTCCTGCCGGGCGGGGGGGCGCGCCGGAAGCACGAATCGCATGCAGCATGCCGTCGTTCGCGGCAATATACACCAGGGGCGCTCTCTGCTGATGGCGATCCCTGAAAGAGTCGTAACCCAAACGGGAGTGAAGCAGTGGCGGCGCTCCCACAAGTACCGGGTCACTGTTGATGATGGTGCCCAGGGGAAGCCGGCCGAAGCTCTCCAGCAGCTCTGTCGCGGTCTGCGAATCCGTCTGCCGGAGCGCCGCCAGTTGTTCCGCCACCAGACCGCTGCCGGTCAGAAATGTTTTGCGGCCGGAGTCTTGCAGAAGGGTGAAGATGCGGCGGGTGGTCAGACCCTGCGAAGCCAGCTTTTCCTGTGCGCTCCACAATGCCGGGAGGTTCTGCGGCACAGGGTCAGGCACTGGGAGAGGGAAGGCCTGAAGATCTCCTTTTTTCTGCCGGGGATCAAAAAAAGTGCGCAGCCACATGCCATCCCCGGTCACCAGTGTCGATCCGGGGTTCAAAGGGGCACCCCGAGCAGATCCGGCATGAGGAATATCGCCTTCACCGCAAGAAGTGAAAGTGCCGGATGGAGTGAGACTCCCCGCCATCGGGCGGTTGGGCTGGGAGGGCGATGGCGAAGCCGCACAGGCTGGTCCCGGGAGGAGTAAAAAGCTCAATGCACCCAGTAATCCTGAGATCTTCAATAGACGCGGGAATTTTGGGATCATTTCAGTACCCGGGCGCCGGAATCAGGCGGCGCAGCTGGACTTCGATTCCGGCCACAGCCTCGGCCGGCCCCATTCCCTCCGCCTGAATCCTGTAACGCAGGGCGCACACGTTGTCACTGAAAAGAGGCGGGCGAGACATGCCGTCATAAACTATGGCGGCGCTGAAGAGAGGGCGGCCTTCTTCTGAAAGAACCGGCTCGGGTGTTTCTGCAAGCTCTGGAACAAAAGCCTGGTCACGGGGGGCTGTGACAGTGCGGCTGCCCAGATCCTGCCTTGGTGCCCCGGGGTGTTCAGCAAGCCAGGCGGCCGCATGTCGCCAGCCGTTTTCAGCCTGGTAAAAAGCCTGGTTATGCGCTGCATTGTTGCGCGCTATAGCCAGTTCCACCAGCCCTCCGGCGGCGGAGGCGAGCCCCAGAAGGGTCAGAGACGCCAGGATCATAATCGCTGTCAGCAGCGCGGCACCTTTCTGGTTGAAGATCTGAGAGGGTGGCGTTTGCATTTCTCTCTCCTAAAATAAACTGTTTCTTTCAAATTCGAGAACCGTGCGCCGTTCCTGGCTGGGCTCGGACCAATGGGCGATGACCCGGATGGTTGTGACTGCTGGGCGCGGCCAGTCTACAGCGGTATTCCAGGACAGCTTTATTCTCCCCTGACCCGGTGGGATAAGGAGGTGGTCCGCCTCCTCGCCTGTGTCCATCAATCCTGCTTCGCCGTCGCCGTCGCGATCGCTGAGGCGGGGATGATCGTCGGGGAGCGCCATCAACTGTTCGATCATGGTGCGTGCCGCGCTCTGTCCCTCATTCAATGCCTTTGCCTGTGCCGCTGCCCGCAGGCCGGTTCCCTGCAGGGCCGCCACTGCCAGGACGCCGATGGTGAAAATTGTCATCGCGAAGAGGACTTCGATGAGGGTGAACCCTTTGCGGTTGCCAGCCATTTTCTACAGTCCCATGTTGCGGGCAAAAACCGATTCGCGCCTTTCGACAATTCGGCTCTGCCCTTGAAAGGAAAATTCCGCTCCGAGAACGACCTCGATGCGCCGGATTGAGCCTGGCTCCGAAAGCGATTCATTCTCGCCGTCAAAAGGCAGAATCTCTTCCTCCCCCTCCTCATTTCTGCCGAAATAGCGGAACTCAAGGCGTGTGATTTTCTCCGCCAATGGTTGATGGTATCCCCTCCCGGGACAGTCCGTGGCGTCGCGTCCGGTCCCGGAGCAGTTGCCGCCGCCCTGGCGGCCGCGGTGGATGCCGAGCTTGTCATCCTGATAGAGACAGAAGGCCAGATGCTCATCGGCTCCATCCAGGGCGGGTGTGGCAGATGGCACCAGGTCGCGGGTCAAGTAGAGAAAATCCCGTTGTGCGACGACCACCCCTGCTCCGCTGGTTGCACTGGGATCATAGCCGGCGCTTCGCAGTTCGTGGCTGATGCGGGCCAGTGCCACACGCAGCTTGTCCTGTGTTTCGATCTGCGCTTCTCCAAGCTGGTAGGCTCGCAGGTGGCTCTGATACAGGGTCAGCATGGCAATGGCGGCCACCGAGGTCAGCGTCATCGCCATAAGTACCTCAAGCAGGCTGAAGCCTGTCCGCCTGTCCAGAAGCTTCCTGCTTGCGGATCTTCCGTGGTGGGAAATCACTGGACCCGAACCCTTCCTCCCGCGTTCTGGCTGATACGATAGCTGCGCTGGGTGCGGCGTCCCTCCAGTTGAATCGACCCGCCCAGCCCGAGCGGGAGGCCGCGATGATTGAATCCAGAGTGCGGCGCACCGCTGAAGGTTGTCCCGACGAGGGCGAGAGCTTTCAACGGACGAAGGTTTCGAATCGGCTCCGATCTTCCATCCGAGTCCTGCGCCAGTATCTGGAAGCCGCCGCCACTGTGTTCATCGGCGAGGGTCAGAGCCAGCAGGACATCACAATTGCGGCGTGCCGCCTCAGAGCGAGCCTGTTGAAAGGCCTCCACCAGGGCGCGGATTTCTGTTTTTTCCTGGAAGCGTGCCTGCCATCTGCCCAGAGCGGGACCGGTCAGAGAGCAGAGTGTGAAGATAAGGGCGAGAACGATGAGAGTCTCAAGCAGGGTGATTCCCACTTGAGACCGCAAAACAGCATGCATGGCGGGTCCCCCTGAAATAAACAATCAATTGTCGAACATTGGTGTCCGAATAAATTACATGGTAAAACGGGAGAATTATGCGTCAACAGGTCGCCTGGCGCAACAAAAAAAACAGTTGATATGCTGATAAGTCAGGTTTAATTGTTGTTTTAATCCTTTTGTTTTTCAGAATTTTCTGCTCTGACGGGAATCTTTTTCGCATTTGAAACCAGTAGTGTCCGGTTAGGAAATTGCAGCCAACCGGAATAGAAAAAAAGTTAATATTTTCGCAAGTTAGTTCATTTTTTGCTTGACAAAACGCAACGAGATTTGCGCGGCGAATTTCGTAAATACCTATTTTCTATGAGGATTTACGAAATTGTCATTACTCGTTCGCTACCACCGCACCCGCCTGAACAGGCGATCCGTCGCTCGACTTTTTACCCCGTTCAAGGGTTCTCTCGAACAGGTTCCGGTTCTTGAGTCCCGAGGCAACAGGCCATTGCAGATGACTTTCGAAGATCAGTTGAAAATTCTGACCTACTATCACCTCGAAGAGCATTCCTCGGGACGTCATCTGCTGCAGGTTCTGGCCCAGGAGGATTTCGCCGCAACCTATATCGCACCGCCCGATGGCATCCAGAAAAGTGCGTTCTTTGAGGCGATCAATACCCGCGGCCTGGAACAGATGGTTCATGTTTACGAAGACCTTCAGAAACAGGTCACGCAAAAAATTCCTGTCGCCAAAGACATCTCCGATCTCGGCGATCTTATCGCCGTCGATGGCTCGCTGATTGACGCCACGCTGTCGATGACTTGGGCGGACTATCGCGAGGGGGCCAAAAAAGCCAAGGTCCATCTCGGGTTCGATATTGGTCGAGGCGTTCCGCAGAAAATCACATTAACTGACGGTAAAGCCGACGAACGCCCTCAGGCGCAACGACTCGTGGCTCCTGGCCAAACAGGCGTCTATGATCGCTATTGCCAGTGTTACAAAAACTTTGACCACTGGCAGGATCAAGGTCGCCACTTTGTCTGTCGCATTAAGGCCAGTTCTCGCAAGACAGAGTTAAGCGTCAATCCAGTTGACCCCGACAGTCATGTTTTCTATGACGCCAGGGTATTGCTCGGCACCAAGGATATCAACCAGACCACCCGGGAAGTCCGTGTGGTCGGCTACAAAGTTGCCCGCAAATCCTATTGGGTCGCCACCGATCGCTTTGATCTGACAGCCGAGCAGATTGCCTTGATCTATAAGTTACGCTGGACGATAGAGTCCTTCTTCGCCTGGTGGAAGCGCCACCTCAAGGTGTATCATCTAATCGCCCGCAATCCCTATGGCCTGCTGGTGCAGATCCTTGCGGGGTTGATCACTTATCTGCTGCTGGCGATCTATTGCCATGAAGAGCATGGCGAACGTGTCAGCATCAACAGGGTGCGTGAACTTCGCAACAATATTCGCAACGAGGCCGCCGAGGATGCTGCCGCGGGATTAGGCCCTCCCGGCATCATTGATTTAGACTTCGGGGCCTTTGCAACTTCCTAACCGGACACTACTGAATCTGTTTATGTCTGAAGATACGTCGTACATCACCTCCTCGACGCTTCCTACGCTCACGGTGGCTTCTTACTTTTTCAAATTTCACCAGACGAATCGATCCAGCCAGAATCGAGATGCCTTAAGTATGGCTGCCGCCTTAAAAAACAGCCCCCGCGGGAAGCGGGGGCTGCCCAACCCTGAATACCTCAACTTCTGATTTCGATCTTTTTCGGTTTGGCCGATTCCGCTTTTGGCAGCGTCAGGGTCAGAACCCCGTTGGCTAATTCTGCCGAGGTTTTTTCGGCATCGATCTGTTCCGAAATCTTGAATTGACGATGGTAGCTCGCGCCGGCAAATTCCCGTACGACTGCTTGCCCGTGACCAGGCAATTTAACGTCGCCGCTGATCGTCAGAACCCCTCTATCAAGATTAATGTCCAGATCTTCCTTGGCGACGCCGGGCATATCTGCCACGAGGGTCAGAGTCGCATCCGATTCGAAAATATCGACCGCCGGCATCAAAATTCTTCCAGCAGAGCGAGTCTCTTCCCGGGACACCGGGGTTGCGTCTTGCCGTTTGGCCATTTCTTGAGTCGTCATGGTTCTTACCTCCCTTTTCTATGGTCGAGTTCGTTTGTTTCGTTAAAATCAGTTTGCCCGCACCGAAATCTTTTTCGGTTTCACAGTTTCTTGCTTCGGCAGCGTGATCAACAGGATCCCGTTGCGATACTGGGCATCGACCTTGGACCCATCGACCGAGTTGGGCAGTTCGATGGTCCGCATGAATTTGCCCGCACCCCGTTCACGGCGATGCCAGGTCTGCCCTTGCTTATCGTCGGCTTTACGCTCACCGGAGAGGGTCAGAGTGCCTTGCATCAGATTGAGATCGATGTCTTTGGGGTCGACCCCCGGAACCACGGCCTCAATGTAGTAGTTCCCTTCATCTTCACTCAGGTTGACGCGGGGATACCCGCCCACGCCGACGCCAGGCAGAAATGACGACGCCTGAGAGCTGCCACCGACACCGCGGAACAGTTGATCGAATTCCCTGCGAAGCATGTCCATTTCCTGAAACAGATCCCATCCAGCCATTTTCTCCTCCTTTTGCTTTTAGTTTGTGGTTGTCCGTTTAGGACGACCTTCTCTACCCACCTGTTAACAAGAGCTGTGCCAAATATGGAAAAGGCACCAACGACGTAGGCTTGTCGATAAATCATTAGTTAAAACAGGTGGTTGCCAAACGACAAAACAGCTCTTTTCCTCTTTATATGTGGGGCGGGTGTCGCAAGCATGTGTCGCAAGCTGAGGGCCTTCGGTGTAAAAGCCCATAAATAAGGCATCTTCGATTTGGCATGGTTGTTGGTATTTGTTTTTATGGTATTTGTTTTTAATAACACCGAGTTCTTAAGCTGGCAAACGGCACCCTGCTTCTCCGCATTGGTGCCAAAATAAATCTCTGGAGGTGACAACCATGAGCAAAATTATCGGCATTGACCTGGGCACAACCAATTCCTGCGTTTCCGTCCTCGAAAATGGCAAGCCCAAGGTCATCGAAAACAGTGAAGGCGCAAGAACCACTCCGTCCATCGTTGCTTATTCCAACGACAAAGAAGTGTTAGTCGGGCAGACCGCCAAACGTCAGGCCGTGACCAACCCGGAAAACACCCTGTTCGCCATCAAGCGCCTGATCGGTCGTCGCTATGATGATGAGATGGTGAAAAAAGATAAGGACATGGTGCCTTATAAAATCATCAAGGCGAAAAATGGCGACGCCTGGGTGGAGGCTGGCGGCAAGAAACTTTCGCCCCAGGAAGTCTCCGCCAAGATTCTGCAGAAGATGAAGAAAACCGCGGAAGACTATCTCGGCGAAACAGTCACCGAAGCGGTCATTACTGTGCCTGCGTACTTCAACGATTCCCAGCGTCAGGCCACCAAGGACGCCGGTAAGATCGCCGGACTGGAAGTCAAGCGAATCATCAACGAGCCGACCGCCGCAGCCCTGGCCTACGGTCTGGACAAAAAGGGTGATCAGAAGATCGCCGTTTACGACCTGGGTGGCGGTACCTTCGATATTTCAATCATCGAGATCGCCGATGTCGAAGGGGATCAGCAGTTCGAGGTGCTCTCGACCAACGGCGACACCTTCCTCGGCGGGGAGGATTTCGACAAACGCCTGATCGAGTTCATCGTCGATGAGTTCAAGAAGGAGCAGGGGATCGACCTGAGCAAGGACCAGATGGCTCTGCAGCGTCTCAAAGAGGCGGCGGAAAAGGCCAAGATCGAGCTGTCGTCCACCGAACAGACCGACATCAATCTCCCGTTTATCACTGCCGACGCCAGCGGGCCGAAACACCTGACAATGAAGATCAGCCGGGCCCGCTTCGAATCGCTGGTCTCCGACCTGGTCGAACGCACCATCGAGCCCTGCAGGCAGGCGCTCAAGGATGCCAAGTTGAAAACAAGTGACATCGACAACGTCATCCTGGTTGGTGGCCAGACCCGCATGCCGCTGGTGCAGCGGAAGGTGAAAGAGTTCTTCGGCAAGGAGCCGCGCAAGGATGTCAACCCGGACGAAGCTGTCGCCATCGGGGCTGCAATCCAGGGCGGTGTTCTTAGCGGCAGTGTCGATGATGTCCTGCTGCTCGACGTAACCCCGCTTTCGCTGGGCATCGAGACCTTAGGCGGCGTGATGACCAAGCTGATCGAGAAGAACACCACCATCCCCGCGCAAGCGAGCCAGGTCTTTTCGACGGCCGAAGACAATCAGTCTGCGGTCACCGTCCATGTGCTACAGGGGGAACGTGAGCAGGCGATCCATAACAAGTCGCTCGGCCAGTTCAACCTTGAAGGGATCAATCCGGCGCCGCGGGGCGTGCCGCAGATCGAAGTCAAGTTCGACATCGACGCCAACGGTATCCTCAACGTCTCGGCCAAGGACAAGGTGACCGGCAAAGAGCAGTCGGTCGTCATCAAAGCGTCGAGTGGACTGAGCGAAGAGGAGATCGAGCGGATGGTGCGTGAAGCAGAAGAACACGCCGACGAAGACCGGAAGTTCCACGAACTGGTCAGCGCCCGCAACCAGGGCGAAGCTCTGGTTCATGCGACCCGCAAATCGCTGGAAGAGATGGGCGACCAGCTTGAGTCGGAAGAAAAAGAGCGGATCGAAACGGCCGCCAAGGAGCTTGAAGAGACCCTCAAGGGCGACGACAAGGAGCAGATCGAGGCAAAAAGCAAGGCCCTCAGTGAGGCATCGGCAAAGATGGCGGAAAAGCTCTCCGCGCAAAACAGCGGTACAACAAAAGAGACTTCCGGGCACGACGGGCATTCTGAAGACGATGTGGTTGACGCTGAATTTGAAGATATCTCCAACGATAAATGATGGTCTAAGGAGAGCATTTAACGAAGCCGCAAAACAAAAAAGGCCCCGTCTCAAGACGGGGCCAACAACACCAACGAAAGGGAAAAGGAGGAGGCTATGAAACGTTTAGGCATGAAAATGACGACCGTCTTTCTGTTGGCCCTGGGCCTTGCCCTTGGGAACCCGGTTCTGGCGAAAGACAAGCAGACGATTCAACCTGAGCCGCAATCAAAGGAGATTCAGGCCGTCCAGCCTGAGGTCGAGGAAGGAACAGAGGACAAGGTTGCCGAGCAACGCGAACGCATTCTCGCCGAAGCAGCTGCTGCCGTGGCCGAGTCCCGGAAAGCCCTGAAAGCGCTTGACGAGAACAAACCCGAAGACGCCTTGAAAGCTTTGGAATTGGTGACCGGCAAGCTGGCCCTGATCGTCGCGCGCGATCCTGGCCTGGCTCTGGCTCCGGTCAATGTCAGGGTGAATTCCTACGATGTGTATGCAGACCTTGAGACCATCGAGGAAGCGGTCAAGCAGGCGGAAGATTACCTGGAAGACGGCGAAGTGCAAAAAGCCCGGCCACTGGTGGCGAGTCTTGCCAGCGAAATCGTCATTGAAACCGACAATATTCCGCTGGCCACCTACCCGGACGCGATTAAGGATGTGGTGCCGCTGATCGACCAGGGAAAGATCGATGAAGCCAAGCGTGATCTTCAGTTGGCATTGAACACTCTGGTCATTGTGAAAGAAGCGGTGATCCCGCTGCCGGTTGTGCGCGCCGAGGCCCTGTTGAAATCATCGGAAGAGTTGGCTGAAAAACAGGACCGCAGCGATGAGGAGAATAAGCAGCTGAGCGCCCATCTGGATGAGGCGCAGAACCAGTTGAAGATGGCTAAACTGCTCGGCTATGGCGACAAAAAAGCCTTCAAGCCGATGTATGAACAACTGGATGAAATCCGTAAAAAGACCAAGGATGGCAAGTCGGGAGAGGGGTTCTTTGACAAGATCAAAAAGCAAATCAGCAACTTTCTGGCTGACGAGCAGAAAGCTGAATAACAGCGTCTGGATCCCTCAGGGTCAAGGTGGGCAGGACTTCCGCAGTTTGAGAGTTCTGCCCGCCTGAAGAGCGATACAACACGAACAGGAATTAAGGAGGAGAACATGGCAACCTGGCAACAACTTCGAGAAGGGGCCGGCCGTGCCTGGGATTCTTTTGTTGACGGCTGGCAGCAGCTTTATCAGCGCGCATCCGGCGCCATGACCCGGTTTGTCCCGGGGGCAAGCAACAAGGATGATTCCGAAAAAGACAGCAAACAGATGGCCCACCGCAGTTCTGGCTGGGGTGTGCTGGCAGCAGAGGTGTTTGATGACAAAAAAAATGTCGTGGTACGCCTTGAAGCACCGGGCCTTGAAGCCGACGAGATCGACTTGAAGGTGCTCGACAACATGTTGATCGTCCGCGGCGAAAAACGCATGCAGCGTGAACGGGAGGACGGCAACTACCACATCGTGGAATGTGCTTACGGCTCCTTTGAGCGGGCCATCCCTCTGCCTGCCGAGGTCGATGCGAATAAGGCCAAGGCGGATTACAAGCGGGGCGTTTTGAAGGTCGAACTGCCGAAACTCAAAGAAGAGAAGTCGACCTCGATCAAGGTCAAGGTCGGTTGATCGACATGACGATGCCGCCGGCTTCGGACCAGGGCAAAATCGATCGGTCCGAAGCCGGCCCCATGAAACATAAACAGGGCTCTGCCCATTGACATAAAGAGTGAAACTGAAACGGATGAGGTGATCTTATGCGCATGGACAAATTGACCAGCAAATTCCAGATGGCCCTGGCCGATGCCCAGAGCCTGGCGGTGGGGCGCGACCATCAAGCGATCGATCCACTCCACCTGATGAGTGCCCTGCTCGATCAGGAGGGCGGAACGGCGCGCCCGCTTTTGACGCAGACCGGTGCCAATTTGAATCAACTGAGATCGCGGTTGGCAGAGGCGCTAGACCGACTACCGCGGGTTGAAGAAGCTGCGGGTGATGTCTATGCCTCGAACGAACTCTCCCGCCTGCTCAACCAGACCGACAAACTGGCCCAGCAGCGCAAAGACCAGTTCATCTCCAGCGAACTCTTCCTGCTCGCTGCTGTAGAAGACAAAGGAACGTTGGGCGAGCTGCTGCGTTCAGCGGGGGCGACCAAGGCTGCGCTGGAGCAGGCCATCGAGTCGTTGCGCGGTGGCCAGTCGGTCGATGACCCAAACGCAGAAGACCAGCGCCAAGCGCTGGAAAAATACACCATCGATCTGACCGAACGCGCCGAACAGGGCAAGCTCGACCCGGTGATCGGTCGTGACGACGAAATCCGGCGAACGGTTCAGGTGCTGCAACGGCGCACCAAAAACAACCCGGTCCTGATCGGTGAGCCGGGCGTTGGCAAGACCGCCATCGTCGAGGGGCTGGCGCAGCGGATCGTCAACGGTGAAGTTCCCGAAGGACTGAAAAACAAGCGGCTGCTGTCCCTCGATATGGGCGCCCTGATCGCCGGTGCCAAATACCGCGGCGAATTTGAAGAACGGCTTAAAGCGGTTCTCAAAGACCTCTCGCAGCAAGAAGGGCAGATCATCCTGTTCATCGATGAACTGCACACCATGGTCGGAGCCGGAAAAACCGAGGGATCCATGGACGCCGGGAACATGCTCAAACCGGCCCTGGCTCGCGGTGAACTGCACTGTGTCGGCGCCACCACCCTCGATGAATACCGCAAGTATATCGAGAAGGACGCCGCCCTTGAGCGGCGCTTCCAAAAAGTACTGGTCGACGAACCGAGTGTCGAGGACACCATTGCCATTCTACGCGGGCTTAAAGAGCGCTACGAAGTTCATCACGGCGTCGAGATCACCGACCCGGCGCTGGTGGCGGCGGCGACCCTTTCGCACCGCTACATCTCCGACCGGCAATTGCCGGACAAAGCAATCGACCTGATCGATGAGGCCGCCGCACGGCTGCGCATGGAGATCGATTCGCTGCCTGAAGAGATGGATCGTCTCGACCGCCGACTGGTGCAATTGAAAATTGAACGGGCTGCCGTCAAGAAAGAGAAAGATGCCGCATCGAAAGAACGACTGAAAAAACTTGAAGAGGAGATCGAGCGATTGGAGGCCGAGTACGCTGATCTTGAAGAAGTCTGGAAGGCCGAAAAGGCCGCTCTGCAAGGCACCACCCAGATCAAGGAAGAGCTGGAGCGGGTACGCCTGGAGATGGATGCGGCACGCCGGGCCGGCGACCTGGAACGGCTCGCCGAACTGCAGTACGGCCGTATCCCCGAATTGGAGAAAGCGCTGCAACAGGCGACCGAAGCCGAGCGGCAGGAGTTTAAGCTGCTCAGCAACAAAGTTGCCGATGAGGAAATCGCTCAGATTGTCTCCAAGTGGACCGGCATCCCGGTGGCGAAGATGCTCGAAGGCGAGCGGGACAAGCTGCTGAAGATGGAAGATGCGCTGCATCAACGGGTGGTTGGCCAGGATGAAGCGATCCAGGCGGTGGCCAATGCCATCCGCCGCTCGCGGGCCGGGCTGTCCGACCCCAACCGGCCGAACGGTTCGTTCCTGTTCCTCGGACCGACCGGGGTTGGCAAGACCGAGCTGTGCAAGGCGCTGGCCGAGTTCCTCTTCGACACCGAAGAGGCGATGGTGCGCATCGACATGTCTGAGTTCATGGAGAAACACTCGGTCGCACGTTTGATCGGCGCGCCTCCCGGCTATGTCGGCTACGACGAAGGCGGCTACCTGACCGAAGCGGTGCGTCGCCGGCCGTATGCTGTGATCCTGCTCGATGAGGTTGAAAAGGCCCATCCCGATGTTTTCAACGTCCTGCTGCAGGTGCTCGATGACGGTCGCCTGACCGATGGCCAGGGCCGCACCGTCGATTTCCGCAACAGCGTGGTGGTGATGACCTCCAACCTTGGTTCACAGCGCATCCAGGAGCTCTCCGGCGAGGAGAACTACGAACAGATGAAGACTGCGGTCATGGAGGTTGTCGGTCAACATTTCCGACCGGAGTTTGTCAACCGGCTGGACGAGATCGTTGTCTTCCACCCGCTGGGCAAGGAGCAGATCCGGGCGATCACCGATATCCAGATCGACTCCCTGCGGCGGCGGTTGGCAGAGCGCGACCTGGCGCTGACGGTCAGCACCGCTGCCCTCGACCAACTCGGCGAAGCCGGATTCGATCCTGTCTACGGCGCACGACCGCTCAAGCGGGCGATCCAGCAGCAACTGGAGAACCCCCTGGCCCAGGAGATTCTCGCCGGCAGGTATCTGCCCGGGGATACAATCAGCGTTGACCTGCAGGATGGACAACTGGTGTTTTCCTGCCAGCCAAAGGTGGAAGAGGTTGACTGATGAGCGTAGGAAGGCAGGGAGCGATAAGCCATGGAATATAAGGATTACTACAAAATTCTCGGGGTGAAAAAAGATGCCTCGCAGGATGACATCAAGCGTGCTTATCGTAAATTGAGCCGCAAGTACCATCCTGATGTCAGCAAGGAGAAGGATGCCGAGCAGCAGTTCAAGGAAGTCGGCGAAGCCTATGAGGTGCTAAAGGACCCGGAAAAGCGTGCTGCCTACGACCAGCTCGGCTCCGGCTGGCGAACGGGCCAGGACTTCCGGCCACCGCCGGACTGGCAACAGGGGTTCTCCTTCGGCGGCGGCGGGTTCACCCAAGGGGATGCTGGCGGCTTCAGCGATTTCTTCGAAACCCTCTTCGGTGGCGGACGCGGTCCGTCACGTGGCTTTCGCCAGGGGCGTACATCCTTTCACATGCGCGGGGAGGACATTCACGCCCGGATCAGCATCGACTTGGAGGATTCCTTCCATGGCGCGACGCGTACCCTGACGCTATCCGTCCCTGAAGTGACCGATGAAGGGGTGATGAAGTCTCGGGAGAAAAACCTGCAGGTGAAAATCCCCAAAGGGATCACCGAAGGGCAGCAGATACGGCTTCAGGGACAGGGTGGCGCGCCGCTGGGCGACGGCAAGCCGGGGGATCTCTATCTGGAGATCTCCTTCCGGCCCCATCCCTATTATCGGGTCGATGGCAAAGACCTTTACCTGAACCTTCCTGTGGCACCCTGGGAGGCGGCGCTTGGCGCCAAGGTCAAAGTACCGACCCCCGAAGGCGTGGTCGACATGCAGATCCCCGCTGAGTCGACCAGCGGCAGGAAATTGCGGCTCAAAGGACGGGGGCTTCCGGGCAAATCGGCCGGGGATCTGTATGTGGTGCTGCAAATTGCTCTGCCGCCGGCGTCCAGCAAAAAGGCAAAGGATCTCTATCGCAAGATGGAGCGCGAGCTTGCGTTCAACCCGCGCGCCGCGCTCGGGGTATAAGGAGTCGTCATGGGCAAGCAACTGATACCGATCTTAACCGGCCGCAGGCTGGACGATGAAGAAACCTTGAGCCTGGCCGAACTTTGCCGGGCCTGTGCCGTGCACGCCGACCGGATTCTCGACCTGATTGACGAGGGTATCCTTGAGCCGAAAGGCGCTGATCCGCGCCGCTGGAGGTTCTCTGGAAGCAACCTGCAACGTGCGCGCATCGCCGTGCGCCTGCAACGCGACCTCGACATCAATCTGCCTGGAGTGGCCCTGGCCCTCGACCTGCTGGAAGAGATCGATCGACTGGAGCGTCAGTTGAGGCGACTGCATCCCTGATAGAGATGCTTCAGTCGGATAATTCATGACGGGGGAAAGCTAAGGACATGGGCAACCACGGTATTTTCATAGAACTCGCGTGCATTTTACTGTTGGCGCGTTTTCTGGCAATGGCAGCGGCTCGGTGGGGAGTTCCGTCGGTACTTGGTGAATTGCTGGCCGGGCTGCTGCTGGGGCCAACCGTTCTGGGGCTAGTCGAGCCAGGTGAGGCAATACGAGTCCTCGCGGAAATCGGCATTACTTTGCTGCTTTTCGAAGTTGGACTGGAAACAGACATGGCCCGCCTGGTGCGCACTGGCACCAAGTCGGTTGTAGTGGCCATAGCAGGTTTCTTTTTGCCTCTCTTTCTGGGGTTTGCGGCATGTTTCTGGTTGTTTGAACTGCCGTTGCTGGTATCCCTTTTCGTAGGCGGCACCTTGACCGCAACCAGCATCGGCATCACCGTAAGAGTTCTTGCTGACCTCAATCGCCAGCAAAGCCGTGAGGGACAGATCGTTCTGGGAGCAGCCGTGCTCGACGATGTTCTCGGGGTTGTGTTGCTCGCCCTGCTCTACGAATTTGCCGTGGAAGGTGGTGTCAACTGGTTAAGTGCCGGGCGCATTGCACTGTTTGCCGGAGCCTTTTTCGTCATTGCCCCGTTGATTGCACGCCCGGCGTCTCAAGTGATTAAACGCCTCGAACTCTGGAGCAACAACTCCCCTGGCGTGATACCCACTACTGTCATTGCGTTGGTGCTGGCTTTCGGCTGGCTGGCCAGTGCTGTCGGCGCCCCGGAAGTGCTCGGCGGCTTCGCGGCCGGGCTGGCTCTTTCCAGGCGTTTTTTCTTACCCTGGGGCACTATTCTCAAGGTGGATCAGGATTTCGCCCATAAGGTTGAGGCCCAAGTCAAGCCGATCATTCATGTGTTGACGCCGATCTTTTTCGTCACGGTCGGGCTTTCGGTTAACTTAAGGGAAGTCGACTTTTCTTCACCGTTGCTGATGCCTTTTGTTTTGCTGATTCTGGTCGTGTCGGTACTGGGCAAAGTTATCGGCGCGATACTCATTCGCGAGAAATTGAGAGAGCGATTGATCATCGGAACGGCAATGGTTCCGCGGGGAGAGGTCTGATTGATTTTTGCCGAAATGGGTTTGCGATCAAATGTCATCCCGGATCTCCTCTACGCGGCCTTGGTGGTCGTAATTGTTCTAACCACACTCTTGCCGCCATTTGTCATGAAGTCCTTTTATCGCCGGGCGGGAGAGGTCGTTGAAGGGGAAGATCGACTGACTCATGGTTCTGCATGCTGATGGCACCCGAATTGCCAAGTGCTGCATGCAAAAAATGCAGAGAAAACAATTGGTGATGAAAATGAACCAGTTTCATCTGTTACGACATACCCTGCTGAACCGGTTGCAGACCTTAAGCCTGATACTGTTTATCGGTGGCTACCTGGTTCTGCTCGGCTACCTGATCTGGGGCCGCGACGGAATTGTCTGGCTGCTGCTGGCCGGGACGGTGGTCGTTCTGGTCAGCCCCACGGCTTCGCCGCAACTGGTCATGCGCCTGTATCGTGCCCGGCCCCTGCACCGGTCGGAAGCGCCGGAACTTTATCGGATTCTGGGGCAATTGGCAGAGCGCGCCGGGCTGTCGGTTCTGCCGACCCTGTATTATCTGCCCAGCAGGATGGTAAACGCTTTTGCGGTCGGTTCTCCGCAACAGGCGGCCGTTGCGGTCACCGAAGGCCTGCTTAATACTCTTGACTACCGGGAATTAAGCGGAGTGCTGGCGCACGAGATCAGCCATATCCGCAATAATGACATTCGCGTCATGGGGTTGGCGGACATGGCGAGCAGGCTTACCAGCACCCTGTCAACGGTTGGTCAGTTTCTGCTGCTGATCAACCTGCCACTGATCCTGTTCTCCAATGTGCAGGTGAACTGGCTGCTGGTCATGATCCTGCTGTTCGCACCGCAACTGAGCGCCCTGGCACAACTGGGTCTGTCACGGACGCGTGAATATGATGCGGATCTCAACGCGGCCCAACTGACCGGCGATCCCGAAGGGTTGGCAAAAGCCCTGGTCAAACTGGAGCAGCGCCAAAGAGGTTTGTGGCGAATACTAATGCCGGGCTATCAGATTCCCGAACCCTCACTGCTGAGAACCCATCCGCCGACAGAGGAACGGGTACGACGGCTTCTGGAGCTGAAACAGCCGGTCGAAGACGGCATGACCAACGTGAATTTTTCTACTCAAGTCCCGGTTTTTCGGGTGAGGCATGAGGGGCGACCGATTCGTTCACCACGCCGGCATTTGAGCGGCCTATGGTATTGACGGCGGGTGGCTGGAACTGTTTTTTTGCCATCCTTGTTTTCCTGAACAAAGACTTGAAAAGCTGAACGGAAAGGAGAAGAAAAATGGCAACCATCGCACTTATTCTTGCAGTCATCAGTTTGGCTCTTGCAGGGATCGCGTACTGGCGGTCTGGAGGACAACAGGACATTCAGGAATTGAAGCGGCAACTGCAAGGCGAGATGGACGTACTGCGCACAAAACAGAAAGAGATTCTTGAGAGCACCTCGCAGTCCATTGCAAGTACTTACGACCGGAGTCGCCAGCGGCTGGCAAATACCCGTGAGGAATTGGTAAAGCAGGAGAAAGCCGCCATCGAAGGGCTGGAAGAACAGTTGAAAAAGGCACGTAAGCAACTGGAAGCCCTTGGTGACAAACTTGAAGAGTATGCGGTCGCGGCAAGAGAATCGACCCTGGAGGCGGCGCGTAGCGCCGAAGAGGCGATTTCTCAGCGCATCCGACGGATTCAGGCTCGGGTCACCCTGTTGCAGGCGAAAGGCAAGGCCAGTCGCGCTCAAAAAGCAGAGACCGACAAGGATCTCGAACGTGCCGATCGGCTTCTGCAGGAGGCGATGGAGCTACTGCGTGAAGCCCGCGAGACATTAAGTAATGATCCGGCATATCACCAGGAGTTGGAAACGATGAAACTGGCCCTTCAGGAAGCAACGGCAGCAGTCCGTGCCCGCACTGAAGATATTCGCCAAAGAATCGAGAAGGTTCTCGCCGATACCGATACGATCATCAACTCTCTGGAAACGGATGAGACGAAAGCGGCTGAGAAGTGATCAGGTTGCTGGAAAATCACTAACAATTATGTATGCTTATTGAAATATTCTGGTAGAGCGGTTTGCTTGTTAGACAAAACACCCCGCAGGCTTGTCGCGGGGTGTTTTGTCTTTAGGGAAAGACGCATATAAAGGTCGTTACGGGTGAAATCCGAACTTTTGATATGGATATCTTCAGCACTCTCTTTTGCCGTAGCACTGGTGGCAGCAGGGCATGCGGTGATCTACAAGCGTGACCCGCGATCAGCGACCTTGTGGGTGTTGCTGATCAGCATGCTGCCGTTGGCTGGCGCCCTTTTGTACCTGCTTTTGGGCATCAATCGTTATCGGCGCCGGGCACTTCGCCAGTCAAGAGACGATGAGTTGGATCTCGATCGACCGGGAGCAGGAGAAATCCCCGCAGAAATACCGGATGCGCTGGCAGGATTGGCTCAGTTGGTCGGCCGTGCGACCCGCCTGCCATTAACCTGTGGCAACCGCATTGAACCCCTTGTCGATGGCGCACAAGCTTATCCGGCGATGTTGGATGCCATCGATGGGGCGCAACACAGTATTGCCCTGGCCTCCTACATCTTTGATCGCCGAGGTATCGGTCAAACGTTCATCGATGCCCTGCGGCGCGCCCATAAGCGCGGAGTGAAGATATGCGTGCTGATCGACGATGTCTATGCCAGGCTCTCTTTTCGAAGTGCCTATCACCCTTTGCGACGTTCGGGGATTGCGGTCGCCTCGTTCAATCCCACCCTGCTTCCCGCAAGGCTGCATGCCGCGCACCTGCGCAACCATCGGAAGATTCTCGTGGTTGACAACCGTCAGGGTTTCACGGGCGGAATGAATATTTACAACCCGTACTGGCGGCCTGAAGATTTGCGACAAGCCTGTCACGACCTGCACTTCCGGATTGAGGGGCCGGTGGTTGCCCATCTGGCTGAAGCCTTTGCCCGTGACTGGTTCGATACCACTGGTGACATTCTGGATGCAGCTTTCTGGGGAGATCCTCCCCAGCAGTTCCAGGACAGCACTTGGCAAAGCTTGGCCAGAGGGATTGAGGCTGGCCCTGATGAAACGATCGATCGTATGCGCTGGACCTTTATGGGGGCTTTGCATTCCGCTCGACATACGGTTCGCATCTGGACCCCTTACTTTGTACCCGACCAATCGATGCTCGCCGCGCTGAGTGCGGCTGCGCTGCGTGGAGTCCGGGTCGAACTGCTGACTCCGGCAAACAGCGATCATCGGACAGTTCAGTGGGCGGCGCAGGCCCATTTCTGGCAGGTGCTGGAACATGGCGTTCGTATCTTTGAGCGCCCAGCACCTTTCGACCACAGCAAGCTGATGCTGGTGGACGGACAATGGGTCTGCCTGGGGTCGGCCAACTGGGACGCACGCAGCTTGCGGCTCAATTTCGAGTTTAACGTTGAAGTGTATGATTCCAGGCTCTGCGGTGAATTGGAGCGACTCTATGACAGCATACGGGAGCAGTCGACTGAAGTGACGCGTTCTACGCTGATGGCACGCCCATGGCCGACCAAGTTGCGTAATGGATTTGCTCGTCTGTTGACCCCGGTCCTTTAACGGAATCCCTTTTTTAGGAGTGAGTCTCATGGAAACGAAAAATCAGTGGAACCTCGGCTACTGGCTCGTTGCCGCCATGCTGCTGATGACCCTGCAAAGTTACTGGCAGGCCGCCAGAACGATCGAACCTGTACCGTACAGCGAATTTGAAAAGGCCCTCTCTAACGGCCTCATCGCGGAAGTTCAGGTATCGGACCGAACCATCACCGGTCGCCTCAAAACGCCGGACGAAAGCGGCAAAACCACCCTCGTCGCCACCCGGGTCGAGCCGGACTTGGCGGAACGCCTGTCGCAATACGATGTGCCCTACTCGCGCGTAGTGGAAAGCACCTGGTTGCGCGACATCCTCTCCTGGGTGTTGCCGGCCGTGGCGTTCTTTGGTGTCTGGTTCTTTCTGTTTCGCCGCTTCGCCGAAAAGCAGCAGGGAATGGGAGGGTTTCTGAGCATCGGGAAGAATCGCGCCAAGGTTTATGTCGAAAAAAACACCGGGGTGACGTTTGCGGATGTCGCCGGTGTGGATGAAGCCAAGACCGAACTGATCGAGATTGTCGATTTTCTCAAGCAATCGGAGGACTATGAACGCCTCGGGGCGCGAATTCCCAAGGGCGTACTGCTGGTCGGCCCTCCGGGTACGGGCAAGACGCTGCTTGCGAAAGCGGTCGCCGGAGAAGCCGGGGTGCCGTTCTTTTCCATTTCCGGCTCGGAGTTTGTGGAGATGTTTGTCGGCGTAGGTGCCGCACGGGTGCGGGATTTGTTTGATCAGGCACGCGGGCAGGCCCCGGCGATTATTTTCATCGATGAGCTTGATGCACTGGGGCGTGCCCGCGCTGCGGGCGGCCCCATCGGCGGCCACGATGAGCGCGAGCAGACTCTCAACCAGTTGTTGACCGAGATGGACGGTTTCGACAGCTCGGCGGGACTGATCATCCTGGCGGCGACCAACCGACCCGAAGTTCTCGATCCAGCACTGCTGCGCGCGGGGCGCTTTGACCGTCAGGTTTTGGTAGACCGGCCCGACAAGAAAGGGCGTCTAGACATTCTGAAGGTTCATGCCAAGAAAATCACGATCGCCGCGGATGTCGATCTTGAGCAGGTGGCGGCCCTGACGACCGGATTTTCGGGAGCAGACCTCGCCAACCTGGTCAACGAGGCTGCACTGATGGCAACCCGGCGCAAAGCCTCCGAGGTAGAACTGCAGGATTTCACGACCGCGATCGAGCGCATCGTAGCGGGCCTGGAGAAGAAGAATCGCATTCTCAATCCGAAAGAGCGTGAAACGGTGGCCTACCACGAAATGGGCCATGCCCTGGTGGCGCTGGCATTACCGGGAACCGACCCGGTGCACAAGGTGTCGATCATTCCCCGTGGGATCGGAGCTCTGGGATATACCCTGCAGCGCCCTACCGAGGACCGTTTTCTGATGACACGTGCTGACCTCGAACATAAAATCGCCGTCCTTCTCGGGGGGCGCGCAGCAGAGAAGCTCGTCTTCGGCGAAATTTCCACCGGCGCCGCCGACGACCTGGCGCGCGCCACCGATATTGCCCGCGACATGATCACGCGCTTCGGGATGGACGAAGAGCTGGGCTACATTGCTTTCGAAGCCCATCAGTCTCGCTTCCTGGATGTCCCCGAACTGTCCCAGGGCGGCTGCCGGGTTGCAGAGTCGACTCAAACACGAATTGACCAGGCGATTCGTCATATCGTGATGAGTGTTTTTGAGCGTGCCTACCAAATACTCTCCAGCAATCGCGATATTTTGGAAAAGTCAGCCAGAGAACTACTCAGCCGCGAAACGCTTGATGAACAGGAGCTGTCTGAACTGACCCGAGAGTTGAAAACTCTGTCGGCACCAGAAAGCCCTGAGCCGGCAACGAGCAGCCCGACGGAAAAGGGTGAAGGAGGGACGCCATGAGCGACGCATTGCACATCGTTTGCCCCCACTGTCAATCGGCCAACCGCGTACCCGCTGCAAGGCTGAACCAGCAACCGGGTTGCGGTCGGTGCAAAAAAGACCTGTTCTTCGCAGAACCCGTGGCGTTAACGGTGGCATCCTTCCAGCGTCAGATCGAACGCAATGACATCCCTGTTCTGGTCGATTTCTGGGCTCCCTGGTGCGGTCCGTGCAAAATGATGGCACCACAGTTTCACCAGGCAGCGAAGCTGCTGGAGCCAAAAGTACGGCTTGCCAAAGTGAACACAGAAGCTGAGCCGAGCCTTGGTTCCAAGTATGCCGTACGCAGCATCCCGACACTGGTCATTTTCAAGCGCGGTCGTGAGATCGCACGCCAGCCCGGGGCCATGAACGCGCAGGATATTGTTCGCTGGACAACCAGTCATCTTAGAAGTTAGGCGATGCACGATCTGCTTACCGTAACCCTTCTGCTCCTGGCAGTTTGCAGTCTCGCCGCAATGGCCGCCTCATATCTGCGTGCCCCGACACTATTGGGCTATCTTGCAGCAGGAGCCTTGCTGGGACCTTTCCTGCTTGGCTGGGTTGGCTCTGGCCGGACCTTGAACTTTCTTTCAGAACTAGGCGTCGTTTTGTTGCTGTTCATGGTCGGCCTGGAGTTTTCTGTCAGCCACTTCTGGCTAACCCGCAAGACGGTTCTCAAGGCGGGGCTCTTGCAAATGGGGCTGGTCGGTGTGCCGGTTGCAAGCGGGCTTTGGCTGCTCGGATATGAGCCTCGCACCGTTGCTCTGCTGGCTATTGCCGCGGCTTTGTCCTCTACCGCCCTGGTGGCCAAGCAACTGAGCGAACAAGGGGAGTTGACCACGCGGCATGGTCGGGCGTCCATCGCGGTGTTGCTATGCCAGGATCTGGCAGCGATTCCCCTGCTGGCCCTCTTGGCCATATGGGCACGCGGCGGGGAGCCAACAGCTCTGCATATTGTGGGTGAGGTTGCCTGGATTCTCTTGGCATTTTTGATCGCTGCTGCGTTGTCTAAATATCTGCTGCACCGCTTGTTGTCCTGGGTGGTGCGTCATGGCAACGAAGAGACCTTCATTATTGTCTCTTTGGCCGTTGTGATCGGTGCGGCGTCAGGTGCACATGCAATCGGTGCCTCTGCGGCCCTGGGAGCATTCCTGGCAGGGATGGTGCTAGGCGAAAGCGATTTCCGACATCAGATGGAAGACAACATCAAACCGTTTCGGGATGTGCTTTCTGGACTGTTTTTCGTCACAATCGGATTGCAGCTTGACGTGTCGCAAATTATGGCGGCACCGCTTTCGATCACAATCTGGCTCGCAATTTTGGTGCTCTTGAAAAGCGTACTCAACCATATCGCTCTACGTTTTGCAGGGCTTTCGCCGCTCGACTCATGGCGTACCGGCATCATCCTTGGGCACGGCGGGGAATTTGCGCTTCTAGTGCTCAGCATGGCTTTGCAACACGGTCTATTGCCAGCCGCAACCGGCCAGCCCTTTCTGGTGGCCCTGGTGCTGTCGATGGCGGTTGCGCCATTGCTTGCTCGACAACATGATCGACTGGCCAGCCATCTTGCCAGTCGTACCAATCTGCCCCAGGAAGAAGAACGGGTCATCGCAGCGCACGCCGAATCTTTACGTAACCATGTGGTCATCTGCGGCGCGGGGAAACTCGGGAACATCGTCAGCCATGCTTTGACAGTTTCCGAGATTCCGCACCTGCTGATCGAATCTGATTATCAAAAAGTCCTGGCGGCGCGGGCTATCGGTTTGTCTGTGTTCTATGGTGATGCGAGCCGCATCAATACCTTGCGTTCTGCTGGGGTCGCGCATGCGCGCCTGGTTGTCATCACGTTTTCCGCCACCGAGCCCGCACTGCGCATCGGCCAGTGGCTGCATCACGCGCATCCGGCCGTCCTGACCATTGCCGCATGCGCCAACGATCAGGATGCAGATCGACTCAGGCAAGTTCCGGGTCTGCGTGTCTACATTGAACACCTTGCCGCTGGCTTGACTCTGGCCGAACAGGCCATGCTTCTGATGGGGGTCGCAGCCGAAGCGGCCGATAACCGGATAGCCGTTATGCGCAAAACGCTATTTGTGTCTGACCAAAATTCGCAAGGAGATTTGTCGTCATGAAGAAACCATCAAACTCGCCTACAAAGCTACTCCGTGAAAACTGGGCGGTCATGAGTTTTTACGAACGTTTCGAGCAGATTGTTGCGCTGATCCTCTCGGGCGTGATTTCTGTAATCATCCTGGTGTCACTACTCCAACTGATTCAGAATGTCTTTTCGCTCCTCGTTGTCGAAGCGTTCAATCCGCTCGAACATAAAGTGTTCCAGACTGTGTTCGGTATGATTATGGAACTTCTGATCGCGATGGAATTCAAGCACACGATCATTCGTGTTGCCTTGCAACGTGAAAGTATTATTCAGGTCAAAACTGTCATCTTGATTGGCCTTATCGCGCTGTCCCGCAAGTTTGTGATTCTCGATCCGGACATTAGCCCGGCTAAAATTGCGGCTTTGGCAGGTGCCGCTTTTGCGCTCGGTGCCACCTATTGGCTGCTGCGTGAACGCGATGATCGGGCCGCCGAAAATTAAGCCATGATCAGCGATAAAGAGTTACATACCAAGCTGGGTTTTACTAAAAGTCTCAAGCGAACTTTGCACTTCACCAACCAATTCCGCCTTGAGAACAGAGATGCCCATGCGCTCTGAGAATCAGCTCTCTGTTCATACTGGTTTCGGGCTCTGCAATGTCAATCGAGGTGAGGTTTGCCATGAATTCCCATGATTCCTATGGTCGCATCGCGTTACAGCGTTTCTTTGCCCGCTGGTTGATCATCACTTTCTGTATTTCGACGCTCATGCTGCTCTGGCAGTTTCTGCCTGCCATCGAAGCCATGTTCAGCCCGCAACAGGCGCCGGAGCGTACGGTTACACCACGAGGAGATCTCGCGGCTGATGAGCACACGACCATCGAACTCTTCGAGCAATCACGCGATTCGGTCGTCTATATCTCGACAGCACAGATCGTCCGAGATGTGTGGACGCGCAATGTCTTTTCCGTGCCGCGTGGGACAGGGTCCGGATTCATCTGGGATGATGCCGGACATGTCGTTACCAACTTCCATGTCATTCGAGGTGCGTCTGAAGCGACCGTGAAACTCGCTGACGGTCGCGACTATCAGGCGGTTTTGGTTGGCGCGAGTCCCGCTCACGATATTGCCGTTCTTAAAATTGGCGTCGGATTCAAAAGGCCGCCACCCGTCCCCATCGGCACCAGTCATGATTTGAAAGTCGGCCAAAAGGTGTTTGCCATAGGCAATCCATTCGGTCTGGACTGGACTTTGACCACCGGGATCATCTCTGCGTTGGACCGATCTCTCTCGGACGATCGGGGTGGGCCGTCCATTGAACATCTCATCCAGACCGATGCAGCGATCAACCCGGGAAACTCAGGGGGACCTTTACTCGATTCTGCCGGGCGGCTGATCGGTATCAACACCGCTATATACAGCCCAAGCGGCGCCTCTGCAGGGATCGGTTTTTCGGTACCGGTTGACACTGTGATGAGAGTGGTGCCACAGCTCATCAATAAAGGGAAATACATCCGGCCGGCCCTGGGGATTGAGGTTGACGAGCAGCTCAACGCTCGCCTGGGAATACTCACGGGTAAACAGGGCGTATTCATACTCCGGGTCCAACCTGGCTCTGCTGCAAAAAAGGCAGGCTTGATCGGTATCAATGTTACATCTGAAGGAATTGTGCCGGGGGATCTGATTACGGCATTCGAGAGCATCCCCATTGATAGCGTTGCAAGCCTCTTGGCCAAGTTGGACGATCATCGCGTTGGTGATTTGGTTGAATTGACTGTCGAGCGCGAGGGCAAGACTCGCCAGGTTTTCGTTGAGCTACAACCGGGTTCTTAAAAACTCAACTTTCGCACCGCCCC
>NPID01004322.1_pt2 | contig 29808 bp, 23 predicted proteins | sample 8637491 | NCBI WGS metagenome assembly NPID01 (sample SAMN07420843, study PRJNA396082) | bioreactor metagenome | isolation source: sample BA6 brine-fed electro-methanogenic bioreactor BA | place: Japan: Kochi | collected 2016-06-14 | reverse complement strand
AATTAGCAAGAAACAAATAGCTGTAGTTTTCATAATGTCTCCTTTGCTATACCTCTATTTTTAAGTTACATATATACTGAAGGTAAATCAAGAAAATTGCCCGGCCCAAACAAAAAAGCCGCCCTCTTTCCGAAGGCGGCTTTTCGCTCTCGCTGAAACAGCTGTTATTCCGAGGCCTGACGCAGAACCGGAGCGATGGTCTTCTCCACCGCCTCGTCGATTAGCTCTTCCGTCATCGCGCCGGGGGGCGGAGCGATACGGGTGTAGGCCGTCCGCGTCTCCTCGTTGGTGTGGCCGTGCTTCATGAAGACGCGCGGGTTTCTGCCCTCGCCCAAAAGCATCTCCAGACACGCCGGCTTGGCCGAGTCTGCGTTCTTGATTTCTACGCGAATAAGCAGGCCGCGGTTTTCGACGTGAATATTATCGATGCCGGATAGGGCTTTCACGAAGTAATTGCCCAGCTCGCGGGCCTTCTCGCAAATCCCCTCGTCGCGGATGTAGCCCAGCGAGGCCACCGCCGCCGCGCTCGCCAGCGGATAACCGCCGAAAGTGCTTCCGTCGCAACCGGGGGTGTAGATGCGCATGAACTCATCGTTGCCCACCACCGCGGACACGGGGATAATCCCGCCGCCGAGGGCTTTGCCCAGGGTGACGAAATCCGGACGCGCCTCCTCGCCGTATTCCTGCCACGCCATGTAGTGCCCGCAACGGCCGAGGCCGGTCTGAATCTCGTCCGCGCCGAGGAAGATGCCCTTGTCGCGGGTCAGCTTGCGGATGCCCATAAAATATTCTTTCTTCGAGAACAGGGGGCCGCCCTCCCCCTTGTGCGGCTCGATAAAAACGCCGACAGTGTTCTCGTTAATCGCGTTGGCGATGGCTTCCACCGTGTCATCGACCACGACCACGCCGGGAGCTTTCGGCACGCGCCTTCCCGCCTGATCCGGGTCGAAGAGGGCATTGGACGAGAAAATCCAAGTCCTGCCGTGAAAATAATCCTTGGTGAGGATAACCTCCGGATTTGCGATTCCCCGCTCCCCGCCGTGCATCAGAAGGCCACTGAGGGCCGAATCGGTGGCCGAACCGCCGTCGCTCTTGGGCAGGACGCGGGCATAGCCGGTTATCTCGTTAACTATCTCGACGAAATCGGCAAACCGCGATGTATAAAGGGCGCGCGAAACGAGATCCGAACCGGAGTTCATCTCCTTTTTGACCGCGTCGATAACGCCTTTGTGCCGATGAGTCAGCACCGCCGAATATGCCGAAAGGAAATCGAGAACCTTGTTGCCGTCGGGGTCGTAAAGATACGCGCCCTCCGCAGACTCGACAACGAAGGGGTATGGCGAATAATTAGTCGCGCTGAATTTGTTCGCGCGTTCGATAACAGCTTTGCTCTTCGGGCCGAGGGGCTCGTATTTTCTTTTGGAATAAGGGATGAACGTCATGGAATTACCTCCGTATAAGTTATTACAATACCGGATGTTAGCTCCGGCGAAATAATCACACAACAACCGGCGATGCCCTTTCCGCGCCGCCATTTTGAGATAATGGAGATTTAAACGATTAAAGCAAGAAAAATTTGCGGAATTTTCGTTTCAGATGAGCTAACATTTCCAGGCGTCAGCCAAAACCCTATTGCAAAGGGGTTTCATCCTTTTCCCGCTCTTCAGATTTAATTCGAGCCTGTTTTTTGTTCGAGAACATGAGCCATAGCGGGAAAAAAATGCCCCAGGGCACCCAAATCAGGTATTTATAGGGGCTTGCGACAAACATAAGGACAGAGATAAAAACAATGGAAACCGCCCAAAAAAGAAGGCCGCTCTTTATCACAAACCTCTTCTCGCGTTCGCTCTCGGTCTTTTTAATCGACATGAAAGTCCCAAACAGACCGCCTCCCAAAGCAAGGAGAACTCCGAACGCAAGAACGATAATCAATAGACTATTTTCCATATCAAACCCCTTTTCCGGCTTAGTTACATCGCCATAAACACCCTTCGAATGACCTTCCTCTGCTTAAACATAATACTTCATTCGCCATAATCAAAGCGATTTTTCTCTCCGATTTAAGTCATCGCGTCTCGTTTCGAGGTTTTCTGCACGAGTCTTGTATTCGATACCTCCAGAAGGGTTCCCCCCTCGACCTCGGCCTGAATAATCTCTGCCGGGATGCCTTAATGCTCGCAAAAGACCGTTATCCTTGTCTCCCAAGCCTCAATCTCGTTGTTTATATTAAGATTTTTTCTTTTGTATTTATAATTTATTTTTTAGATTTTAATTTTTTATTTGCTTTTATTTATTTACTTTTTATCTATAATATTAGATTTTTTATCTTATTTATATAATTTCTCATATTTATAATAATATTTCTATACTTGTTTAATATTATTCTCTTGAATTTATTTTTATTTACATTATTATTATATTATGTTTGTTTCCATATATTAAATATTAATAAATTTTTTTGATTACGATAAACTAATTTTTATTTATGATAAACTATAGAATAATAGTAATCGAAAAAATAATGAAAACTATAGATTTTCTAAAACAGTAAAGAAGAATATTTTGATAAGTTACAAAAATATTTCTTATTTAAAAAAAATTTTTCTTGATTTTGACTTATAGATATTTATATTCTATCTAAAGTAATTGATATTCAGTGAAATAATTATCAATAACAACAAATATTAAGAGGACAGGAGGACGAGATGGCATTCAAGAATAACAACTTTTCAAACGATGATCCTGTAACGCGTGTATTTCGGCTACATTTTTTAAAGTTAGGTATAGACGATAACGCCGCTGTTCTCGGTGTTACCGGGGATCTTCTCGCATGGGCACAGAACTGTGAAAAGGAATGGAATGATATATATAGGGAAGCCAAATTCAGTCGCCTCGAAGCCTCAAGTGCTTTCGCCGAATGCAGGAGAAAGCAGGTGGAACTAACGGCGCTTTATCAAAAGGCGAAGGATCTTCTAAAGGCTTTGATTGCTGAGTCCGAGAACCCCGACGAGGTCATGCGCGCCTACTCCATCGACAGCTGGACTCCGCGCACCCGTGAGGGAATCGAGACCGCGGTGGACGATTTGATTCGCCAGAACGCGGTTTTCTCGGCAGAGGGAGTCGAGTGGGTGCTTCCAGAGCATATTATCGACGAGATTCAAAGCCTTCGGGACGAGATGAGCGCGTTGCATACCGACGCCGTAACCAAACGCGACCGCGCCAAAACAGCTCTCAAGGCCCGGAACAAGCGTTTTGCCGAAGACACCAAGCGTCTCAAGGTGATTTTCCAGATGGCGGTTTTGGTTTGGGGCGTCAACAGCAATGATTTGTCGAGAATCGGGATGGTTCGCAAATCCAGTATTTGGACTAAGCGGCGCCCACCGACGCCGGAGAATTTCGCTTACGATTCTGACTCGCGTATTTTCCGCTGGGACGCCATCGATGATGTTACGGCCTACGAGGCACATTATCGCGAAGCGGACGAAAAGGGCCACTGGACGGCGTTTTACGAGGGCGTGGAGAATTGGTGCAGTCCGCCCGATGGTTTGACGGGGAGTTTCGAGTTCCGTGTCCGCGCCATCGCGGAGAATAAGGAGAGCCACTGGTCGCGGAGCCTGGAAATCACCTTTCCAGCGTCATAATTCCCCAGTCGCGGTCGGCGATGTAGAGGATATCGCCGTCGGAGGCCGCGGAATATAGATACATGCCGTCGATTTCCTGCACAACCACGGGGTTTGTGGGCGTGGATATGTCGTATATTCTCGCGCCGCCGGAACCGTAGGCCACGTAGCAGTAATTCCCTTCGACTCGCACTTTCTGCGCGCTTCCCACCTGCGGGTTGTCTGTCGCCACGATGAAGGGATTCGTCGGGTCGGAAAAATCGACCACCACGAGGCCGCCTATGCCGTCGGCTACGTAGCAGTAAGTCCCTTTAATATCGCATTTTTCGGCTTCTCCGGGAGTATCGACCCAACCGACCTGAGTGGCGGGGTCGTTCATGTGGGCGATGTAAATCCCGCGGTTGCCGGTTACGATGAATATGAAGCTGTCCGCCAGCGCGACGCCGTAGGTGTAGCCTTCCGGAGTGAAGCGTCCTCGGGTGGCCACGGATTGATAGACCGTGTCGCTCATATCGAACAGGAATGCGCCGTCGTCGTAATCTGCGATGGCGATAAAAAGTGTATCATTGAACCATATTCCGTCAATATCCTGATTCTTGCGGCCCCAAATTCCCGACCAGTCCGACCATACGGCGGCGGTTGGAGTTGTGGCGTCGTAGAAGAGCACCGGATGGGTTCCGCGGTAATCGGATACGGCGACGATTTTCCGGGTGGAGTCCGCCCATATGGCTCTGCTGATGTCCTGGCCGGATGGTTCGTCCCAGCTTATCGGCGTGGGGTTTCGGGGGTCGCTCCTATCCGCGATGAGAAATCCCGCGTGGCCGTCGCCGACATAGAGGGCGTCCATGAAGGGAAGGACGTCGCGGGGGTCTGCGCGGGTGTGCATGGTGTCGATAAGCGCCCATGGATATTGAACTATCTCGAAACAGAGGGTGTCCGACCATCTGCCGAATTCCGCCTCGTCTGCGTAGCGGGTGCCGACGGTCCAGCAGTAGTTGCCGTTGAAGAAGGGGACATTGGCCTTTACCGAGCTTGAGAAGGCGAGTTCGTCGAATACTATATGCGAGGGGTCGTCCTCTTTCCAGACCTTTATGTTATAGCCGTTTGCCTGCGGAAAATACATCCAGTCGAAATATACGCGAATGTCGTTGATGACCCTGCCCATGGGCGGAACTGTGTTGACTACTACTTGCGACAGGTGGAAACTCATGGTATCGGAACAATGGATGTCGTCGTCGCCGTCGCGGACGCAGACCGCCCAGTCATAGGCGCCGTCGGGGAGCTCGTATTCGACTGTGTAGCTGGAACCGCGGGTGATATCGTCGATGAGGGGTTCAGAATCCCCCTGCGCCCAGACCATTACCCTATAATAGCTGTGCCCCGGAAAAGGCGCCCAGTTTAGATTGCTGGAGAGGGCGAGGAGGACTTCGTCGTTTTCCGGCCAGCTAAGTTGCACGGTGATTGACTCCTCGTCCGGAAGGACGCGCTTGGAACATCCGCCGAGCATTGCGATTAAAACTGCGATTACGATTAGTATTTTAAATTTCGTGTTCATATCGAACTCCTAACGGAAGGAATAATCCGCTTTCATTGAAATGGTATGTCTGCTATAATCTTTAAGGGGAGCTATATCATAATATGGTGTATCCGACATGCGGATAGTTAAACTATAGTTTATACTAAAACTGAGTTTGCTCGAATAATCCCACCGAATGAAGGGAGCTATATCGGCGCGCCTGTCGCGTCTTGCGAGATGAATATAATCTATATGAAAATCTTTTTCACTTGTATAGTATCGTTGGGATAAATCCACCGTGGCCCCGGCGAGAAAGTCGCGGCGAGCTATTTTGAAGTTTCGGGAAATATAAGATTCTAATCTATCTTCGGTATAGGATATGTCTGTCTTGATAGAGGATTCGGCGACCTGCCCCTCGATGTCACAAGCGCGGGCGTCGTAGATGTGATATGCATAAGCTATCTTGATGTAAACCGGCCCGCTCCATCGCCACGCACTTCCGATTCGGTAATTCGCGCCGTCGTATTCGGGGAAATTGTCGTTGTATTGAGAGTAGCCATATTCGAAATCGAGGGCGAGGGAATGGTTGCCGTATATGTCCCTGCGAATCTCTCCGCCACCTCGGTAGGCGTCGTAAACCGCCCATACGGGCGCGGCGTTTGAAAGATCGACATCGTTGTAAATGCTCGTGGCGAATCCGAAAACGAATTTGCCGTAAACCGATCCATGCCATCCCCGCCGCTGGACCGTCAGCGAAGGCCGAATGTAATGATAGGAGCATTCCGAGTTATGGAGATAGCCGGCGAACTGGTAAAACAAAGCCATCTCCGACCTCGCCCGCCCGATTCGGAAGCGGTAAACTGCCTCGCCGCCGGCTTTGGTGTAGGCGTCGTCGTAGGCGGGCATGTTCAAGTAATATGGATCCCCCGCCTCGAAAGATTCCATTTGGCTCTCGGTTAGGATTCCCGGGTTGGAATCGTATCCCGTTTCGAGGAAAAGGCTACCGCGTAGGCCTGTCCATTGAGCCGAGCAGAGGGCTGTCAGGAGTAGAATAGCGAGGAAGAATTTTGAATTTTTGATAATCAATTGTCCGGCAACTCGCTTAGAAAGAGTCTAATACCTTCCGCGATTCCATCTACGAGACTCTCGCGGAAATTTTCCTGTTGCAGTAGGAGGGCTTCATCGGGATTGGATATGAAAGCTGTCTCGACCAGGATACCGGGCATGTAGGAGCCTTTGAGGACATAAAATCCCGCGCCCTGGGGGCCACGTGCCGTAAGTCCGGTCTTCTCCACGATGGCTTCTTCCACCAGAACCGACAGCCGGGAGGCTTCGCGAAGGAACTCGTTCTGAATCACATCGGCCATGATAAAATCAAGCTCGTTGAAATCGTCGGTGGTGTCAGGCTCTTCGAGGAAGATGGAGGCGTTTTCCAGCGCGGCGGTGGCGCGGGCGTGGTCGGAACTTGCCGGTGCGAGGAAGAACACCTGAGCTCCACGAGCAGACTTGTTCCGCGCGGCGTTGCAGTGAATCGAGACGAAGAGATCGGCGTTATTTTCGTTGGCGAATTTCGTGCGGTCGCGAAGGGGAATGAAGACATCGGTATCGCGGGTGAGGACGGCGTCGAAAAGAGGATCGGAATTCAGTTCCTCATGGAGGAGTTTCGAGATTTCGAGGACGATTTCCTTTTCGCGGGTGCCGTCGGAGGCGCTGGCGCCGGGGTCTTTGCCGCCGTGGCCGGGGTCGATTACGACGAGCCAACTGGTTTTGCGCTCCGGCTCGCCTTCGGAAGCTTTTGGTTGGGATTTTTCAGGCTCCGAAGAGGGGGCAGCGGGTTCGTCGGGGAGGGTTTCGAGTTCGGCCTCTGTTTCAGGCGATGTGCTTTCCGGCAGGTCATTTTCTGGTTCGGGGGTTCGAGTTTCGGCGGTCGCTTCTATTTGAGGTTCTGGGCATGGCTCTTCGACCGGGCTTGTATCGACTGGCTGATAAATTGGGTCGCCGTTGAACAGGGCGACATCGCCGTCGATATGCGCCCCCATCCCGAATCGAGCGGCCATCACACGCAGGAACCCATCCAGAGGCACCAGCATTCCATCGCCGCGAACGATTGTGGGGTCGCCGAGATCATATGTCGCCTCGGAAACGACGACGAACCTGTTATCTGGCGAGAAAACGAAAGATTCACCCGCTATCGACAAGGATTCTTTGCGTTTTATAGAGCTGTAAAACCGCCTGTCCGATATCTTCGAAATCTCGTCGGTGGTAACATACCGACCGGTCGGTTTGTCGATGTATTCGAGGGAAAACTGGGAATTGCCGGTGTCCACCGCAATCGATCGGCAGAACGCCATGCCGATTATCGCGGCAAAAAACAGAAATAGTATGTCTCTCGTCCTTTTCATTCCACCTAATTTAAATATTCAATGGGGTTATGTCAACGCAATTCGAGAGGATAGGGAAATCGGCGGGCATCATATTGACATTAAACCGATGACTACTTGAATAGCGAGAAATAGAAGTAAAACTGCGGAGCTTGCAATAAGAGGTTTTCGCGGCGTGATTTGAAGTTTCATCAGGCAAATGATTTCGATTACGAGAATCGCACTCACGGCAATAATGTAAGGCATCGAGCCAAAGAGAAAGCTTATTCCCGCCCAGTTTTCGGAATAGCATCTATCAGCCCAGCAAAGATACGTGAAAAACCCCGAGCCAAAGGCACCGAGCCACAGAAGGGAGTTAAGGGCGAAAAGCAGTTTGGTGTTTCGATTCCGAATTCCTATCCAGAGCCACACACCGCAAACAGCAAAAAACAGTATTCCGATGGGAATAATCAATCTTCGCTACCTTTCTATAGCCTTTTTATGGCCTGAAGTTCGATTGTCAAAGATTGAACCGGCGGGCTGTTTCCAACCCGCCGATAAAATGTTCGATTTACCAGGCTCCGCCGCCGCCGCCGCCGAATCCTCCGCCGGAGAATCCGCCGCCGCCGGAAAAACTACTGCTCCCGCCGCCGGCGCCAGAACTACGCGGACGCGAACTCATAGCCGAACCAGCGGTGCTTATAGCATTTCCGAGACTGCTTACGAAATAATATGGCGCGAAATTGGCTCCGGCATCCCCGACGAACCAGCTCGGAGGTTCTTTGAAAATACCTTCGAACTTGGAAGCCCACTGATCGGCGCATCCGAGGGCCATGGCGAAGGGCAACAGCCGCTCGAATATCGTCGGGTCTTCTTTCACCATACGCTCGATTCTGTCCTTCTCCACTCGCCGGATGAATTCCTCGAAACCGCGGATATGGACAGCTTTCGTAACACCGTCCCGGGTCTTGCGCGGCATCCAGAAGGAGACGATTATCAAGACCACACCGAGAAAGATTCCCACCGGCACGATAAGTATGTTCATCAGGATAAACCCCGCGACAATGCTGAGAACAGCTACGGCCAGTCCCCACCCCAGATACTTGTTGCGCACCGTCTCCGGATTAGATGGGAACATCTTGCGGTTCACCAGATTTACATAAATCGCGGTCTTAATGGAGGGCAATTCGACGTAGAATTTTTCCTTGAGACTCGATATTGCTATTGCTTCCTTTCCGGAGCATTCGGGACATTTTGCGGTAGCCAGAGTCAAATCGTCCGCTTCGATACTGCCGCGCGTGAAAAGGCCGTCGAACATAAGCTTTTCATGCTTTTGCAAATTGGCATCGGCTTCACGAAGCTTAAACAGGATATAATCCTTGGTCGAGAGGAAGATTAACTTTTTCTTCTCAAGCTCGACTATCTTGATGTATCCTTTTACCGCAAGGTCCACAATTGTCGATGTCATATCTCGCATATCGACTTTCTCGTCCACAAGGGTTCCGGCTTCGGCGGGGGTGAAATCATCGGGCGGCTCGTATCTGGGGGCCACCGATAGAGTGATAGGATCGCGACCTTTGGAAAAGTATAGATACCCAATCCATATCAAGCCGAGGGGCAGGACAAAAAGCGGCCAGATAAGCAGAAGAATCCACCACAGCTGTTTCGCCGCCGAGGGACCTTCGATATAGCCTTTGGGCATGGCCAAACCGATTGTCAGACCCTCGTAAACTCCAAGGGGATCGGTGGTCGAGAACTTAACGGCATTCCCGCTGACGCTGAACTCGCATTTTTTCTCCTCCGTGCCGTATGCCCCGGTAAAGCAATGGGCATCGACTACATCTCCGCCGCTCATCCCTTGAGGCAAATACACGGTGGCGGTCGCCGAGTTGATGTAACAGTTCCATTCGGTGCCCGTTACGTTCCAATACAGCTCGTCGTAATCGTCGAAATAGAGCATTCCGCGTTCGACGTGATATTTTATGATGTATATCTGCCGTCCGGTAACCGTGAAATCGGGCGACCCTATGCGAATCTTCTGGTAGTCGCCCTCCTTATTCAGGTCCTTCTGGTAGCGATTTCCGTTCTCATCGACCACCTCGAAATCGGACAGGAGGACGGTGTTGGTTTTGAAACCTTTTTTGTATTTATAAGGAATGTTCCGGTATATTCCATGCCTCTGCTCTGTGCCGAAATTCACCTGAATTCGCTCTGTAACGTTGTATGAGCCATCGGTGAAAAGGAATATTTCCGTGTCGAAGGACTCGATGTAATACGCAAAGGACGACGACGCCCAAATCGCGACAAACAGAACAATCCAACCCTTCCCGATTATGGAATGCCTCATTTCTAACCCCCCTTGGGTTTAACTCGGATGATTATCTGCTGAAATCGACCTTAGGCGCTTCACGAATGGATTCGTCATCGATCTCAAAATATTCCCGTTTCTTGAACCCGAAAATCATGGCGATGAAGTTAGTCGGGACACGGTCTATCATCGTGTTGAGATCACGGACGACGGCGTTGTAATAGCGTCTCGCCTGCGACAGAACCTCTTCGATATTCGCCAGCTCGGCCTGCAGATGCATGAAATTCTCGTTCGCTTTCAGGTTCGGGTATGATTCCGAAAGGGCGAACAATTGACGCAACGCGCCTGTTATCATATTCTCCGCCTGTGCCTGCTGGGCAACATCGCCACGGACGTCGATTGCCTGCTGACGCGCTTTAGTAACATTCTCCAGAGTTTCCCGCTCGTGACCGGCATATGACTTCACTGTCTCCACAAGATTGGGGATAAGGTCGTAGCGGCGTTTGAGCTGAACATCGATGTCCGCCCATCCGTTTTCCGCACGGTTCCTCATCTCGATAAGCTTGTTATACAAGCCGATTCCGACGAAGACCAGAATGATGAGTGCTACCGCAAAAATCCCCAAACAGATTAGAAGGATAGGTATTGCCATCCTATCTCCTTTCGTAATTATAAATACTCCGGGGCAAACTCCCTATTGGCTATACATTTCCCCCGGCTGATTATTCAATCTTTTCCGGAAAATCCGGACGTTCGAGGTTAAATATAAAAGGATATGTCCAAAAAACAATGCCAAAAGCGAAGATTAATCCCGTGACCATTCGAATATTATTCCCCGTGCTCCAGAGTTCGAAGAGGTTGCCAAAGCCGTCTATAGCCAACGGCAGAAGTGTCAGGACGAAATATGTGAATTTCATCTCCCGCCGAGGTCTGAAAATCAAGGCAATCCAGCCGAAGACCGCAAGGCCGAAAAATACCCCTGTGCAACGGGTGCATAGACCCATTTTGAAAGTTCCGAGATGATAGCATCTTCCATCGGCCTGATGACAGAGGGGCCTGAGGACGGAATAAAGCAAAACCCCCGCTTTTGGCGAAATTGCCATTAGCAGGGGCGCGATTATTGCCGTAACGATTATCGCAGTCCAGATAATCGTAAGAATCAGCGAAGAATTCCTGCCGATAATACGCAGGAACCTCATTTCACGACGGCTATCTTGCGGATTACCTCTTCGGCGTCAGTGGCGATTCGGACTATGTAGATGCCGTTGGCTATTTTATCTCCCGAACCGGACGATAAATCCCATACATAACGCTTGTTGGTAGAAAATTCCAGTGTTCTGTCGTGGGCGATGGAGCCGTCGGAGCAATATACGGTCAGCTGAGCCGATTCGGCGTTGTAAACGAGCACCACGAGGCTGTCGGATACTGGATTCGGGAAGACCTGAATCCCCTCGTTGTTGCCGAGGCGTTCGAGATAGATAGCTCTGCCGTCGCCGTCCACCGGAATGCTGTTCGTCTGGTAAAATCCGGGGACACTCAGCGTCAAAGACTCTCCGGCTTCCGCTTTCGCATCGATTAGAATTCCGAAAGTGTCCGAGAAAACAGTTCGAGTATGAGTTCCGTAATCGAGAGTTGTCTGCATGAAGGGAAGAAGTTCGCCGGTCGCGGCATCAATAAGCCTGCAGTAAAAACCTTGGGTCAACCCGGCGGCGACCAGTCCCTGGGGAACCCCCCAGCCGTAATCGCTGTTCGCCGAGTCCGCAGGATAGGATGGGTCATAAGCTCGAACCCTATCCCCGCTGGCACGGACAGCCATAGCGAGGTCATATCCATGTAAATCCGGGTTTGCGCTTTTCACAGCCGCGCAGAGGCCGGCTATGAGCGGGCAGGCAAAGCTCGTCCCGGAGCCCCACAGATTCACGCCTATCGTATCTTCAGCGTTCACAAGAACGGCCATCATACCGGTCGCGGAAATATCGGGCTTGATTCGGCCGTCGGCCGTCGGGCCAGGACTGGAAAAAGATGCGATTACTTTGAAAGGATCCACGGCCGCCACCGCAAGCACAGAATCGCCGTCGGCAGGGGCTATAATGTGCGGCCAGTAGAAATCGTTCCGCTCGTTTCCGGCAGAATTTACGACGCATATCCCTTTCGAGGCCGCGATATCCGCCGCGATGGTTGTGAGCGCCGTGTTGCCGTCCATATCGTCGAAGGTGTATGGCGTGTCAGAATCGAAGACCGAGTATCCGAGACTGCTGGTTACGATATCGGCGCCCAGAGAATCCATCCACTCGATTCCGGCGACCCAATTATCCTCCTCGGTAACATACTCCGAAGATACATCCTCGGTCTTGCCCAAAGCGACGGAAGCTTTATAAGCCGCGCCGATATATGTCCCCGGAAGATACCCCGCCACGCAACCCAATGTCTGTGTGCCATGTCGATAGCCCGAATAATCGGTATCTCCCGCAGACGAATCGTAATCGACCGATTCGTCGTTATGAATGAAGTCATAAGTTGCCACAAGGTCGAGGCTGTCGAAGGCTTGATGAATAAGACGAAAACCGGAATCGAGAAGGCCTACGAGAACCCCTTCTCCAGCGTGTCCTAAGTCGTGGAGATCCACTGCACCTATCATTTCGAGCTGATTTCTGGTCGAGCCGTAAAATTCATCCGGTCCGCCATCGGGAAAGGGACGTTCCCTGGGCTCCGGAATCGGACGGGCGAACCGGGCTACGGGGCGAATCTCTCGAACGAAATCCAGCTCTGCAATATGCTCGATAATACTGGATGGAACCATAAAAGACGCCCCGTTCAGCCATCGAGATTGCCGAACCAAAATGCCGCCTTCAGCCTCCACGCGGGAAATATAGCTCGATTCGACGGGAATGTCCCTCTCGTCGAAGGATATTCCGGTTTCGGCGCGTCTCGTAACCGCCCTTTCTGATAGGTAACTACGGGCGATTGCGTCCCTCATCCCCCGTGAAACGCCCTTATCCTCAAAGAAAACCCAGACCTTGATTTCCTCCTCGCCGGAAGTATTCAGCCTGCTGTCTATCTTTGCGGCCATAACAGTAGCGACAGCAAGGGTTAACATTATGATTGCTAATAACTTACTCTTCATATGAATTCCAGTCTTTGATGATTATCTTTCGAACGTCTTCGCCGGTTCGTGTTATATCGATTCTGACCGCTCCGCGCGGAATAATCTCCGGGTATTTGTCCGCCCACTCGACGAAACAGATATTATCGTCGTCCAAAATCTCCCAAAGCCCCAATTGTTCTATTTCTCCCGGCTCCAAACGATACAGGTCGATATGGAATATTCTTCCGATATCTTCCTTCGATTCTCGGCGAATTGGGCCGTAATCATGGACAAGGGCGAAGGATGGACTCGCGGTCTCGCGTTCGTCCGCGCCCAGTGCCGATGCGATAGCTTTTATCATGGTCGTTTTCCCAGCGCCCAGATTGCCGATAAAAGCGACAATATCGCCCTTGGAAAGCTCAGCGGCTATTTTTTCCCCCAGAGCGGCCGTTTCCGATTCGCTAAATGTGGTGTATTCGCCGTTCATCTTCATCTGGGTGTCATTGTAACCACGGGAACTACCATCTCTTCGATGCTGATTCCGCCGTGAAGGAAACTATTTTTGTATTTCCGTTCATATTGGGAGAAATTTGTCGGATACACGAAATAATAATCCTCGTCGGCGATGATGTAGTTGGTCGTGCGGGTGAAATTGGGCAATTTCCAGTCCGCCGGGTTGCGGATAAGATGGCCGCCCTTTTCGTCGCAGTTGATGTTGTCGCCATGCTTATAACGGAGATTTGTCGATGTATCCTTTTTGCCGTATGCCTTGACTCCCCGTTTGCCTATCGTGCTTCCGTGGTCGGTGGTTATGACAATGGTAACATCCTCCTCTGCCAGAGCCAGGAGCGCGCGGTATAAGCTGGAATGGGCGAACCAGGTCTTCATCACGCTACGGTAGCCCGATTCGTCCGGCGAAATTTCCTGAAGAACCTCGCTTGCCGAGCGGCTATGGGTAAGAATATCGAGGAAATTCACAACCACGCTGGACATCGGCGCGGAAAGGTAACTCTTGAGTTTCTGAACGAGGCTCTCCCCTTCTTCGGGATCGAGGATTTTGATATACTTGGTGTCTCCGGGGAGTTTGACTCCTTCGCTGGCTATGAGTTTATCATTAAGCTGGTGTTCATAGCGGTTTCGCGATGCCGTATCGTCGTTAGGGTCAATCCACAAATCGGGGTAGCGTTTGGAGAGTTCCCGCGGGAAAAGCCCGCTGAAGACCGCGTTCCTGCAGTAGGGCGTCGCGGTAGGCAGAAGGGCGTAATATGGCTCGGTCATGATATTGTAATGCTCAGTCAGCATGTTTTCCACTGCGAGCCATTGGTCGAGACGCATACAGTCAATTACTATGAAAAACACCTTCTTCCCGTCCCGAAGATGGGGCACCACCCGTTCCGGCGAAATGTCAACAGACAATCTCGGACGCTCTTTTCTGTCCGAATTCACCCATTCTGTGTAATTTGCCATGATGTATCTCGAAAACTCGGAATTGCACTCGTGGCGGAATTCCCGATGCATGCCGTATAATCCGAGTTCAGGATGATTATCGAAGATCACATCCCACTCGGCGAGCCAGTATGCCAGATCAAGCCATTCCCCGGCCGGGAGCTTCATCGAAGGACGCATAGCCATCTCACGATACTCCGATGTGTAATCTCGAGTCAACTGCTGGCCTAATATTCGCGTCGCATCGAAAATCCGCTTGAGGGTCGATAGAATCTGCACCGGATGCACCGGTTTAACGAGATAATCGGAAATCTCCCTACCAATGGCGTCCTCCATCAGCCGTTCTTCCTCAGATTTCGTTATCATTACTACCGGAACGCGTTTGTTTATTTTGCGGATCTCCTCGAGGGTAGTCAGGCCGTCCATGCCGGGCATCATTTCGTCGAGGAGTATCAGGTCGAACTCCTGCCGTTTCACCTGCTCGATGGCATCCTCGCCGGAAGATACCCCCTCCACCACATATCCCTTTTCTTCGAGGAAAATCTTGTGGGGCATTAACTGCTGAATCTCGTCATCCACCCATAATATTTTCTTGTTCATATTCTAATCGTCTCCTTCTAATCTTCTTTCTCCAGGGGGAAGCTTATCATAAATGTGGTCTTCTCAAAGGGCACACTCTCGAGCAGGAACAATTTGCCAAAATGGTATTCCTCAACGATCCTTTTGGCAAGAGATAATCCAAGACCCCATCCGCGCTTTTTCGTCGTGTATCCGGGCTTGAATATCTTTCGTGCATTCCGTGCGGATATGCCTCTGCCATTATCGGTAACAATAATCTGCACCCTGTTGCCTTCGACATCCTTACGAGTAGCCACTGTTATCTTCCCACCGGTCTTAGGCAAAGCCTCCAGAGAATTTTTTATTAAATTCTCCACAGCCCATGTCAAGAGCAGGCGGTTTGCCATAATTCGCGGAACCGGGTCGTATTTTTCGTAAATCTCCGTCTGATGCCCAATACGCGGCATTCTCTCCCGAAGATAACCGACAAGCCCCTTAAGCAATTCCCGCAAATCCGTTGGTTTAAGTTCCGGAACCGACCCCACCTGTCCAAAGCGGACGACTATTTTGTTCAATATCTCGATATCCTCGTCCATCTTGCTGATAATATCGAAGGGATTACGCCCACTCTCGAAAGCAATTTCTGCGTTGCCGCACTTACCGAGGTCACCCCGAAGTATTTCCAACCAGCCCATCAGACTGGAAATTGGCGTTCCAAGCTGGTGCGCGGTCTCTTTTGCCATGCCCAGCCAGATATTCTGTTCCTCGTAATGGCGAAGTTTATTATAACCCACATAATAGAGGGCAATTATTCCTGCGAGAAGGACAAGTTCGAGAATTGGAACATACCGAAGCCTTTTAATATAGGAAGCTTCACCAAAGTGAATGAAGCCCAATACCTTATTGGAAGTCCCCACGAAAATCGGAATCGGAGTCTGGGAGGCGTCCATCTCCCGAATAAGGGTTGCAAGCTCTTGCCTGCTCTTCGATGTTGTATCTCCCTGCTCGACACTAACATTCCGCCATAGCATCGGAACGCCTTCCGTGTTTGTCAGAATCATCGGAAACGTGCTCTTCTGTATAATCTCCTCGAATATGATATTCAGCTCCTCCGCACCGACGCTTCGAGTCGCGGCGAGAGACCAGAGGCGGGCATAGGCATTGAGCACTCGCCGGTTGTGTTTTGAAAGCTCTTTTTCGATATAATCCGTGTAGAAATACATCCCCATAACTAAGGCGGCGGCTACTAATATAGCCACAATCCTATACAGGTGGGGCATGCTTTTGTATGTTATCCTATATTTCCCTGTCTTTTTTGTCATGGACTATCTGGCTTCGATTTCTTTCTGACCGCCCATATACGGCCTCAGAGGTTCTGGTATAATCACCGTTCCCCGGTCGGTCTGATTGTTCTCCCATAGAGCGACCAAAAGTCTCGGTAATGCCACACCGCTTGCATTCAATGTATGCACGAACCTCAAGCTTCCGCCGTCGTCCGGGCGGTAACGGATATTTGCCCGCCGCGCCTGAAAATCCAGGAAATTGGTGCAACTGGAAACCTCCAGCCATCGCTGTTCCCCAGCCGCCCAGATCTCGAGGTCATAAATTTTGTGCGACGCAAAGGACATATCTCCGGTCGCGAGAAGTTTCACCCTAAATGGCACATTGAGAGTTTTAAGGACGAGTTCGGCTTCTTCGCGAAGGCTCTCATGTTCAGTCGGGGAATCTTCAGGACGAACAAACTTCACAATTTCAACCTTGTCAAACTGGTGAACCCGTAGCAGGCCCCGTGTATCAGCGCCATAGGAACCGGCTTCCCTTCGGAAGTTAGCGGAAAAGCCCGCGTAATAAATGGGCAAATCGGATTCGGCGAGGACTTCGCCGGCATGCAGATTTGTTACCGGAACCTCCGATGTCGGAATCAGGAAAAAATCCTCGGTAGGAATATGATACATATCGTCTTCGAGCTTGGGCAACTGTGCCGAACCCACCATGGAATCTCGGTTAGCAAGATATGGCGGGGCTATTTCGGTAAATCCGTTGGCACGATGAAGATCCATCATCAGAGCCACGAGGGCGCGGGACATCCTCGCCCCATCCCCCTTGAGCACAGGGAAAGCCCTTCCGGCGACCTTTGCGCCGCGCTCCATATCGAGAATTCCAAGGATGTCTCCCAGGTCGATATGATCGCGCGCTTCGAAATCTAACTGAGGCACCTCTCCCCAATGGGAGATGATTACATTCGCGTCCTCCCCCCCCACCGGCGATTCTGTCGAAGGGATATTTGGAACTTTCAGCATAATTGCCTCGAAATCCGATTCGATCTTCCTCTGCTCCTCTTCAAGCTCCTTGACCTTATCGGAAATCTTCTTGGCTTCGTCTTTCAGATTCTGGGCGTTTTCCCTGTCGCCGCTCTTGAAAGCCTCGCCCACCTTCGCGGAAATATCCTTCTGTTTATGTCGAAGCTCATCCGCCGCCTGCTGAACTTCACGGCGAACTTCGTCGATTCGCAGAAGTTCGCCGATTATGTCCGGCTCGTTCTTATCGATACATGCTTTCATTACAATATCAGCATTCTCTCGAATATATTTAATATCTAACACTAATCCTCCAAATGATGAATAATCCGCGTCTCATGGAACACGAAACTACCGTCTCGACAGCAATGAATGTTATCACTAAACCCTTTTCGGCTCGTCTAAGAGACCTTAAACCTCAGCGCGCAGTATGGCGAGGGTGTGCCGTCCGGTTTGAAACTGATTCGATGTTTGCCGCTTCCCAGCTTCAGCTCGAAACGTTTCGCTTTGCCCGGAATAACTCCGCCGTCGTTCTCCCAGACCGATGTCCCGGAAATCGATGTTTCCAGCTTCATCCGACGAGGTTCCTTGCCTTCCTCTTCGACGAGGATTGTATAATGCTGAGTTCCCTTCATCGATTTGCTGAATGCCAGCCTCGTCCATACTGTAACCGTTCCGGAACCCGTATATTCGAAAATCACCGGTTTTTTTGATGTCGCGGTGTAATACGTCGTTTTTGTATCGCCGGTTATCAGGGCGAGGGATTTGTCGTATTCCGAGGGGGCTATATATTTGGCTTTTTTGGTGAGATTATTCAACCGGGCGTATATCATGTCGCTCGAACGCACTTCGATTGTCTTGCTCCCCTTACCCAGCCGTATTTTCTGGGTAAATGCACTCGTTACCGGGGTCGGCTTGCCCTCTTCGATGCTGATTGTATATTTATCCGACACCGTTTCTTTGAACTTGAAGTCTTTATATTTCTCGCCGTCGATGTAAATCGTGAAAGAGTGTTCCGTGTTATTAGGCGCTCTCACCAGTAAGCGGACAGTGCGCGGGCCGGTTGTTTTCCAGGTTATGGGGTTTTTCCCATCGACCTCATGATATGTCCATTCCGTCTTTCCGCCTACCAGATGTCCCTTGTCTCCGAACTTCGTGGGGGCCATCCAGTCCGCTCCCAGAGATGCTAACACGAAAAGGAATCCGAGAAGAACCAACGCGGTTTTCTTTACTGCACTCATTTTTCCTCCAGAATGATATTGTTTTTTATATTTGTCCATATTCTTCGAGTTTGCGGTATAGGGTCCGAAGTCCTATTCCAAGTATATTTGCGGCGCGTTTTTTATCGCCGTCCACCTCTTCGAGAGTCTGCAGAATCGCCTGCTTTTCGAGGTCACGAATAGGTATGCAGGAAACGTCGCTGTCCGGGGTCTTTTTCTTGCCCAGCAGTGCTTCCGGAACGTTCGAGAGAATGTTCTCGCTACTGAAAATAGCCATCTGCTCGAGGGCGTGTTTCAACTCGCGGATGTTCCCCGGCCAGTCATATTCCATGAAGATATCCATGGCGTCTTCGGACAAGCCTTCGAACTTACGCCCCAGTTTGGCCGAGAGCCGCCCCAGGAAATGATCTATGAGAAGGGGGATATCCTCCCGTCGTTCGCGAAGAGGAGGCAGGTTAATTGTAACAACCCTCAGCCGATAAAGCAAATCCCCTCGGAATTCTTTGTCGTCAACCGCCTTGTCCAAATCCCTGTTTGTCGATGAAATCACTCGAAGGTCGAGTTTTTTCGACTCGTGGCCGCCAAGACGCTCTACGGTGGAGTTTTCGAGAACCCGCAATAGTTTCGGCTGGAGTTTGAGGGGAACATCTCCAATCTCGTCCAGGACGATACTGCCCCCATCGGACAGCTCGAATTTGCCCGGTCTGCTGTCGGTGGCGCCGGTGAAAGCCCCCTTGCGGTATCCGAAAAGCTCGCTCTCCATTAGGGATTCCGGTATGGCGGAGCAGTTGACCTTGATGAGGGGGCCGTCGGCGCGGTTGGACAGCTTATGAATAGCGTCGGCGACAAGTTCTTTGCCCGTGCCGCTCTCGCCTGTAATTAAAACTGTGGAATCGATTGGCGCCGCCAGCCGAATACGCTCGTAAACCTTCTTCATAGGCGCTGACTCGCCTATAATTCCCATGAATGAGGAATCCGCTCGGATTGCCTCCTCCAGTTCCTTCTGGCGTTTCGCCATATGGGAAACCTCCATGGCCTTTTCGGCCACCGCGCGTATTCTGCGGATGTCCACGGGCTTGGTCAGATAATCGTGAGCGCCCTGTTTCATCGCCGAGATAGCTGAATCCACCGAACCATGCCCCGTAACGAGAATCACCGCAGTCTCCCCTTCTTCCCGAGCAAGTCTCAGAAGCTCCAGGCCGTCAATCTGCCCCGGAAGCATGAGGTCGGTTATCAGAAGATCGACATCGAACTTCTCGAGTTTCTTCACTCCCTGTTCACCGGTCTGGGCGGTGTAAATCTGTCTGTCATCGGAGGCCAGAACTTCGGCCAAAGTTTCTAACTCAGCCGTGTCGTCTTCCACAATCAGAACGATATCTTTCTTGATTTCACTCATAATCTCTTTCTTATGTCATCGTTTAGGCAATGAAACAGTAAATGTAGTCCCCTGACCGACAGTGCTCTCCACTCGAATACTGCCGCCGTGATCCATCACGATACGCCGGACTATCGCCAGCCCGACTCCCGTTCCATGCTCTTTGCTCGTTTTATAGGGCTCGAATATTTTCTCGAGTTCCTTCTTTTCTATTCCACAACCGTTATCCTCGACTGCGACATGCACTCTGCGCGTGGTTTTCCATGCCGATATTCGAATTTTGCCGCCCTTCGCCGTTGCGTCCCGGGCGTTCAATAGAAGATTTAGGAACAATTGGCGAAGTTGTTCGGGGTCGCCGTTAACTGGCGGCATATCCTCTTCGATATCGACCTCCAAATGTATCCCCGCCCCCTCGACCTCCGGGCCGAAAAAATCCTCGATGCGAGTTAACAAGTCTTTGACATCAACCTTCTTGGGGGACAGCTTAGGAGGCCTTGCAAACCGCAGGAAACTTGTCAAAATGCTGTCGAGACGAATCACTTCATTTCGAACTCTGTGAATTTTCTTCGCGGCGTTTTCGTCCGTTTGCCCCATCTGCTCTTCGAGGAGCTGAATGTTCATGTTTATGGTATTCAAGGGGTTGCGAATTTCGTGGGCGAGACTTCCTGCTATTTCGCCCAAATATACCAGCCTGCTCTGACGTTCCATTTCGCCGCGTAAAAACTTCACCCGTCTAAGCATTACTATAGCATATGTAACGCCAACCGAAATCAGCCCCAGTGCGAGGGCGAAAAGTATCGCGAGAACCCTTCCCGCGGAATCGGTAACCTTGGCAAGCTCCGGTGTGAGGCCCTCTTGGGGAATTCCCGCGTGAAGATAGCGATTGTCCGGCATCGGCACCACGGCGTCGTAAACCGGCACTCGAAAATTCGGTCCGGTGAGCACTCTTGGGAAAATACCGACTTCATGAAACTCGGAAAAAGCCTTGGCCTCTTTCAAACCCATGTTGAAAACCACTCCGCCGTCCTTATCCGATGCCACGATGTAGATGAACCCGTATTTTTCCATCGTCTGGCTTATCCGCGCCCTGTCCGTAGGCGATATGAATCCCTGATTAAGCCTGTCGGCGATGAATTCGCCCATCTCGCGGGTGTCGGCGAGGGCATCGGAAAGAGTAGCCTCAAGTAGGGTATTAGAGAAATCGGAAAGGAAGAACTGACTGATGATAAAAGCCGCCGCCATCACAATCAGAAAAACCAGAGCTACACGAATAGCCAGCGCGAGGAATTTTTTTCTATCTTCCCGCCTCATCATATCTTTCCCAATATCGCGTATGCGATGTGCGAGACATGAACAGCTATTCTGGCGAGGTCGGCTATCAGATCCAGATGGATTGCGCTGGTCTCGACGGATAGTTTGACTCCGGCGTGACGTCTGTCAAGATGACTTTTGGTAAATTCCCTCTGCTTAACAACAAGCTCTTTCGTCGTCTCGATAATGTCCCTTGCAAGCTTATCATCGCGAAGGGGGATAGCATCCAAACCTTGACGCAGTAAGGCTCTTATCTCGTTGAAATACTCTTTTATCTCGCTCCAGCCTTCGTCGGAGAAATAATAGCCTTCTTCCATTCTTTTTTCGATATGGCGTGCGATGTCCTTGCTGATTACATCTGCAATGTGTTCGAGTTCGAGGGTAAAGGTCAAAAGCTGGCGTTCCGCTATAGCCTCATTCTCCGAAAGCTCCGACTCGTTGAGTTTCGTCAGGTAGTTGACGATGGTCTCCTGAAGCTGATCCACCCTGTCGTCTCGTGCGACTATCTTGTTGAGCAATGTCCTGTCATTTTTCCCGAGGGCGATGAGGACGTCGTCCATCATGGACATAACGATGTCCCCTTCGCGCAGAATCTCTCGCGCCGCACTGCCCAGAGCGACCGGCGGATTCGAAATAGAACGAGGATCGATATAAATCGGCCTGAACTCTTCCTCCCCCGAAGACTTTGGAACTAATAGCGACGAAGTTTTTGCGAGGACTTTCGAGAACGGCAGGAATATTACCGCCATGGTTAGGGCATACAGGGTATGCATATGCGCCATTTGACGGGCGGGAGAATCGGCAAGGAAACTTGCGAGGTTGGCATAATAATCCGCCAGAAGGAAAACCACGATCCCGGCAACAACCCGGCATATCAGGCCTGCGGTCGCCATTCGATAACCGGTAGATTTTCCTCCGGCGGCACCGAGATAGGCTATACCGCTACTTCCGATGTTCGCTCCGATAATAAAGGGTATCGCCGATTCGATGCCGATTATATTATTGAAAGCCAGAGTCAGCAAAATTCCCATAACTACAGCGCTGGATTGGAAAACGAAGGTGAAAATCGCCGCGATAACCATGGCGAAAAAAGGAGTCTGCCGGAAAAAGTCCACCGTGGCGGGGAAAAATGGCTCGTTCGATAACGGAGCCGCGCCGATGGTGATTAGATGCATCCCAAGGAAAACCAGTCCGAAGGCGAAAATCGCCTTGCCTATCTCGCGAGCTTTGCCTTTGGTAACTTCATGAAGAATATATCCCACCAACAGCATCGCCGGCGCCCATTGGTGAATTCGAAAGGCCAAAAGCTGAACAGTCAGCGTAGTTCCCACACCAGCGCCCAAAATGATACTGACCGCCTCCTGAACCGCAAGGAGTCCCGAATTCGCGAAGGCCACCAGCATAAGCATCACAGCCCCCGACGACTGCAGGGACAGAGCCACGAGGATTCCTATAAGAAAACCGCGCAGATTGCTCTTGGTCAGCTGAGTGATTACCAGCTTCAGGCTCGCGCCCGTAAAATCCTCCAGTGCCTGCGTAACGCGCTTGATTCCGAATAGAAAAAGCGCTACCCCGCCGAGGATTTCGAATATCGAGAGTGTTATGTTAAGCTCGTTTGCCATTCTGACAAATATAGGTAGTAGAGCCTATAATTGCAAGTGTTTTATTGTGATGTATGAATTCAGATTAGAATAAATGGTGAATCAGGTGTAACTATCAGTGGGGGTGTTTTACGGAAGATACAGCGGCTATATATTTTACGCAGTTCCTGCCGCTTTCTTTGCCCTCATACAAAGCTATATCGGCATTTTTAACGCATTCGTCAGAAGTCATATCTGCACTAAAGACGCTGAGTCCGAAAGTCATCGTCACTTTCAATTGCTTGCCGCCGAATTTGTAACGAGCGTCTTCAACCTCCGCCCGAAGAGTTTCTGCTACTTGCATAGCCAAATCAAGACCCGTTTCCGGTAGAAGAATCAAAAATTCCTCGCCACCCCATCTGCCTATAACATCGCTATCCCGAAGGACTTTGCGCATCAGATTTGAAATCTCTAACAAGACATAATCCCCGCAATCGTGACCATAATTGTCGTTGAATAGTTTGAAATGATCGATGTCGCATAAAAACAAAGAAAAAACAGCCTTGCCGCTTCGATATTTTTCTACCTCTTCATCGATTCGTCTCTGCGTCTCTCGACGGTTGAAAAGCTTTGTAAGAGGGTCTGTGCGAGCCAGCTCTTCCATCTGCTGGTAGGCTTTGGTCAATTCTTCATTTTTCTTGCTGATAGTGTCATTCGCTTTGGCTAACTCCACATTTTTCAGACGATAGATAACTGCATCGCGCTCTTTCTTCTCAGTTTCATACTTTACCTGCATCTCGGCTATTCGACGGCTCATTTCCTCGCTGAATAGCTCATCTTTGAAATTGGAAAAGGTCTTATGATTTTCCAGAGCCTTTTTATAGTCGCCCTTGGCGGCATAAATATCCGCGAATCCCAGATAAACTTCCGACATTAGTTCTTTGCTTTCGATTTTCTTTGCCATATCCCCGGACCGTCTCAAAAGCGCCTCTGCCTCATCATAGTCTTTCAATTCGACTTGAACCATTGCGATATTCATCAAAGTTCCGGCGATCCCTTTTAAATCCGCCAGTTCCTCTTTTATCCTGAGCGATTCCATATAGTATTCCAGGGCTTTGTCGTAATTCTTCATCTGAAAATAAAGCAGTCCCACATTGTTCAGACAATATGAAATTCCGGGCTTTTCCCCAAGTTCCTCTTTTAATTCCAGAGCATCGAGAAAATAACTTAGAGCCTTCTTGGAATCCTTGATAATGAGAAAATGACTGCCCAGATTGATCAGGACTATGCTTATCGCGTTCTTGTCTCCTGCGTTCTGGGCAAGCTGTAATGACTGTAAGTAATACTCCTGAGCCATCTCGTAGTTCTTCAGTTTATCAAAGATAACGCCGATATTTATCAGAGTGCTGATCTTTGCGGACGGTTCGAAATTCGTTTCGAGAAGTTCTAAAGAACGAAGGTAGAAACCCAGCGCGTCCTCAAAATTGCCGAGTTTGTTATGTATCGATCCAATGGTATTCAATGTCGCCGCGATTCTGTTTGTTTCGCCTAATCTCTCCCGAATTTTCAGAGCACGATTAGCATAATCCAACGCAAGAACATATTCTGACAATGATTTGTAGCCCACGCTGATAAAGAAAAGCGAATCGGCGACGCCTTTCTCAAAACTCAGATCCTCGGCGACAACGATAGCTCTGGTAAGCAAATCGATAGCCTTCTCGCACTTACTAAGCCCCAGGTAGAGAAAGCCGGTATCGTAAAGGGCGTCGAATTTGGCTTGCGTATCCCCAAATTCTTCAGCCAGTTCGATAGCTTCCTTGCCAAACTCGAGCGCCGACTCGAACTCTTTGGTTTCGCAACAATCCAAGGCCCTGCAAAGAGCATCCAAACGGGCTTTTCCGGATAGTGATGGGAGTTCCAACTTTATTTTTTCGAATTCAGTCATATTAAATCCTCTGGTATTTCGTTTTTGAAATATAAGCTATTTATACTTCTCAGTCAATTCCGGATTTTGGCTCATTCCTGTTCCAGTTGAATTCTTCTTTTCAAAGCTCCCCTTTTACGCGATCGATATCGAAAAGCCCGAGCTCATATTTGATGGAAAAGCCTCTATTTCTGACGGCTGATCGAAAAACTCGAGGATAATTGAAAACTGCGGGTTATCTATACCAAAACAAAAAAATCCTTGTGAAAGGGCCTCTTATGAAGTAGTATTAAAATTATGAAAAGATACTCAGACAGACTAAAACCATTCCTCGCTTACCCTTTCGCTGAAATCGACAGGGCTAAGGCCGAGGCGAAGAAAAAAATGCGCGTCGTCGATTTCGGAGTCGGCGACCCGGATATTCCTACGGATAAACACATTCAGGGCGCACTCGTGGCGGGGCTTCACGAAAATGACGCCCATAAATACCCGAGTTACTCCGGCGACCCCGAATTTCGCAAAGCCGCGGCAAGATATTTCCTCAACCGGTGGCATGTCAAACTCGACCCCGATACGGAAATCCTCGCCCTGATAGGCTCGAAGGAGGGTATCGCGCACTTGCCGTTGGCAATTCTCAATCCGGGCGACATCGGATGTTACCCCGACCCCGGATATCCCGTTTACAAAGCGGGCATAGTCTTCGCCGGCGGAAAAGCCGTGCCGATAAAACTTCGCCCCGACCTCGGCTTCCTTCCCGACCTGAACGAGATTCCCGAGGGCACGAAACTCCTCTGGCTTAATTACCCGAACAACCCCACCGGCCAGGACGCCCCCGCGGAATTCTGGCGCGAAGCCATCGAAAAGGCTCGGGAAATGAATTTCGTTCTGGTAAACGATTCAGCATACGCCGAAATTTATTACGGCGACCGCCCCACCGGCCCAATCGCCCAGGGGGGCAAAGATGTCGCAATCGAGATTCATTCTCTCAGCAAGCCCTTTTCCATGTGCGGATGGCGCGTCGGGTTCGCATTGGGCAACGCCGACATCCTCGACGCTCTCGGAGCAGTTAAAAAGAACATCGACTCCGGCGTGTTTCGACCAATTCAACAAGCCGCGATAGCCGCGCTGGACGGTTTTTCGGATTTGATTCCGCCCATCGTGAAAATCTACAAACGCAGGGTCGATAAACTCCGCGAGGGCCTTCTGTCCCTCGGCTGGGAACTATTGCCGACTCCCGCGACATTCTACGTTTGGGCGAAGGTTCCCAATGGCTACACCAGCGCGAAATTCGCCAAGAAAATAATCGAAGAAGCCGGTGTCGTAATTCTGCCCGGAAGCGCTATGGGACAAGGCGGAGAAGGTTTCGTCCGATTCTCCCTGACATTACCCGAAGAAGACATCGACCTCGGACTGGAAAGGCTATCGAAAGTAGAGCTATGAGAAATATTCTAATAATACTGGCAATTCTGATTCTAACCTCATCCATCTTCTCCGCCGTGAATGCGGATTCTCTGCAGGCGGCCATTGCCGAATCCATGCAGGACAAATTCCTGCGCGGTGAAATCCTCGTGCATGCCCCGCTGATGGTTTTCCCGCTGGATTCCGCCGACGGCAAAGTTACATGGTTCCCCGTGCCGGAGATGGGTTTCCGCCTGACCCCCACTATCGGCTTCCACGGCGGATGGTTCGCCTTCCCGATACGCATCATGGGCATGTTCCCCTTCACCGACGATTTCGCGGCCCTCGGGGACGCCTCCGCCGGCGCGGAAGTTCATGTCCCTCCTTTCTTTCACGGCGGTTTGAGTTATCGGTTTCTGCGCGGCAAGGTTTATGCCGTGGGCGGAGAAATGCACAGCCATATCATCGGGCTGGACTTGGGCTTGCCCATCGAAGAGCTTCAGGGAAGCGGCGTAGCGCTGGACTGGATAGTCAATACCGAGATCGAGCTATCGGGCGGTTTCACCGACAATGACATCAAATGGGACGCATATCGGGGAAACGCAATCACGCTTAAACCCTACTGGAGCTTCTCCCCCGGCGGCTACGGCGAAATGATTCTCGCATACCGGTTTTCGATACTTCAGAGTTTCGAGGGCTTCGATAACGAAACTCAGGCGACATATCAAGTCGGCAAACAGAGCGTGAACATCCTCGAATTTCAATATATCTATCCGTAAAAGAAACTCGAATTACAAAGTCTAATTGCTAATGAATTTCAATTCACGAAATGACTAAACTCCTCGCAAAACTAAGCCTGATAGTGCTCCTGGTGTTTTGTTTGAGCGCTCTCGCCGAGTTCCGCATAGCCAAAGACCAAACTCCCGGTGGGATTTATGTTGTGGGGCCGGACATCAGCCCGGACTCTCTGGAAGGTGAATACCTATACTACTCGCCCGATGCTGGGACGACACTGGTTGTGAAAGATTCTTCTGGTTATTCGGCAATTGCAGCGGATTACACCACCGGTAATGTTTATAAAGTAGTTCTTGAAAGGCTTTACCATAGCGATAACTATGGAGAAACATGGGTGTTAAGGATAACATATGCTTATGAACCTATACTGACCGGATATACTGGCGGGGAGTTATATTTGCCAACTAACGAAGGATTTGTAAGAGCAATTAATTATGGAGTTGATTATGATAGCATTACATGGGCTTCTGATTTCAGTGAAGGTTGTTTAGGTTGGGATTCAGGTGAAATATTCGTTCTTAGCCGAATTACTGGTAATCTATATTATAGTGATGATACATTAGGTTCCAAATCTACAGTGTATACTTTCGGCTATCATGGATGTGATTTAATCACAAGTGGGAGAACAGGCGAAATATATGGTCTCTCATCGGATTCCATTTACTATTCTGCCGACTACGGTTCGACCTTTGTGGGAACAAACACCTTCTCTATGGAGCCGGAAGAATCGTCTTTAATGGAAATAGTAGGCGGAAGATTCTCAGGTGAGCTTTACGGAGTTTATGTAGATTATTACTTTGATGACTATTACGTGGGAAGAGGGGGAAGTATTAGGATTTGTTATTCCAGAGACTATGGCGCTACATTTACATGTTTAACTCACACAGCTGAGGGAATAACTTTCGACACGCTGTCCGCCATCTCCGAACCCGCGCCGGCAAAACCAGCGAAAATCGCCATTTCGGCCTACCCGAACCCGTTCAACGGGAATTGCAGAATTATGATTGATGATTTAGGAATGGGAATAGACGCGATAGAGATTTATGACGTGAACGGGCGGAAGGTGGAAACCCTCCGCCCTTCGGGCACCTCCCTTCATAAGGGAGGCAACAACGCTCCCCCCCTTAACAAGGGGGGTCAGGGGGGTTCTTATATTTGGCAACCCGCCCCCTCCCTCGGTTCCGGGGTTTATCTCGTCCGGGCGACTGTCGGGGAACAATCGACATCGAAGCGAATCGTGTATTTGAAATAATTTTAAAACAATCGTCATTGCGAGGAGTCCGCAGGACGACGCGGCAATCTCCTCGAACCAAACAGATTGCTTCGCTTCGCTCGCAATGACGGAGCATTTCAACGTTCTTCATATAGTTCTTTAAAACATAAAAAGCTGGATTTGGAAGCGAAAACTGGGGTTTAGATGGCGTTGCCGCACTTTTAGATGGCATTGCCGGGCTTTTAGACGGCGTTCCCGTGGATTTGGAAGGCAATCCGCGCCTTTAGATGGCATAGCCGGGCTTTTAGATGGTGCTCCCGCGCTTTCAGATGGAGTAAATCCGCTTTGCAGAAGCGATCCCGCGGCTTTAGATGACCAAAACTGGGATTTAGATGCTTAATCCGTGGATTTAGATGCCTAAAACCGGCTTTTAGATGGCCTATCCGCGCATTTAGATGGCCAATCCGCGGCGTGGTTGAGGGATTTTGTGTTTTTTCGCCGATGAGAGGACATATGGCATTTGACATTTGTTATTTGAGCTTTGAAATTCGACCCTCGACATTTTGATGAAATTCGTTTTATTTATAATAGCCGTTTCTGCGGCGTTTTTTTCTGCCTGCGACTATTTCGAACAGACGGATGACCGATTGCCAATCGAGTTCTCCGAGGTTTTCGATACGACGATAACCATCGCCGCGGTCGGGGATATGATGTTCGCTCGCGGCGTGCAAAGGCATATCGACACAACCGGATACGACCGGCCTCTGTCCAATGTCGCGGGTTATCTCAATTCCTTCGATGTCGCCACCGGCAATCTCGAAAGCCCTGTCAGCGACCTCGGCGCGCGTCTCGACAAGATGTATGCTTTCCGCGCGAATCCGCCTATTATGCCGGAGCTTGTCCGCGCGGGTTTCGATGTCCTCACCGTCGCGAATAACCACTCTTTCGACTACGGCCTCGTATGTTTTACCGACTGCCTCGAACGCCTTAGCCATGCCGGAATTTCCCCCGTCGGCGGAGGCAAAAACCTCGATGAGGCTCTTCGGCCCGCTTTCATCACAGTTAAGGGCAAACGCCTCGGATGGCTGGCTTTCAACGACACCGGAACGAACTACATCGGCCGAGACCGCCCGGCATGTGCACCCGCCTACCATGAATGGGTCTTCACTGCCATCGCGGAAACGCGACCGTTGTGCGATATCCTCTTCGTGCATATCCATTGGGGCGAGGAGTATTATCAATACCCCACCGACCGGCAAATCGAGCTTGGACGCGCTATGATAGACTCGGGCGTCGATGTCGTTCTCGGGCATCATCCCCATTATTGGGAGGGCGTGGAGTTTTACAACGGCGGCCTGATAGCCTACTCGATGGGCAATTTCGTCTTCGACCAATACGATTATATGAACAACCTGACGGGCATCCTCGAACTGAGTTTTCGCGGGGATTCGCTGATTTCCGTAGCAATCACGCCGGTGGAAATGCTCGATAACCGCGCGGAACCGCATATAGTCCGTGGCGAGCTGGCAGGCGTCTTCGCGGGCTACATCGATGAAGCCAGCCGAATGTTCTCCACCGATGTCGAACTTCGGGACTACAAAATACATCTGACCCCCATTAGATAGCTCAACCATAGACATACCTACCGGAAGGTTGGGAAATCCTAATAACTAAATCCTAATAACTAAATCCTAATGACTAATTGCGTGAGGGCGGGGAAATGTCAAAGCTCAAATGCGCAGTCATTGCGAGGCCGATAGGCCGAAGCAATCTTTCAACTTACCCTGTCATTGCGAGGGCCT
>NPID01002265.1_pt1 | contig 29848 bp, 31 predicted proteins | sample 8637491 | NCBI WGS metagenome assembly NPID01 (sample SAMN07420843, study PRJNA396082) | bioreactor metagenome | isolation source: sample BA6 brine-fed electro-methanogenic bioreactor BA | place: Japan: Kochi | collected 2016-06-14 | reverse complement strand
GCGCCGCCTTCGCGCACTACGCATACGACGCCTACGGGCGCCCGCTCGCCACCGACTCCCGGGCGACCTCGCTCATCACCGCCGACGTCGCCGCCCGCGTGGCCGAGGCCAACGTGCTCCGCTACGCCGGGTGCTGCTACGACGAGCCGAGCGGGCTCTACTACCTCTCGCAACGCTACTACGACCCGCAGACGATGTGCTTCCTCTCCAAAGACCCCGCGCGCGCCGACGGCGAGCAGAGCGCCTACCAGTACTGCGGCGGGGACCCGGTGGGGAAGGTCGATCCGAGCGGGGAGGCGTACCGGCGGTCCGAGCCGATTGCCCTGATCGCTGGCATGAAGCAGTGGTTCGGCGAGCAGGGAGAGGGGGGCGGCATGATCTGCGCCGTCGGAGCGTACTTCTGGGTCACAGCACGAGTGGTCTGGGGCCGCTCTGGCCTCTGGGACAATGGTGTCGAAGTGAGTGCGCAGCACCATCTGACTGGCAACGCCCAGGCCCCCGTTGTGGCTATCAAGATAGTCGCGGAGCTACGCGATCCCAAGACAGGAAGATTCGTGCGGAACCGGACTCTATATGATCGGCGGGTATGGAGCACGTGGCGTCCGCGAACCGTCTACGCGGGTATCGGGACTCAGCGCAGGTACTGGATCCGGCGAGTGACGGTGACGGCAACCGTCGCCATGCATGAGGGCCTCGGACGCGCGCTGGACGCAGGTTCTGGCACCCGCCGGAATCCCTTTCCGATGCTGCTTCAATGCCATTCTCGCGCAGATCGCTGTCCGAGATCGCAACCCATCCGAGCTGTGCATCTCCCACGGGACTAGCACTCAGCCCCGAGATTGAAGGAGGAGACACCAGATGCAGTCGCGAGGGATTCCGCCGCTACTCGGCTACCTGTTGTTAGCTGCGCTTGTCCTGTGCGTAGGATGTTCCTCGTGGAGGACTGTGGAGTGGTATCTCGAGCCGTCCGATTCCAGTGCCCGCACGGGGGCTGCTCACGCGGAGATTGACAGCGATGACGCGATACGGCAAGCGATCGCGGCCTACATAGAGGACGTGGCCCCGGAGTTCTACGACACCACCCGCATACTCGGCGTGCGGGAGACGGAGTTCGAGGAGGAGGGCGAGAAGCGTCCAGCGCTCGAGGTGCGCGTTTCTGCCGAGACCTCTCAGGCCGTGCTGTCCGGCGTTCTGACTCTGGATATCGAGGAGGGTGTAGTCGTTCTCGATCGAACGGGAAGGACTCCAAGTAGCTGGGGACGATGAGACAGGTGCTTCCATTGCCGTATGCAGACCTCGCGCTTCGCGACCATCACCTCCGACCGCGGCGACGTGCGGGAGCTCACAGACGAGTCAGGCGCCGCCTTCGCGCACTACGCATACGACGCCTACGGGCGCCCGCTCGCCACCGACTCCCGGGCGACGTCGCTCATCACCGCCGACGTCGCCGCGCGTGTGGCCGACGCGAACGTGCTGCGCTACGCCGGGTGCTGCTACGACGAGCCGAGCGGGCTCTACTACCTCTCGCAACGCTACTACGACCCGCAGACGATGTGCTTCCTCTCCAAAGACCCCGCGCGCGCCGACGGCGAGCAGAGCGCCTACCAGTACTGCGGCGGGGACCCGGTGGGGAAGGTCGATCCGAGCGGGGAGTGGAAGAAAGAGGCACACCATTTCGCATGGACGAAGCACATCGCATGGAAGGGACTCGGTCTTCCGGAGTACATTGCGTGGCTGATCGCGAAAGGCTGCCGCTATGTCGACGAAGGACCATCCATGATCTCGTATCGCTGGTGGATTGACGGTCGGAATTGGACTGATGCTCCTGGCTACAAGTATCACTTCAACGCGTACACCACCTTGTACGCGAAGGACTGGGACGATTCGAGACTGCAGTTCAAGTGGACCCGCGGGGACTCTCGGCAGGTGTTCGCCAGCAAGTTCAAGGCTGAGGCGGAACGGACGTGGAGGAGCGGTACGTCGAACAGAGTGCAGCGCGCATCCTACCTGCTCGGCTATGGCAGCCACTGCCTTCAGGACATCTACGCCCACGGCAACGTCAAGCATCATGCCCCGTGGGTCCGCCGCTCGACGTACTTCGACGATCCTGGGAAGAAGACATGGCGAGCTACCAATGCGAAGGGGGCGACGAAGAGGTACATCGCCTCCTTCAGATACCTGGCACAGCTGAAGTCGTACTCGTCCGCCAACTGGAGTATGTACTGACCAAGAAGGGACTCTACCGCAATGCTGTGGATCTTGTGGGAATCGGGCGTCGACGGCATCGGCCCGCTGTCCTGTGTGGCGCTGGTTGCCGGTCTCTGCATCGTGTGGTTTGTCGCTGCGCGCTTGCTTGGGCGAGTCCGCGCGCTCTGGTCGACCGTCGGTATCGCTCTCGGGCTTGCGCTCGTGACGGGTGCAGCGTATCTTGCTCGCGGCGAGCCTCCGATGGTGGACTGGATCGCCCTGCCCTTCGCCTTCGGACTACTGGGGGGATACTCCGCTGTCCGTCGCTGGGAGTCGTTCCGTGCTCTGCTCATCTGGGGCCTACTCGCGGCCGGCGCAGCGGGTCTGACGTGCGCGGTGTGGGTCATCACAGTAGTGAACCGCTTCTCGCCGGACATGGCGTTGATGGGCGTTGTCTTCATCGCCCCCGCGTGCCTGGCGCTTCAGACAGGCTATGTGTGTGGGATGTTGTCGCACCAAGCGGGCAGCAGATCGGTCTCGATCGGTGTGAAGCGTGCCGGGATCGCTCTCGCTGTCTCGGCGGTACCCGTGTCAATCGTCCTGACGTATCTGCTGGGAGTCGTCATCAGTGCACTGGTTTAGTCTCGCAGACCTACGCCTACGACCCGGACACCGGCAAGAAGAGCTGCGAGAGCCTCGCCTTCGCGATCATCACCACCGGCCGCGGCGACGTCCGCGAGCTTCAAGACGAGTCAGGCGCGGCCTTCGCGCACTACGCCTACGACGCCTACGGGTGCCCGATCTCCACCGACTCCCGGGCGACCTCGCTCATCACCGCCGAGGTCGCCGCGCGCATCGCCGAGGCCAACGTGCTCCGCTACGCCGGGTGCTGCTACGACGAGCCGAGCGGGCTCTACTACCTCTCGCAACGCTACTACGACCCCGAGACGATGTGCTTCCTCTCCAAAGACCCCGCTCGCGCCGACGGCGAGCAGAGCGCCTACCAGTACTGCGGCGGGGACCCGGTGGGGGAGGTCGATCCGAGCGGGGAGTGGGCGGTCACGTTCTACAAGACGTTCACCTGGCGCATTTGGCGGACATACCGTGCGTTCGAGAGTGCTGCTGATTGGATTGTTGGCGCCGCTGTGAGTGTCGCCATCGGGCGGCTGTTCCCGGTGCGCACTGTTATGGTGGAGCTGGCCAGAGTCATGGGGTGGGCCTGCACGAGAGTTGCAGCGAGTCTGTCCTGGATTCGGCGTGAACTTGGCATTCACGGTGTGTCAAATCTGGGGAGATGGTCGACAGGAGACGCGAGGTATCGATTCACAGTCTCCGGCGGGGCGAGCAGCGGCCGAGAGATGTTCAGCTACACCGCCAAGGTTACGTTCCTTGCGAATCCTAATGTGCTCACTGGCTTCAGGCGAGGGATGTGTTCGACGGTATTCTTCAGGCGGAGAAGGTTGGTGAATTCCCGTTGGCTTCGTTAAGGGCGGACGCGCATTCAGGAGTCGTGCGCAGTACTAGTTCCCGAGTCCTGGCGTTTGTTGCAGCCGCAGTCCTGGGGCTTCTTTGCCTGGTGCTGGAACAGGCCAGCATGAACACTCCCGTCTCATGGCGCCTGTTGATAGAAGCTCCAATCACTCTCGGTATGGTATCGATGGCAGCAGCGTTCACAATCCTTGCTGACCAGATGCACGAGCTGATGTATAGTCGCCTGCACCCGTGGTTCCGCACTGTGTTGGTGACCGTACTCGGATACGGCGGGGCATGGCTGTTCGTGTTCTCAGGATGGATTGAGCACGCCACACCGATTGCCGCATGGGGCATTGCCGTCGGAACGATGGCAGGGCTGGACCGACGGTAGGACGACTCGCGAGGGCCTCGGTTCCGCGGGCGACACCCTGCTGCGGCATCATGCGAGCATCTTGAGGCCATGAGGTCTTCAGTGATCCGGCACCGAGCTTCCTGGCGGCAGCCCCGCCCCCGTAGTTGAAACCGCCATCGTGGGAAGCGCGTCGGGTGTGCATTCGTTGACTGGCCGACGCTGTTCTGTCGTGCTCGCGCTCGTCGTGAGGCGCGCTACTACCCCGCCAGCCCCCTCAAGGCGAGCGCGGTGTCGGCGAGCACACCGCCGCCGTCGAGCTCCAGCTCGGCGAGCGCGGTCTCGGCCAGACCGAAGAGCGCCGCGAACGCGAGGTAGCGACCCCAGAGCGCCGTCGCAGCGAGCGGGTCGTCGTCAAGCGCGCCGAAGTGCTCGATGTAGCCCTTGAGCCGGCCGAGGTCCTCGGCCAGCCGCGCGCCTCCATCGGTGAGGGATCGCTCATTGCGCGCGAGCAAGCCCCGGCGGACAGCCTCGGCGACCACGTGCGCCTTCCAGTGGTGGATGCCGCGTCCGTAGCTACGGGGTCGCGTGCGGATGATCGTGCGCAGGTCGAGCAGCCCGAGGACCGCGGAGTGGGCGAGGGTCGTGAAGAGCAGGCAGCAGAGCTCCTGGTCGAGCGGATCGAGCTCGTCCCACCGCGTGGTGTCGAGCACGAACTCGGTCGTCTGCTCGGCGAGCGGGCCGGTGATCGTGGTGACGTGACGCTCACCGGTGCGCACGGAGAGCACGCCACGCGCCGTGAGATCGACGAGCGTCGCGATGACCTCCTTCTCGCCGAGCTTCCCGCGACGCCAGACGGCACCCGCAAGCGCGGGGCTCACGTCGTCGGGGATCTCGCGGAGGTATGCGCCGGTGTCGGGCATGGTCATCAGTCGTCGAACGCATCCCGCTCGGTGTGCTGCCGCATCGCTACGGCGAACATCACGTTGCGGTCGATCGCCTGCCAGTCGGGCCGCGCGTGCGCGCGCATCCAAGACTCGTACGCCTCGGGATAGAACGCGTCGTGCAGGTAGGCGAGCCACTCGGCGTTCCACACGTTGCCGTGCGCGCCGTAGCCGCCGCGCGTCAGGATGCCCGCCTCGGCGAACTCGGCGGACACGTCATCGGCGAGATCGATGAACGGCGCCTGGGCCACGGGCAGCATCTTTGCGCACATCGAGACCAGGTCGGCGTCTTGCCAGCCGGTCGTCTCCAGGAAGCGGCCGCTGAATCCAGGCGCGCCCGAGTGCACGGCGCGCACCATGACGGTGGGCAGGCGGCTCAGCCCGTGTGTGCGCTCCTCCTGCCACAGCTGCACGTAGTCGTTGTGCTCGAGCCAGTCGAGCGTGGTGCCGAACAGCCCCTTGGCCAGCTCGCGCACGTCGACTTTCTGCCCCCGGGGCGAGGGATAGCCGAACATCATCCCCGCCGGCTTCACGAGCAGGTCCGAGCACAGGTAGACCTTGGCGGCGATCGAGAACTCGACGCCGTTGGGCGTCTGGATGCTCACGGCTCCCCCCTTCGGCCGTAGTGCGCACGTCCATCGTCGCACCGCGAGCCCCGGGAGGGAAGAGGAGCGTGGCGTTGACCCGTGTCAGTGCGGAAGCGCTGGTGGGTCGCGCGCGTCGGGGATGTGCCCGACCGGTTCTGACTACTCCAGCTCCTCGATGCGCTGGAGCAGCGCGTCCTCCGACATGCCGCCGACGACCTGGTCGACCACCTGTCCGTTCGAGTCCATGAAGACGAACGTCGGGACGAACTGGATGCCGAACTGCTGCGCCATCTGGCTGCCCTCGCCGGCGTTGGCGTTCAGCACCTTGAAGACCACATCGCCCTCGTACCCTTCGATCACCCGATTCACGATCGGGGCCATCTCGATGCACGTGGGTCAACTGTCGGTGTAGAACTCCCACATGACGGGGCGGCCCTCGGTGGCGACGCCCGCACCGACCTCGTGCAGGCCGGCCTCGCCGCCGCCGTCCGAACAGCCGGCCAACAACGTTGCGCCCACGATGAGGGCGATGATCAACAGGACAGCGCGACGCATGGGCACGTCCTTCCACTCGGTGTCGTACCAGTTCATTCCCGGTGCCGGTCCCGGAAAACGCCGCCGTACGCGAAGGAACCCGGGCTCGTGCCCGGGCTCCCAGCAGGTTTCTTGCCGAATCCGCTCGGGCTAGTGCTTCGTGCCCGCGCCGATGGCGATGTGGCGGGTCTTCGGCTCTTCCAGCGCTTTCGCCTTGGGGACGACGATCTCCAGGACACCGTCCTTGAAGTCCGCGTGGATCGTGTCGGCATCCACGCCGCGCGGAAGCGCGACGCGACGCTCGAACCTGCCCCACGTGGACTCGCGCAGGACGTAGTCCTCCTCGGTCGTCTCGTGCTCCTCGCGGCGCTCGCCGCTCACCGTGAGCACGTCGTCGGTGACCGAGATGTCGACGTCGTCCGGCGAGATGCCGGGGAGTTCGACCCGGACGACCATGTCCTCACCGCGGGCGACGACGTCCATGGTGGGGACGAGCATGGTCTCGCTCATCGCGCGCGAACCGCGAAGGGGCATCCAGGTGCGCTCGAAGAGCCGGTCCATCTCCCTCGGCAACGCAAGAAGGTCGCCAAAGGGATCCCATCTCATGATGCTTGCCATCTTCAGCACCTCCTCCATACGTGCGAAGACCCGACGGCCCGTACCCCCGCCGGCGTCTTCAGTCCTACCGCCGTACATGACGTATATACCCGCCTCGCGCTGGCGTCTTGCGCGGGACGGGACGAGAGGGTATGACCTGAGATGAAGCGTGCGGGTCAGTCCGCCGCCGACGGGGGAGGTCATACGATGCGCAGAACGCTCGCAGCGCTCATCGTGCTCGTGCTCGTGGCCGCGGTGCCGGTGGTCGCGAACGCCAACGATACCGCCGTGGGGGGCGTCGCCGGCAGTCTCACGCCCCTTGCGTCTACCGACATCCGCATGGAGTCCGAGACGGTCCAGGTCCGGATGTACGGAGGCTACGCGGCCGTGCGGGTCGACTTCCGGTTCGTCAACGGCGGTGAGCCGCAGACCGTGAAGCTCGGTTTCCCGTTCCGGGTGGCGAGCGAGCAGGAGACCGAGGACGGCAGCCCCGTGAGCCCGGCCGCGGGATTCCGCGCCTGGCAGGATGGGCAGCCGCTCGAGGTCACGCTCGAGAGCGGCATGGACGGCGTGGAACCGGTCGACTACTACGTGCACGAGGTGACGTTCCCCGCGGGCGCAACGATGGTGAGCGTCGAGTACGTGGCCGACCCCGGTGCGACCGTCGGCGACCCGCCGGGCACCGCCGAGCGCCCGTCGTGGGACCCCGGCCCCGGCGGCTACTACGCGTGGCACGACTACTGGGTGCACACCGGTGCGGCATGGGCGGGCACGATCGGCGCGTCGGTGCTGCGCTTCTCGGCCACGAGCGACTTCAACGGCTGGGACGTGGAGGGCGCGATCGAGGGTTACGCCGAGAGCCTGGACGCGCGCGGCGACACGCTCGGCGGCGAGCTCTCGCGCGACTACACGCAGCCCGAGGCGCGCGTCTGGCAGTGGGTCTTCCGGGACTTCGAGCCCACGCCCGAGCCCGATCGTATCTACTCGTGGTCGCCCTACGATATCCGCCTGCCGTACTACGTGTCGGCGATGGATGAGCGCGACGCGCCGCCCGAGTACCTGCGCACGCGCGTCGCCGACGTCCAGGCCTCCAGCGAGCTCGTGCTCGGCGAGTTCGAGTACTCGGCGTTCAACGCAGCGCTCGGCGTCTCGACGGCATGGGCCGAGGGCGCCGGCGGCAGCGGCGCCGGGGAGTGGGTGAAGGTCTTCTACGGCGCCCCGCGCGAGGTGGGCGAGGTACGGATCCTGTCCGGCTACGCCAAGCGGCCCGACCTGTTCGCCAAGTACAACCGGCCCAAGACGCTCAAGCTGCTCTTCTCGGACGGCACCGAGACGACCGTCACGCTTGCCGACCACCCGGGCCTGCAGCGCTTCCCGGTACGCGCGACCGCCGAGTGGGTGCGCGCCGAGATCGTCGACGTCTACCGCGGCACCACGCGCGATGAGACGTACCTCTCGCTCATCGACGTCGGCTCGAGCTCGGAGGATTTCATGAGCTACGAGGCGCTCATGGCCGAGGCGGTGGGCGCGCTGCCGTCCGAGGAGGCGACCGAGCCCGCCGAGGAGACCACGACGTCGCCCGAGCCCGCCGAGGAGGAGCCCGCCGAGGAGCCGGCGTGGTTCTGGTGGGTCGCGCTCGGCGCCGCGGTGGTGTTCGGCGGGACGGTCGGCTTCCTGCTCTACAAGCGTGCCCGCGCCCGCAAACCGTAGTGCCCGTGCGCTAGACTGGATGCGACCACACCCGGGAGGTATCCGCATGCGTCTTGCGCTCGGCCAGCTCGACCCCACCGTCGGCGACCTCGAGGGGAACCTCGAGGCGGCGCTGCTGCTCGCGCGGCGGGCCGCCGACGAGGGCGCCGACCTGCTGCTCCTGCCCGAGCTCGTGCTCTGCGGCTATCCGCCCGAGGACCTCATCGCCAAGCCGCACTTCGTCGCGGCGTCCGAGCGCGCCGCCGAGGAGTTCGCCGCGCGCTCCCCGCTGCCGGCGGTCGTCGGGTATGTGCGGCGCGACGCCGGGGGGACCCGGAACGCTGCGGCGTACGTCGCCGACGGCGCGATCCGCCACGTCTACCACAAGCGCCTGCTGCCCAACTACGGCGTCTTCGACGAGGAGCGCTACTTCGAGCCGGGAGCGGCCGACGCCCTGCTCCAGATCGATGACGCGGCGTGCGCGCTCACCGTCTGCGAGGACGTGTGGCGGCCTGCCACCACCGAGCGGCTCGCCGGGGCCGGCGCGCGGGTGGTGCTGAACATCTCGGCATCGCCGTTCCACGCGATGAAGGGCGACGAGCGCGAATCGATGCTCGCCGAGCAGGCGAGGGCGAACGGCGTCTGGATCGCGTACTGCAATCTCGTCGGCGGCCAGGACGAGCTCGTCTTCGACGGTCGCTCGGTCGTGATCGCGCCCTCCGGCGAGGTGGTCGCGCGGGCGGCCGCGTTCGCCGAGGACCTGCTCGTCGTGGACATCGACCCGGCCGCGCACTCCGCTGACGGGCGGATCGAGGACCGCCTCTCGGGCATGGCCGAGGTCTACGAGGCGCTGACCCTCGGCCTGCGCGACTACGTGCGCAAGAACGGCTTCACCGACGTCGTCCTCGGGCTCTCGGGCGGCGTGGACTCGGCGCTCACGGCGACCATCGCGGCCGACGCGCTCGGCCCCGGTCACACACACGGCGTGCTGCTGCCGTCGCGCTACTCCTCGCCGGGGTCGCTCGCAGACGCCAAGGAGCTTGCCGCCAACCTCGGCATCGCCACTGAAACGCTCCCGATCGAGGGTCCGTTCTCGGCCATGCTCGACGTGCTCGCGCCCGTCTTCGGCGATCTGCCCGAAGACGTGACCGAGGAGAACCTGCAGGCGCGCGTGCGGGGCACGCTGCTCATGGCGCTCTCCAACAAGTTCGGGTGGCTCGTGCTCGCCACGGGCAACAAATCGGAGCTCTCCGTGGGTTACTCCACCCTCTACGGGGACATGGTCGGCGGCTTCGCGCCCATCAAAGACGTCTTCAAGACGAGCGTCTACCGCCTGTGCCGCTGGCGCAACGAGCGCGGCCCGGTGGCGGTCCCCGAGGCCACGCTGGCAAAGCCGCCCTCGGCGGAGCTGCGTCCCGACCAGACCGACCAGGACACGCTGCCGCCCTACGACGTGCTCGACGCGGTGCTCATCGACTACGTGGAGCGCGACCGCAGCACTGACGAGATCGCCGCCACCGGCGTGCCGGCCGACATCGTCGCGCGCATCGTGCGTATGGTGGACGCCGCCGAGTACAAGCGCCGCCAGGGTCCGCTCGGCATCAAGATCAGCCCCAAGGCGTTCGGCAAGGACCGCCGCATGCCCGTGACGAACCGGTTCGGGGGTTAGGTGGACGCGCTCGCGCTTCACTGGGTGTCCGCCGACGATCCGCGCATGGCCGAGGCGAACGACCTGCGCCACGCCGTGCTCTATGCGCCGTTCGGCGTGCCGCGGACCGCTGACTGGGGTGATGCCGATGAGAGCGTGCGGCTGCTCGTGGTGTCGCGCGAGGGCCGCGTGGTGGGCTTCGCGAGCCTCGTGCTCGAGGACGGCGGCAGCGCGCGTGTGCGGCAGGTGAGCGTCGCTTTCGACGTGCAGGGCACCGGGGTCGGTCGCGCGCTCATGCGCGAGGTCGAGGCCGAGGCGCGCCGGCGCGGCCTCATGCGGCTCTGGCTCGAGGCGAGGACCACCGCCGAGGAGTTCTATCATCGTCTCGGATACGTCACCGTGTCCGGCGTGCACCCCTCGGGCAGGACGGGCGTGCCGCACGTCACGATGGAGCTGCCGCTCGCGTAGCGGCTGTGGCGCGCCGCGCGTCTTTCGCCTACCCTGGTCTCGGATGTGCAGCCGGCCGCATGTGGCAGCCCCTGCCGGGCGGCGGCGTCAGGACAAGACGTCATCGAGAGGGAGGGACCATGCCGAGCATCACCCGTGACCAGGTCCGCGTGCCAGCGGATGTTCCCGCCGACGTGCGCGAGGTCTACATCGACAACTATATGGCGGCGACACAAGGCACCGGCAGGCTCATGCTCTTCGCCTGCGACCAGAAGATCGAGCACATGAACGACGACTTCTACGGCGAGGGCATCGCCGCCGAGGACGCGGACCCCGAGCACCTGTTCCGCATCGGCTCGCAGGGCGTCTGCGGCGTGCTCGCCGGCCAGCGGGGCCTCATCGCCCAGTACGCGGCCGACTATCCCGACATCAACTACCTGGTGAAGATCAACTCCAAGACGCACCTGGTGAAGACGTCGGCCAAGGACCCGGCCAAGCACCAGGACGATCCGTACAGCCCGCAGCTCTACGACCTCCAGACCGTGCTTGACCTGCGCGCCAACGGCGTGAACGCGGTGGGCGTTGGCTACACCATCTACCTCGGCAGCGAGTACGAGAGCCAGATGATGATGGAGGCCGGTCAGCTCATCGCCGACGCGCACTCCGTGGGCCTCGTGGTCGTGCTCTGGATGTACCCGCGCGGCCGCGCTGTGGCGGACGAGAAGGACGCGCACCTCATCGCTGGCGCCGCCGGCGTCGCGTGCGCGCTCGGCGCCGACTTCGTGAAGGTGAACCCGCCCAAGGGCGACGACGTGGCGTCTTCGGCCGAGAAGCTCAAGGAGGCCGCGCTCGCCTCGGGTCGCACCGGCCTCGTGTGCGCGGGCGGCTCGACGGTCGAGGCCGACGTCTTCCTCAAGCAGCTCTGGGAGCAGATCCACGTCGGCGGCGCGATGGGCAACGCGACGGGCCGCAACATCCACCAGCGCTCGCTTGACGAGGCGGTCCGGCTCACCAAGGCTATCTCGGCCATCACCCTCGGCGACTGGAGCGCGGAAGACGCGCTTGCCGTGTTCAACGGCGAGAAGGACTTCAGCTGCTAGCGTCGCCCCCCGGGGCCGCGACCGCGGCAGGAGAACGGGTATACTGACGTGACCGCGCGCGGCATCGTGCACATCGGCGGTGCCGCGCGGCGTATTCGGAAGCGAGATCAGAGAAGACGGCATGCCGATCAACGACTGGTTCAAGGCGCGAGAGAACTGCAAGTACACCGTCACGTCTTCGGCATCAGGCGACCTCCCCGATGGCGTCTGGGTCAAGTGCGCGTCGTGCAAGCACACCCTCTACCAGGGTGATCTTGCGCGCGGAGCATGGGTGTGCCCGCACTGCGCCCACCACTTCGAGATGAACGCGCCCGATCGCGTGGCGCTGCTCGCCGACGACGGCAGCTTCGAGGAGACCGACGCCGGTCTGACCTCGGTTGACCCGCTGCGCTTCAACGCCGCCAAGCCCTACACCGAGAGCCTCGCGAAGGCCAGGGAGAAGTCAGGCCTCACCGAGGCGATCATCACCGGCCGCGCCGCTATCGGCGGACACCCCGTGGTGCTCGGCGCGATGGACTTCCGCTTCATCGGCGCGTCGATGGGCTCGGCGGTGGGCGAGAAGGTCACGCGCGCGTTCGAGCTGGCCGAGGCCGAGCAGCGCGCCGTCGTGCTCGTGACCGCTTCGGGCGGCGCGCGCATGCAAGAGGGCATGCTCTCGCTCATGCAGATGGCCAAGACGAGCGCGGCGGCCGAGCGGCTCGCCCGCGCGCGCCTGCCGTACGTGAGCGTGCTCGCCAACCCCACCACCGGTGGCGTCACGGCGTCGTTCGCCGTGCTCGCCGACGTGGTGCTTGCCGAGCCGGGCGCGCTCGTGGGCTTCGCCGGGCCGCGGCTCGTGGAGCAGACGACCCGCCAGAGCCTGCCCAAGGGCTTCCAGACGGCCGAGTTCCTCATGGAACACGGCATGGTGGACGCGGTCGTGCCGCGCCCGGATCTCACCGTCACCCTCGCCACGGTGCTCGACTACCTCACTGGCGGCTGCGTGGCCGCGGGGGGTGCGTCCTGATGGCGCGGCACGTGATGGACTTCGAGCGCCCCATCATCGAGCTCGAGGAGAAGCTCGCCGAGCTCAAGCGGCTCGAGATCGCCGGCATGCCGGAGCTCGCGAGCGAGATCGAGGGCCTCGAGGCCGAGATCGAGCGCCTGCGCCAGACGCTCTACGCCGCCCTTTCGCCGTGGGAGAAGGTGCAGGTCGCGCGCCATCCGGAGCGTCCCAAGACCCAGGACTACCTCGAGATGCTCTTCACCGACGTGGTCGAGCTGCACGGCGACCGTCATCACGGGGACGACGAGGCCATCGTCGCCGCGCTCGCCACGTTCGACGGGCGCCGGTGCGTGGTCCTCGGCCATCGCAAGGGCAAGACGACCAAGGAGAACATCCGCCGCAACTTCGGCAGCCCGCATCCCGAGGGCTTCCGCAAGGCGCAGCGTGCGATGAAGCTGGCCGAGAAGTTCGGCCTGCCGCTCGTGACGTTTCTCGACACCGCGGGAGCGTACCCCGGCATCGAGGCCGAGGAGCGCGGCCAGGCGTGGGCGATCGCCGAGTGCCTCGCGACGCTCTCGGACCTCGCGGTGCCCGTCGTGGTGGTCGGCATCGGCGAGGGCGGCAGCGGCGGCGCGCTCGCGATCGGCTTCGGCGACCGCCTCATCATGCTCGAGAACGCGTACTACTCGGTCATCAGCCCGGAGATGTGCGCGCTGATCCTGCACAAGGACGCGAGCCGCGCGGCGGAGAGCGCGTCGTGCCTGGCGATGACCGCCGACGACCTCGTCCGCCTCGGCATCGCCGACGAGGTCGTCAAAGAGCCGCTCGGCGGTGCGCACCGCGAGCCGGAGGTCGTCTTCGCGCGGGTGGCCGAGGCGATCTCGCGCGCGCTGACCGAGCTCTGCGGGTCGGACGGCGCGGCGCTGGCCGAGAAGCGCTACGCACGGCTGCGTGCGATCGGAGTCGTGGCGGAGGGGGAGTGACCGATGCCTGAGCAGGCCCGGATCGGTGTGCTGACGAGCGGCGGCGACGCGCCCGGCATGAACGCCGCCATCCGCTCGGTCGTCCGGATGACGATCGCCAACGGCGGGGAGGCCGTAGCCATCTACCAGGGCTACGAAGGGTTGCTCGACGGCGCGTCCAGGCCGATGGAGCTCGGCAGCGTCGGCGGCGTGCTCGACCGGGGCGGGACCTTCATCGGCACGTCCCGCTCGGAGCGCATGTACTCGGAAGAGGGTCTCGACCTCGCGCGGCAGCGCTACGAGGAGATGGGGCTCACGGGGCTCGTCATCATCGGCGGGGACGGATCGTACCGCGCGGCTCAGGAGCTCCACGAGCGCGGGCTCCGGGTCATGGGCGTCCCCGGCACCATCGACAACGACATCGCGGGCACCGATACCACCATCGGCTTCGACACCGCGCTCAACACCATCTGCGACGCCACCTCCAAGGTGCGCGACACCGCCTCCAGCCATGAGCGCACGTTCGTCATCGAGGTCATGGGACGCGCGTGCGGCCTGCTGGCCCTGCACGCCGGGCTCGCCGCGGGTGCCGACTGCATCCTCGTGCCCGAGGTGCCGTGGAAGATCGAGGACGTGTGCGCGTCGGTGAAACAGGGCGTGGAGCGCGGCAAGAAGCATTCGATCATCGTGGTGGCCGAGGGAGCGGGCCATGCGTTCGGCATCGCGGAAGACCTCGGCACGCTTTGCGGGCACCCGGTCCGGGCCGTCGTCCTCGGCCACATCCAGCGCGGTGGGGCGCCCTCGGCGTTCGACCGCATCCTCGCGAGCAGGATGGGCGCCGCGGCCGTGGAGGGCCTCATGGCGGGCGAGAGCGGCATGGCGGTGGGCCTGCGCAACGCCGACACGGTGCTCTACCCGCTGCCCGAGGCGTACAGCAGCCACCACACGATGAAGCGGCACATCTACGACCTGGCGATGGTGCTCGCCCGATGACGACCGTCTCCGCCGAGCTGCTCGCCGACTTCCGCGACCTGGGGCGCGACCTCTACGTGGGAGGGCTCATCACGAGCCACGGCGGCAACATGAGCGTGCGCATCGGCGACCGCATCCTCATCACGCGGCGCGGCTCGATGCTCGGCAGGCTCACCGCAGACGACATCGTCGAGACCGACATGACGCCGTGCGATGCCGACGACCGGTGCTCGCGCGAGATCGTGGTGCACCGCGCGATCTACGCGGCCACCGACGCGCTGGCCGTCGTCCACGCGCATCCGCCCCACACGATCGCGCGCTCCTTCGAGCACGACGCGATCGTGCCGGTGGACTCGGAGGGGCTCTACGTGCTCGGCGAGGTGCCGGTGGTGCGCGCCGCCACGACGATCGCGTCTGCCGAGGCTGCCGCGGTGCTGGCCGAGGCGCTGCACGCCGCTCCGATCGCGGTACTGCGCACGCACGGCCCCTTCGCGAAGGGCGCCACGCTCGAGGAGGCGTTCATGCGCGTGAGCGTGCTCGAGGCGAGCGCGCGCATCCTCGATATCCGCGAGGGCGCGTAGCCCCGGCTCCGCCCGCTACTCCCACATCGCCTTCACCCGCGCTCGCACGTCCGCGGTCGTGATGGCGGCGAGCGGCTCCTCGGCCGCCTCCGGCTCGGGCCGCGCCTGCGTCTCGGCGAACAGCGGCAGCAGCGTGTCGGGCACGAAGCGCGTGCGCTGCGCGTAGCCGTAGGAGTCCGAGAAGCCCCGGCCCGCCGCGTAGTAGCGCAACGGGTGGCAGACGTAGAGGTGGTCTTTGGCGCGAGAGCACGCGACGTAGAACAGCCGACGCTCCTCCTCGATCTCCTCGGCGCTGCCGCACGCGAGGTCGGAGGGCACGTTGCCGTCCGCCGCGTGGATGACGTAGACGGCGTCCCATTCGAGCCCTTTGGCCGAGTGCATCGTCGACAGGATGAGGTAGTCCTCGTCAAGCGTGGGCGGACCGGCGAGGTCGCCCGTCCAGGACGGTGCGTCGAGCGCGAGGTCGGCGAGGAAGTGCGCCCGGTCGGGGAAGCGCGAGCCGAGCGACTCGATCTGCTCGAGGTCGCGCAGGCGCGCCGAGGCGTTGTCGTAGCGCTGCTCGATGAGCGGCGCGGCGAAGACGCGCGCGGCGTGCAGTTGGGCCGAGACGTCGGCCACCGGAGCGTTGGCGAGGTTGCGCATGAGCGCCACGAAGTCCGGCCAGATCCGCGCGGCGATCTCCGGCGGGTTCCAGCGCACCCAGCGGTCGAAGTCGCCGCTGTTCTCGGCAAGCTCCTCCATGAGCGCCGCGGCGATGCGCGGTCCTACACCGGGGATGAGCTGCAGCACCCGCATCCCGGCGACCGCGTCGGACGGGTTCTGCGCGAGGCGGAGGTACGCCGTGAGGTCCTTGACGTGGGCCATCTCGATGAACTTGAGCCCGCCGTACTTCCAGAAAGGGATGTTGCGGCGCTTGAGCTCGAGCTCGAGCGCCATGCTGTGGTGCGACGCCCGGAAGAGCACCGCCTGCCGCTTGAGCGGGATGCCCTCCTCGCGATGGCCAAGGACGCGTTCGATCACGTAGCCGGTCTGCTCGACCTCGTCGCGGCAGGTCACGAGCGCCGGTCGCGCGCCGCCCGCGCGCTCGGTCCAGAGCGCCTTGTCGTAGCGCTCCGCGGCGGCGGCGATGATGGCGTTGGTGGCGTCCAGCACGGGCTGCGTGCTGCGGTAGTTGCGCTCGAGCGTGAGCACGGTGGCGTCGGGGAAGCGCGCCGGGAAGTCGAGGATGTTGCGCACGGTCGCGGCGCGGAAGCCGTAGATCGCCTGCGCGTCGTCGCCGACGGCGGTCACGCCGCGCCCGTCGGGGGAGAGCAGCGCGACGATGTCGGCCTGCAGCGCGTTGGTGTCCTGGTACTCGTCCACGAGCACGGCGTCGAACCGCTCGCGCACGCGCGCGCCGGCACGCTCGTCGGCGAGCAGCGCGTGCCAGAACAGCAGGAGGTCGTCGTAGTCGAGCACGTGGTGGCTCTCCTTGCGGTCGACATACGCCGAGAAGAGCCGCTTGAGGTCCGCGGCATCGTCGCGGCACCACGGGAACGCCTCGGCGAGCACGTCCTCGAGCGAGCGCTGCGCGTTCACGCACCGGCTGTAGATGTCCAGGCACGTGCCCTTCTGCGGGAAGCGACGACCCTTGCTGCCGAGGTCCAGGTCGGTGCGCACGAGGTGCATGAGGTCCTCGCCGTCGGCCCGGTCCAGCACGGTGAAGTCGGGCGGCAGGCCGATGTCGTGGGCGTGCAGGCGCAGCAGGCGTGCGCCCACCGAGTGGAACGTCCCGCCCCAGACCGTGGCGCCGCGTCGCGCGGGGTCGAGCTCACCGGCGCGCAGCAGCCCATCGACGCGCCGGAGCATCTCGCCGGCGGCCCGGCGCGTGAACGTCAGCAGGAGGATGCGTCCCGGATCGGTGCCCATGGCGATGAGGTAGGCGACGCGGTGCGCGAGCGTGTTGGTCTTCCCGGTGCCCGCGCCGGCCACGATGAGCAGGGGGCCGTCACCGTGCGACGCGGCAGCGCGCTGCTCGGGGTTGAGGTCGACAAGCACCGCGGCGGCGTGTCCGTTCTCGGCCATGGGCTCCTCCTTCGCCATGGGCCGAGTCTACCAGCTTGCGCCGACAAAAGCGAACAGGTGTTCGTATGGTGCCCGGGGCGGGAATCGAACCCGCACGACCTTTCGGTCAGAGGTTTTTGAGACCTCCGCGTCTGCCTGTTCCGCCACCCGGGCACACGGGTGCCGCCTGCGAAGTATAGCGGGAAGCGCGCGTCAGAGCACGTAGTCGATGCTCGTGATGCGGTCGAGGTTCGCGAGGACCGACCAGAGGTTGAGCGCGGTGAAGACCGCGACGAGGACGAGGAGCGCGCTGCTTACGCCGAGACGGACGCCGAGCCGCTGCAACGCGTCGGCCACCGCGCCGCCGGACGCCGCGATCGCGTTCTCGTCGTACTCGTCGATCCGGCGCGCCTCGCGCAGACCGAAGACCGTGAACGCCACGCTCGCGGCGGCGGCCGCCACCGTGAGCAGGATCCAGACGGTGTTGAGGAGCGCGGCGGCGTCGCTGTCGCGCAGCAGCATCGAGCCGAGGAACATGCTGCCCACGATGTAGACGAGGGGGAGGAGCGTCGCGAGCTGGGCGAAATCGATGAGGCGCTGGCCGTGGCCCACGTACTGCTCGGCGGAGGCCATGTCGGCGCCGCGGCTCTCACCTGCGGCGACAGCCTGGCGCGCCTGCGAGAGCGCCGCGCTCACGCGGAACGAACGCACCACGAACGCCACGCTGGAAAGCAGGTACACGAGCGCGAACGCGACGTAGGTGTAGACGTATGTCGAGGACGTCGTGAACGACATGCGCCGTCCCTCCCAAATCCGCTGACCCCTCGGTCTCAGCATACCGGAGCGCGCCCCCCGTGGGGAGAGAGCCCGTCCCATGATACCTATCGCTCGGAGGATTAACCACCCTGATTGCCGAGACGACCTCGGGCGCCACCGCGCGCTCTCCGGACCCCCGTGCGCGTCCACCGCGCGCTCCGGCTCTCCCTGCGCGTGTCCCCCCGCGCTTGCCTCCCTCAGGCCTCCTACTGCGCCTGCTCGAGAAGCACCTTGGTCTGCGGATCGTTGAGCGCGACGCTCGACGGACGGCGGCCGAGCACGGTCAGCAGCGCGCTCACCACGCGCGGGTCGAAGGCGGTGCCGGCGCCCTTGACGACCTCGCGGACCGCCTGGTCGGGCGAGAGCGCGGGCCGGTACGGGCGGTCGGAGAGCATGGCGTTGTAGGCGTCGGCGACCGCGACGATGCGCGCCGCGACCGGGATCTGCTCGCCGGCGAGCCCGGCCGGGTAGCCGCTGCCGTCGAGCCGCTCGTGGTGCGAGAGCACGGCCTGTTGCACCGCCACGCTGAAGTGCGCGGTCTTCGCGATGTTCGCGCCGGCGATGGGATGGCGCCGCACGAGCATGGTCTCCTCGGCGGTGAGCGGACGTCGCGCGGTGAGGATCTCGGCCGGCACCTCGAGCATGCCGACGTCGTGGAGCACGCACGCCAGCCTGAGGTCGCGCAGCTCGTGCTCGCTCATGCCGAGCTGCAGGCCGATGCCCACGGCGTGGTCCGACATCTGCGTGGTGTGGTGCACGTAGTCCGGTCGCCGGAGCTCCACCAGGTGGGCGAGCGCCTCGAGCGTGCCCTTGAGCTGGTCGCGCAGGTCGTCGAGCAGCTGGCGGTTCTCGACGCTCATCTCGATGATGCGCCCCACGAGCTGCAGCCCTTCGAGCTTGTCCGCCGAGAAGGTCCCCTCGGCGCGCCAGAGCGCGCACACCGAGCGCAGCTGTCCCTGGACGCGCAGCGGGACGGCGAGCGCGGCCGAGCCGTCCACGCTGTCCGCGAGCGCTAGCGGTCTGCCGGCGCGCACGGCGTCGAGCGCCACGCGCATGACGGCCTTCTGCGCGGCCTCGTCGCTCACGTCCTCCTGCGTGTAGAGCGTCACCTCGTCGCCCACCACCGCGGCGGCGTCGGCTCCAAAGTGGCGGGCGGACTCGCGGAGCACCTGCTCGAGCCCGTGGTCTTCGGTGAGCGAGCTCATGATCTCGGCGGCGCGATGCGCGAAGGAGAGGCGGTCGTAGGCCGCCTGGATCTCGGCGTTGGCGGCCTCGAGGTCGGCGTGGATGCCCTTGAGCTCGGCGCGCAGGCGGTTGTGCTGGTCGACCATGTAGAGGATGAGCATGAGCAGCAGCCCGGTGAGGACGGTTCGGAAGATGTCGTTGTTGAGCAGCCAGAATTCGGGGAGCTCAAGATTGCCGAGCAGGGAGTAGAGCAGGACGCCGGCCACCACGATCAGCGCGACGATCATGGTGTACGAGAGCGCGTTCAGGTGCACCTCTCGTTTGATCACTCGGTCGATGTCCCGGGCCATCGGTCGTCCCCTCTCCGCTTGACGCTCCTTCTTATACGTTTGTCATCGGACAGGCCGCGACGAAAGGCAACTAGAACCTGACGAACGGCAGGTCTGTGACGCTGGTACCACAAGTCGAACCGACAAGCGCGTCCCGCCGACGGTCCCCGCGTGCCGTATAATCCTCGCCATGGACGCACGCGACCTCACAGCGGCGCTGGCCGAGAACGAACGCGCGCACGCGCGCGACGTCGTCGGCAACCTGCAGCTCGTGGCCGACCTCGGCTACGCCGACGTGGCCTTCTCGGTCATCGGCCCCTCGGGCGACCTCGTCGTGGTCGCCGACGCGCGCCCCATGACGGCGGTGGCGGCGGTGGCGGCGAGCCGTGTGGGCCAGACGCTCTCGCGCTCGGCGGAGGCCGAGGCGTACGCGGCGCTCGAGAGCCGCGCTGCGGTGTGCGGCGCCCGCCCGCGGACCACGCGCGGCATCTCCTACACCACCGACGCGTACCCCGTGGGCTCGCCGGAGGTCTTTGGCGTCGTCATCCGCGACATCACGCGGCAGGTCGCCGACGCTCCCGGCAAGATGGAGGTCGTCTTCATGTCGCTGGCCGAGCGGGTCCTGCGCCGCCTCGGCGCGGGCCCGATCCCCGACATCGACACCGGCGAGCCGTTCACCACCGGGCGCCGGGCGGGCGACGGCGTCATGGACGTGCGCCTCGACGGCATCGTGGAGTACGCGAGCCCCAACGCCGTGAACATCATGCGGATGGCGGGTACCGAGGGCGGGCTCGCCGGACGCCACGCGCACGACCTGCCCGGCGGCTCGACCGCCGTCGTCCCCGTGCTCGGCTCGGGCGGCGCGCGCTCGGTCACCGTGGAGGTCGCCGGGCGCTCGCTGCTCTTCCGCGCGATCGACCTCGGCGACGGCGCGCTCGCGCTCGTGGAGGACATCACCGACGTCCGCCGCCGCGAGCAGGAGCTGCGCGTGAAGGAGGCCACGATCCGCGAGGTCCACCACCGCGTGAAGAACAACCTGCAGACGGTCGCGTCGCTGCTGCGCATCCAGGCGCGACGCTCGGCCAGCGCGGAGTCCTCCCGCGCGCTCGAAGAGGCCGTGGAGCGCGTGTCGTCCATGGCGGTCGTGCACGAGATGCTCGCCGCCTCCACCGAGGAGGTCGTCGACTTCGCCGCGGCCGCCCGCGTGGTGGTCGACATGGTGCGCCAGGGGCTCGCCGGCGCCAATCCCGATCTCGACGTGAGCGTGGAGGGCGACACCGGCCTCGTGCCCGCCAACGTCGCCACGTCGCTCGCGCTCGTGACCGCCGAGCTCGTCCACAACGCCATCGAGCACGGCATCGGCCCGGACCGCGCGGGCACGGTGGCCGTGAGCATGCGCCGCCTGCCCGACGCGCTGCACCTCACCGTGCGCGACGACGGCGCCGGCCTGCCCGCCGGCTTCGACCCGCGTGCGCAGGCCAATCTCGGCCTGGCCATCGTGCGCACCATCGTCGAGGACGACCTGCGCGGCTCGCTCGACTTCTCGGGCGCGCGCGGCACGGTCGTGACCATCCGCGTGCCCGTGACCGGCTCCGGGGAGGAGTGAGCGATGCGCGTGCTGATCGCCGAGGACGAGGCGCTCATCCGCATGGACCTGCGCGAGATGCTGGCCGAGGAAGGCCACGACGTGGTCGGCGAAGCGCGTGACGGCGCCGAGGCCATCGCGCTCGCGCGCGAGCTTGCGCCCGACGTGATCTTCATGGACGTCAAGATGCCCGGCACCGACGGGCTCGAGGCGGCCTGCGTCATCGGCGACGAACGCATCGCTCCCGTCGTCATGGTGACCGCGTTCTCGCAGGCCGAGTACGTGCAGGAGGCGTGCGCGGCAGGCGCGATGGCCTACCTCGTCAAGCCGTTCTCCAAGCGCGACATCATCCCCGCCATGCACCTGGCGGTCTCCCGTTTCGCCGAGACGCGCGCGCTCGAGGCCGAGGTGACCGACCTGGCCGACCGCCTGGAGACGCGCAAGACGCTCGACCGCGCCAAGGGCGTGCTCATGGCCAAAGGCCTCTCAGAGCCCGATGCGTTCAAGCGGCTCCAGAAGCTCGCCATGGACAAGCGCAAGCCGCTCAAGGAGATCGCCGAGGCGATCGTGCTCGCCGCCGAGGCGGAGTCCGCCGAGTAGGACGCGCCCCGGCGGGGCCCGCCGCGGTCGCCCCGGCGCCCCGTCTCCGGCGCCTCAGTGTTTCCGCCGGGTTTCGCCCCGGCGCGGCGTTTGCTATACTCCCCGCACCGGCACAACGACGTGCCGCGACAAGCGCAGAGGCCGAGCAACGACGCTCACCCCCGACCACCCGGTCGGGACGGTGGGCGTTTTCGTTTTCTGCGGACGGTCGGACGAGGAGAGTGACATGAAGGAGTTCGCGGTCTTCTGGGGATGCACCATCCCGGCGAGATTCCCCTTCATCGAGAAAGCGACGCGGGTGGTCTTTGACGACCTCGGCGCCACCGTGCACGAGCTCGCGGGCCACACGTGCTGCCCCGAGGGCGTGCTCGTGAAGGCGAACGACGAGGACGCCTTCTACACCGCCGCAGCGCGCAACCTCGCCATCGTCGAGAAGGCGGGCCTGGGCGTGGTGACGCCGTGCAACGGCTGCTACTCCACGTTCAAGGAGGCGTACAGCCACCTCGCCACCGACTGGCGCGCCAAAGACGCCATCAACGCGCGGCTCGCGCGCGAGGACCTGCACTACACCGGCCAGCTCAAGATCACGCACTTCGCCGAGTGGCTGTCCGAGGACATGGGCGCCGGCCTCATCGCGTCCAAGGTCACAAAGCCGCTCTGGGGCATGCGCATCGCGGTGCACTACGGCTGCCACCTGCTGCGGCCGAGCCCGGCGGTGCGCTGGGACGACCCGCTCCACCCCACCAAGGTCGAGAAGCTCGTGGAGGCGCTCGGCGCGCGCGTGGTGGACTACCCCAGCAAGATGCAGTGCTGCGGCGGCGCACTGGACCGCGTGGGCGAGCGCGAGGGCTCGCTCGCGTTCGCGCGCCGCAAGCTCACCGACCTCGAGCGTGCCGAGGTGGACGCGCTCATCGTCGTCTGCCCCAGCTGCTTCCAGCAGTTCGACCTCAACCAGGCCGCGCTCCAGCGCGCGAAAGAAGACATCCACGTGCCGGTGCTCTACCTCTCCGAGCTCATCGCGCTCGCGTACGGGCACGACCCGGCTGAGATCGGCATCGACATGCACCGCGTGAGCGTGGCCCCGTTCCTGGAGAAGTGGGGCGCGCGCGAGGCCGACAAGACGCGGCTCGCGAGCTTCTTCGACGTGTCGCTTCTCGGCAAGTGCTATGCGTGCCAGGCGTGCAAGGACGACTGCCCGGTGTGCAAGGTCGATCCCACGTTCCAGCCCACCGAGGTCATCGGCGACCTCATCCGCGGCTACCTCGACGATGTGATCGCGGATTCGCAGCTCTGGAAGTGCCTGGAGTGCTACACGTGCCAGGAGCTCTGCCACAGCGACATCGGCATGGCCGAGACGTTCCGCACGCTCAAGGAGCTCGCCATGCAGGCCGGAAGCGGGCCTGAGTCCGTCTCGGCCGCCTACGCCGAGTTCCTGAAGTCCGGCGTGCTCGGCAAGCCGCGCGAGTCCGCGCGCAAGAAGCTCGGCCTCGAGCCGCTGCCGGAGACGGGCGGCGCTGCCGTCACCCGCCTGCTGACCGAAGACGAGGAGTAGACGATGCCTTACGACCTCGAGCGATACGACACCTTCGACGTGCGTCGCTACCGCGAGGAGTCGCCGTTCAAGATCCACGGCGGCTGCGGGCTCATGGGGATGTGCGACGAGTCCGGCGCGCTGCGCAGCGGCGAGGACGCCATCCTCGCCATGGCGGTGCAGCACGACCGCGGCAACGGGCTCGGCGGCGGGTTCGCCGGCTACGGCATCTACCCCGAGTTCCCGGACCACTTCGCGTTCCACATGATGTATCACGACGTGGCGGCCAAGGAGGAGGCCGAGGCGCTCTTCGACCAGTACTTCACGGTCGACCTGGCCGAGCCGATGCCGACGCGCCCCGTCAAGGGCATCACCGACGCGCCGCTGCTGTGGCGCTACTTCCTCAAGCCCTACGAGAACAAGCTCGAGCAGGCTGAGCTTTCCGCCGAGGACTACGTGGTGCACGTCGTCATGACGATCAACTCGTCGGTGGACGGCGCGTTCGTCGCCTCCTCGGGCAAGAATATGGGCGCGTTCAAGGGCGTGGGCTACCCGGAGGAGATCGGCCACTACTTCCGCCTGGAGGAGTACGCCGGCCACACGTGGGTGGGGCACAACCGGTTCCCCACCAACACGCCCGGCTGGTGGGGCGGCGCGCACCCGTTCACGCTGCTCGACTGGTCCATCGTGCACAACGGCGAGATCTCCAGCTACGGCATCAACAACCGCTACCTGGAGCAGTTCGGCTACAAGTGCGCGCTCGGCACCGACACCGAGGTGGCCGCGTACCTGTTCGACCTCATGCTGCGGCGCCACAAGCTGCCGCTCTCCCTCGCGTGCAAGGCGCTCGCTTCGCCGCTGTGGGACGACATCGACCGCATGCCTGAAGACGAGGCCGCCGTCATGCGCTCGCTGCGCGCGGTCTACGGCCCGGGCATGCTCAATGGCCCGTTCGCCATCGTGCTCGGCTTCAACGGCGGCATGGTGGCGCTCAACGACCGCATCAAGCTCCGCCCGCTCGTGGCGGCGCGCAGCGGCGACACGGTGATGGTCGCTTCCGAGGAGAGCGCGATCCGCGCGGTCATCCCCGAGCCCGAGCACGTCTGGGCGCCCAAGGCGGGCGAGCCCGTCATCGCGCGCGTGAAGGACATGGAGTGGCCCATCCACGGCGACCTGCATCTGGATGCTTCGGCGATCTCATGCGCGGTCACCGGGACCGATCAGTCCTGCGACACCGTGGAGGTGAACGCATAATGCCCACGTCGCTCATCCAGCCCGAGTTCCGGGTCAAGATCGACTACGACAAGTGCCACAAGTGCGGCCGCTGCGTGCAGCAGTGCGGCTGGGGCGTGTACGACTTCAACGAGCGCCCCATCCCCGACGACAGCAAGTGCCGCGCGTGCCACCGCTGCGTGACGTTCTGCCCGGCGCACTGCATCACGATCGAGAAGAACACGCTTGCGTACCGGGACAACGACAACTGGTCCGCCGATGCGCGCAAGGCCGTGTGGCGTCAGGCCGAGACCGGCGGCGTGCTGCTCACCTCCATGGGCAACCCCAAGCCCTACCAGCGCGTCTTCGACCACCTCGTGCTCGACGCGTGCCAGGTCACCAACCCGTCCATCGACCCGCTGCGCGAGCCGATGGAGCTGAGGACCTACCTCGGCCGCAAGCCTGACAGCGTGGAGGTCGAGCCCGACGGCAAAGGCGGATTCAAGCTGGCCGAGGGCGCGGGTCTTGCCAACAACATCAAGCTGGACACGCCCATCATCTTCTCGCCGATGAGCTACGGCTCGGTGTCTCTGAACGTGCACAAGTCGCTCGCGATGGCCGCCGAGCGTCTCGGCACGCTCATGAACACCGGCGAGGGCGGTCTGCACGAGGACCTCTACCCATATCAGGACCACGTCATCGTGCAGGTGGCGTCCGGCCGGTTCGGCGTGAACCCGGACTACCTCAACCGCGGCGCGGCGATGGAGATCAAGATCGGGCAGGGCGCCAAGCCGGGCATCGGCGGGCACCTGCCGGGCGAGAAGATCAACAAGGAGGTCTCCGGCACGCGCATGATCCCGCAGGGGACCGACGCCATCAGCCCGGCGCCGCACCACGACATCTACTCCATCGAGGACCTGCGCCAGCTCATCTACTCGCTCAAGGAGGCGAGCGGCTACAAGCCGGTGGGCGTGAAGATCGCGGCCGTGCACAACGTGGCCGCCATCGCCTCGGGCATCGTGCGCGCGGGCGCCGACTACGTCTACCTCGACGGCTTCAAGGGCGGCACCGGCGCGGCGCCGCAGGTCATCCGCGACCACATCGGCATCCCCATCGAGGTCGCTATCGCGGCCGTGGACCAGCGGCTGCGCGACGAGGGCATCCGCAACCAGGCGTCCATCATCGCGGCCGGCTCCATCCGGTCCTCGGCAGACCTCGCCAAGGCCATCGCGCTCGGTGCGGACGTGTGCGCCATCGGCAGCGCGGCGCTCATGGCGCTGGGGTGCCACCTGTGCCAGAGCTGCCACACCGGCAGCTGCTCGTGGGGCATCACCACGCAGAAGCCGGAGCTCACGCGGCGCATCGACCCCGAGTGGGGCGCCGAGCGGCTCGTGAACCTCGTGCACGCGTGGAGCCACGAGCTGCAGGAGATCCTGGGCGCGCTGGGCGTGAACGCGGTGGAGAGCCTGCGCGGCAGCCGGGAGCGGCTGCGCTCCATCGGGCTGGACGAGCAGATGAACCGGGTCCTCGGCGTCAAGCCGGCGGGCCTGTAAGGGGAGGGGCGAGATGACCAGGACCATGGCACCCGGCGTGGTGGAGGGCTACCTCAAGGTGGCTCCCACCGTCACCCGCGACGGCGACGCGGTGACGATCGACGCCAACGGCGTGTACTACAAGCAGCTCAACGAGGCGGTGCGCCAGGCGATCGACGCCGGCGCGGCCACCGTGCGGATCGAGAACGTGAACGGCCAGCGCTACATCGGCACCGGCGTGAAGGCGTTCGGCGTGAGGATCGACGTGCACGGGACCGCCGGCAACGACATGGCGATGTTCATGGACGGTCCGGAGATCGAGGTCTTCGGCAACGCGCAGGACGGCGTGGGCAACACGATGAACGCCGGTCGCGTGGTGGTGCACGGCGACGCGGGCGACGTGCTCGGCTACGGCATGCGCGGCGGTCGCGTCTACGTCAAGGGCGACGTGGGCTACCGCGTGGGCATCCACATGAAGGCGTATGAGAACCTCGTGCCCATCATGGTGTGCGGCGGCAAGGCCCGCGATTTCTTCGGCGAGTACATGGCCGGCGGCATGCTCGTGCTGCTGGGGATGAACACGCAGTTCGCCGAGCAGCCGCTCGTGGGCGGCTTCACCGGCGCCGGCATGCACGGCGGCGTCATCTACCTGCGCGGGAGCGTGGAGCCGTGGCAGTGCGGCAAGGAGGTCGGCATCTTCCAGGCTACCGAGGAGGACATGGCCGAGCTCACGCCCATCCTCGCCGACTACGCCGAGGCGATGGGCATGGACATCGAGCAGATACTGGCCGAGCCGTTCACCAAGCTCGCGCCGTTCAGCCACCGGCCGTATGGCAAGCTCTACGCGCCGATGTAGGGCGCAGGGCGCGCACGGCGCGGCGGGCGATCCACTCGCAACTGACGGGGCGGCGGGCCGAAGGGCCTGTCGCCCCGTTGGGGTTGGGGGGCGGGGGGTGGTCGCCGGGGGCGGGGGGGGGCGGGAGCCGGCATATGCAGACTGCGTATGCGGTGCGGGGAGTCGCTCGCGGGCGTGTGCGAAAGTGGTAATGTCAGGTGTTGGCAGGGGTGGTGAGTGCGTATCGTGTCTGCCGAAGAGGGGTTAGACAAACGGCTGATGTCAGACACGCTGGTCAGGATTCGAGCATGGACATCATTGCCTGGAACATCCAATGGGGCGGCAAGTCCCGCCTCGACGCCATCGAGTCGGAACTCGTCAAGCGCTCGCCGGACGTTATCGTCCTCGGCGAGTACGTTCGTGGTGCCACTGGGCCCCTCATCGATCGGCTGTCAGCGCACGGCTGGGTGCATCATCTGATTCCGGATCCGCCTGAGCGACGCGGAGGCGTGGCGATCGTCTCGCGTCTGCCCTTCGAATGCCAGCCTGCACCCGCTGGCATCAGCGAGGTTTACCGTTACGCAGCTGTCCGCATCCCGTCGGCTGGCATCGAGCTGCGCGGGATCTATGCGCCGCTGCAAGGCGATCCGTACCAGGAGTTCTGGGAGTCGTTGCTCGAGTCGCTCGCAGCTGAGTCAGACGGGCCGGTGTTGGTTCTAGGCGACCTGAACGCGTGTCTGCCGCACGTCGACACTCGCGCTTCGAGCCTCTTCAGCGCGCGGTACTTCAAGCGGCTGCCGGCCTCGGGCTACACGGACCTGTGGCGTAGCTTGAACGACTCGGATGCGGACATCTGCACCTGGCAGGGACAGACGCATCCGTACCGGCTGGATCATGCGTTCGGCTCGTCATCGGTTGTTCCTCGCGTCAAAGCATGCTCGTATGACCACTCGGTTCGACATCAAGGACTGTCTGACCATTCAATGCTTCTGCTCGAAATCGACGCGCAACCAGCCGTTGTCTAACAAGCACTTCCAGCTGACGCGCAGGAGTCGTGGGCTAGACTGAGAAGTAGTTGGCGCGCAGCTGAAGCGCCAAGACGTTAGGCATAGCAGGGGGGATCGCAGTGAGACGGTTGATGATCTCCGGGGTCATCGGTCTGGTGCTCGTGGTGCCGACGATCGTTGTTGTGCGCTTCTTCGATTCCGGCTTCGCGCGACTGCTCGCCTTCGTCTTCCTCCAGTACCCCGGGACGCTCATCGCGTATCTGGCCGGCGAGCCCGTGAGCTACTACGCGCTCGGCATCGTGGCCTGGATCCTCTGGAGTGTCGTTGCATTCGGGGCTCTGTGGTGTGCGGAGACGATCGTCAACGGCCTGAGGGGCGTGGACCGACCGTCGCGGCATGCCTAACCGGCGCATCCAGCAGACGCGGCAAGCGATAGACTGAACGTCGAGGGGATGGGCGCGCTGCTGATGCGCTCATACGTTAGACAGAACCAAGGGAGAGGACTTGCGGCATGGCAGACGCGACTCTGAACCGATTGATGCGCAGCGTGGGGTTGCGCGTATTCGTCGAGTACTTCGACCGCTTTGCTGACTCGAGTCTCACTAATCAGCAGGTCGCGGACCTTCTTCCGCATGAGTACACAGCCTCTGCGCGGATGACGCGGGTGTCCTGCGCCCGCCGCATCATCGATGGCGGACTTGCGCCTGACGCACTTCGCATCATTAGTCAGTCGCCACGCGTTGATGCACGGACTTCGAGCGCCGCCGCTGCGCTCCTTGAGAAAGTCTGATTGCGCCCCATGAATGCCCATGATGCCTCGCTCGCGGTCGTGCTTGAGCGCGTCAAGTCGGTAGCACGCGAGTACCGGGAACTCACTGGCCGCCCTCTCGGGTGCACTGGTGAAGTTGCGGAGCTTGAAGCGGCAAGCATTCTGGGCTTGTCTCTGGCGGATGTACGCCAGGCTGGATATGACGCAATCGGAAACGACGGACGCAGGATCCAGATCAAGGGGCGCTGCGTTCTGCCCAATTCCAACCCGGGACAGCGTGTTGGCAGCATCAACTGTCGTCATGACTGGGACACGGTGATGCTGGTGTTGCTCGATCAGGAGCTGAATGCAACCGCAATATACGAGGCTGGTCGTGACGTGGTGATTGAGGCGCTGGAGGCACCTGGCTCCAAAGCTCGAAACGAGCGAGGTTCACTCGGGATTCCCAAGTTCAAGTCAATCTCACGACTTGTCTGGAGCCGGTAGGCGGGTCTGTCTAACCAGCGCATCCAGCAGGCGCGGCAAGCGATAGACTGAACGTGGAGGGGATGGGCGCGCTGCTGATGCGCTCATACGTTAGGCGTGTTCTCTCGGGTCTCCCGCAGGTGCTACAATCGGCACCAGAGTATCGATGCGGTTTGGAGGTCCATCATGCGCAGCCTCGCTGTGAAGTTCTCGGAGGACGTCGTCCCGCTCGGGGACATGAAGATCAATCCCGGCAAAGTCGTTCGTCGCGTGGACGAGACCGGTCGGCCTGTCTTGCTCACCAGTCACGGACGTGGTGTCGCTGTAGTCCAGGGACTCGATGAGTTCGAGGCTGCCCAGGAGGAACGGGACTTCATGCGTGCGGTGGTCGCTGGCCTCGCGGACATCGAAGCGGGCCGGGTCGTGCCGTTCGATGAGGTCGTGCGCTCGCTCGGGCTTGAATGATGGCCGCGCGCATCAGTGTCGAGTTCGCCCAGTCCGCGCAAGACGATCTGCGCGACATGATGGCGTGGTATGCGTCCCAAGATGTCCCCGAGGTCGGGCGACGACTGGCCGCGGAGATCATCGACCGCGTTCGCCAGCTCGAGGGGTTCCCGGACAGCGGCAGGGTCGTCCCTGAGTTCGACACCCCATGGCTGCGGGAGCTCGAGCATCCACCGTTCCGGATCGTCTACCGGCGTGATGAGTCGGTGGTGAGGATCGTCCGTGTGTGGCGCAGTGAACGGCTGATGGATCCTGCGCTCGGAGGAAACGCCTAACCCGCGCTTCCACACAGACGGCGCGCCTCGTGGGGTAGACTCGGGTCGAAAGCGCTCGCCGGCGCGCCGCTGGTGAAGCGCAAGGACGTTGATATGAGATTGCCG
>NPID01001766.1_pt1 | contig 29888 bp, 30 predicted proteins | sample 8637491 | NCBI WGS metagenome assembly NPID01 (sample SAMN07420843, study PRJNA396082) | bioreactor metagenome | isolation source: sample BA6 brine-fed electro-methanogenic bioreactor BA | place: Japan: Kochi | collected 2016-06-14 | reverse complement strand
AGAAAACCGGCGCCGCCCCAAATATTCATGGTCTGGCTGATGTAATTGCGATAGGCCGAAGCTTCCCCTTTGTCGACTTCCAGTATCATGTCATTGTCGTCGACGTACTGACAGGCGTTGGCGATGGTAAAGGCATCTTCGGGCCCGAAACCGGCCATGAAATCGATGCTGCGGCGGGCGGTCCTTGTGGAGATTTCAAAACGTTTTGCCAGATTGGTGGCGTTGGGAAATTTTCCGGCGCGGACCTGACCATCGAACCAGAAAAACCGCTCCAGTTCCAGCTTCTCCCCCATAGCATTCCCTCCTTAAAAAGTCAGAGCATCAAAGACATCCTAAGCACTTTGAAATATCGTCGACCCTCTCGCCCCCATGCCATTTTTCATTGCCGATCTTGTCGAAGTAAATCTAAACGAAGTTGCTGGTCAGGCGTCCCGAATATCCCTAACTTCTCATCATGTCCTGTAGTGTTAGTAACCTCCACAAAGCCGGCAACCTATTGTGCTAAAGCAGCACCGGAATCCTTTCCCCCACCCGGTTCTCCTCCGGCGTCACCACGCTCTTGTACGCCAGCACCTCCACCCCGGCCGCGGCCGCCTGACGCAGCAGCCGGCCGTACGCGGGGTCGATGGCGTCGGCGGGGGCGAAGGCCTCGGCCTCGCCGCGCTGGACAAGGAAGAAGATGACCGCCCGGTAGCCGTCCCCGCGGGCCTGGATCAGCTCGCGCAGGTGCTTCTGGCCGCGGGTGGTGACGGCGTCGGGGAAGCAGGCGACGGTGGGAGCGCAGCAGAGGGTGACGTTCTTGACCTCGACGAGGACGTGTTCGCTGCCGTTTTCCAGGAGAAAATCGAGGCGGCTTGCTCCGTAGGGATATTCGGGAAGGACATGGAACCCGGAAAGGCCGTCGATCCGGCCGCCTCTCAGGCCCTCCTCGACCACCCGGTTGGTGCGGTGGGTGTGGGTGTCGACCCAGTGCCCGCCCACCTCGATCAGCTCGAGGGTGTGCTTGAGCTTGCGTTTGGGATTGTCGCTCGGCGAAACCAGCACCCGGTGGCCGGGGACGGCGCACTGCTTCATGCTGCCGGTGTTGGGCGTGTGGGCGGTCACCACCGTGCCGTCGGCCAGCTCGACGTCGGCGAGAAAGCGTTGGTAACGGCGCAGCAGGCGGCCTTCGAGCAAGGGGGCGGGGAGCTTCACTCGGCGCTCTCCGCCATCTCACCTCCGGAGCGGCCGCGCATCTGCTGCAGGCGCGCGGAAGCGGTGGTGGTACTGAGGTGCGTCTTGTTGTCCATGCGACTCCTCGTGGGAAACAGTGGCGCCATGTTACTCTCAATCCAAGCCCCCCGCAACCGATGCAAATCGTCGGCTCGGTGAAGAAGAATCTTTGGCCAATAAATAAAATGGCGTTATAATCAGAAAAATCCTCGCTGTCGCCCCCTGTCGGCGCAAGGTGAACAATCCCGAAAGGAAATGGAGATTCCATGTCGCAGGAAAAGACTGTTGAATATTTCAAGGTTTTCTTTGAAGCCAGCCAGAGCGTGCTGTCCTCCTCCTCCCTGGCCGAAACCCTGGAGAGTCTCGTCCGGAAAACCGTCGAGGCCCTCGGGATCAAGGCGGGAAGTTTGCGCCTGGTCGATGAGCACACCCACCAACTGGAGCTGGTGGCTTCTTATCGACTGAGCCGCAAGTATCTCGATAAAGGCCCGTTGAGCTCGGACCAGAGCGTGCCGGAAGTCCTCAAGGGCGAGCCGGTGGTCGTCAAGGACACCACCCGGGATCCGAGAATCCAGTACCGCGAGGCGATGCGCGAGGAGGGGATCAATACGATGATTTCGGTTCCGGTGGAAGCCCGGGACCGGGTCATCGGCGTGCTGAGGCTCTACGCTGCGGAACTGAGGGATTTTACCGCCGAGGAAATCGAGTTCGCCTCGGCCCTGGCCGAAATGGGCGGGCTGGCCATTACCAATGCGAAGGTCTGTCAGGCCGAAGGGATCAAGCTGTCGACCTTGCTCGGTGAGGTCGGCATCGAACTACCGGCTCAGGGCCGCGGGCAGAAATCGGGTTTCGCCTGCGTTTCCAGTCGGGCGGTGGACCCCGCGCGCAATCTCGAATATTTCCGGATTCTGCACCGCACCACCAAGGCGCTCCTGGCCACTCTGAAGAGCCGCGAGGTCATGGCCCTGATCATCGACGAGGTCTTGAAGGTCATGAGGGTCAAGGGCTGCGCCCTGCGCCTGATCAACGAAACCACCCATGAGCTCGAGCTGTTGGCGGCCAAGGGGCTGAGCGAAAAATTTCTGCACAAGGGACCGCTGCATGCCGACAAGAGCATCAGCGCAACGCTGGAGGGCATTCCCGTGCAGATCGCCGACGCCCGGACCGATCCGACCATCGAATATCCCCAACACATGGCCCGCGAAGGAATCGCCTCGATCCTCTCGGTGCCGATCATCGCCATGGACCGGGTGATCGGCCTGCTGCGCCTTTACACCGGCGAACCCCGGACCTTCAGCGACGACGAGGTCGCCTTCCTCTCGGCCCTCGCCGAAATTGCCGGCATCGTGATCGTGAATACCCGGCTTTACGAGAAATCCCGCTTCGACCTTTCGTTCTGGACGGCCACCCTGGATTACATGGATGTCAAACCCGAAGGCCGGCAATGAACCTGGCTCCCGCAACTTCCGGGGAGCCTGGCGTGACGAGGGGGCCAGAGCGACCGAATATTATTCCCGCACCGGCGAAGATGTCACCGGCCCCAGATCCTGCCGAATCTGCTGCAACTCCCCCAGCGCCTGGCGCAGGCGGGCCTCTTCCGCCGCGGTCGACCGGTTATGGGCCTCCCGGCGGTTCAGCGCCACTTCGACGGCGCGGCGGGTGGCGCCCACGGTCTTCTCCAGCTGCTCGCGCAGTTCGGCATCGAAATGCCGGAAGCTCTCATCAAGGCTTCGGCGCAGGGCCCAGCTGATCTGCTCGACATTCTGGTTGACCAGCGACCGGCACTGGCCGCGCAGCCGCTTGACCGTGCGCTTGCGGCGGAATTTCAGGGAAAAGAGCTTGCGCGAGAGGCGCTGGCCGATCGGGTCCATGTCGGAGACCCAGACCTCGGTGCTCCAGGACGGGGTCGAAAAGGCGGTGAAGGCCTTGCCGCCGGCCGGCGCCTGGTAGGGGATCTGAAACAGTTCGGCGGCGGTCTGCCGGACCTGCTCGATCAGTCGGTTGCTGCGCTTCTGATTCAGAGTCAGCAGGGTTGTCGCCTCATGGCGGACGGCCTCGCCCACCGCCCGCACCGCCGGGCCGAAGAAAGGCGGGATGGCCTGGGCCATAGTCGAGCGCACCAGGTTTTCCATCTCCTCGGGATCTTCCAGGCTTTCGAAATACTTCTCCACCGGGCCGAGAACATCCTTGCGCGCCCGCTCGGTCAGCTGGTCGATCTCCTGGTCGAGAAACGCGATTGCCCGCTTCAGGTCGCCGGCCAGCACGTCGGAGGCGGCCAGCTGTTCCCGCTCGACTTCGGGCAGGGTCCGGGCAAAGGCGTCCAGGCGCTGCTGCAGCTCCTCCCGGGGAAGCCGCAGGGCGCTGAGCGTCAACTGCAGCTGCATGGTCCCTTCGTCGATCATGTCGGCGGCCCGTCGGCCCAGGGCGGCCTGAAGGGTCTGCTGCTTTTCCCGGGCCAGAAAATCGATGAGGTGTTCTTCCACCTCCTGCAGGCCGCTGGCCCGCCAAACCTGGTCGTCCCCGCTCAGGCGGGCCTTGAGGGCCTGGCGGGCGGAGATGGGAAAAATCCGCGGCGGTTCTTCCACATCGGCGTGCTGCAGCAGGGTCTCCCGAAGGAACCGCAAAGACGAGCGCAGCTCGCCGGCATCGAGAAAATCGACCTTGTTGAGCAGGAAAAAGATGCGCGGCATGCGCTCCCGAACCTGCGCGAGGAAGGCAAGTTCCATTTCGGTCAGGGGCGGATCGGGCGAGATCAGAAACAGGGCCGCGTCGCACTGGGGAAGCACCCGGTGGGTGACTTCGGTATTGTGCCGCAGGGTGGAACCGATACCGGGGGTGTCGATGAGCACCACCCCCTGCCGCAGCAGAGCCGCCGGATGAACAATTTCCACCCGCTGGACCCCGCGCTGATTGTGGGGGTTGCCCGCCTCGCTGACGTAGTCGGCCAGAATCGCCGCCAGGGCCTTGCCGTTCGCGGGAGCATGGGCCTCGACGGGACGGTCGTCGGTGAAATGGATCCGCACCTGAAGGGTTTCGCCGGCATGGATGAACGTGGGGATGGCGGTCACCGGCAGGATATCGGTGGGCAACAGATCGTCGCCGAGCAGAGCATTGAGCAGACTGCTCTTGCCCCGCTTGAACTGACCGAGAACCGCCAGGTGAAACCGTCCTTCGGCGAGACGCTGTTGCATGGTTTCAAGTTCGTCGCGGCCGGCGACATAGTCGGGACCAAGCCCGGAAAGACACGCCGCAGCCCGGGTCAACAGACCGGCCAGGTCTCTGGTTTCGGAGGTCTCGGCAACAATTGCCCCGTCCACGTTGTGCTGTTCGCTCATCCGGAGATCCCTTGCTGGCGCGGGTTGGCATGCAGCCCCGCGCGCTTTACTGAATACGAGTATATGGGTTCGGCAACGATAGCATAAGCGGGGGGGACAGGGAAAGTTCCCAGGAACCAACCAGCCGCAACAGCCCCTTTACCCAAGTCTTTCGCGGCTGGTTCTGAATGGAGTCGGGCGATATCGCGGGGAAAAGTCGGTGGGGGCTGTATGCCAGAGCTGGCTTCCCCACCCAGAACCCTCGCCCTCACCCCTGATTATCCGCCGCGTCCCCCAGAAAGTCAGGTTCGATCAGCGGATTCGGATCGCACACATTCTCCGGCGTGTTGGCTCGGGCCCCACAAATGCCGCATTTAACGGTGGGGCTGCTGCCCAGACACTCGGCGAGTTCGGTCTTGCCTTCTTTACGCAGGCTGCAGATATGCACATGGTGGCTTTCGAGATCCTTGCAGATCGACTCTTGTTGTGAAGCTGTCGCGGTCATCGTCCATCTCCTATGCAAACGAGGCTCTAATCTCAATATACCACCCCTGCCGGGACTGACAACGCAGCCTCTGCCCTTACCGAAAAAGCCGCAGCCGGCGGCCCAGGCAGCGCTCGGCCAGCACGAACATGGCGGCGTTCCACGACTGTCCGGGCATCCCCGAGGGCCGGCCGGTCCGGCCGTGCAGCCACTCGTTGAATTCCCAGTTTCCCGCCCGGTTGACGGCGGCCAGGCGGCTCAACTCGTCGGCGGCCTGGCGGGCCATCCCCAGCTGCCCGAGGAGCATCACCCAGAACCCGCCGACAAAGGGCCAGATGCCGCCGTTGTGATACTGGTAGGGCAGGTTCTGCTTGTGCCGCGACATGTACCGCCGCCACATGGGGTCGTCGCGTTCGATGGGGGTGCCGACCACCCGCACCGGCCAGGGCCGGTCGATCCCGAGGCCGCGCAGGTAGCGGACGATCTGGCCGGCCCTGGAGGAGTCGGCCAGGCCGGTCAGGCAGGCCAGCAGGTTGCCGAACACATCGACCTCCTCGCCCCAGAACGAGAAGTTGACGAAACTCAGGTATACATCCTGGCGAACCGCCTGCTTGCGGATGTAATGGGTCATCAGCCGGACCCGGCGCTGTTCGCAGACGCTGGTGCCGGCGGGGAAGAACAGAAAATTGGCGTAATCGCGGCTGATGTCGGCCCCCGGCAGCTGATAGAGGCGCTTCACCCAGTACCAGAGGGCGTTGCTGTAGAGCACGAAGCCGGAGCGGGGCATGATGTCGGCCCAGTCGCTGGCCTCGTTCTGCTGCAGCAGGTGCCACACCTGGTGCTCCTGGCAGGAGAGCCACTGCAGGGCCCGCTCGATGTGGGCCGAGAATTCCCGCCCGAGGGTGGCGCCCGGGACCAGCCGGTCGTGGAGCCTGACTGCGATCAGCCACCAGAGGGTGGCATCGATACAGCCGGCGTACCAGAAATCGACCTCGCCGGTTTCAGGTTTGACGTATTTGGGGATCTGGCCGTTGCCGGCCTGATTGGCAGCCAGGGTGCGCAGGCCGGCTGCGGCGGCTTCGATGAGATCGCCCTCGCCGGAGGCGGCCATCCCCAGCGCGCAGATCGCCGCATCGCGACCGAAGATGCAGGTATACTGGCGGCCGGCGGCCTGCGCGGTGCGGGTTGCCGCCATAATGCCTGCCGGCGTGGAATTGCGCCGCAACAACGCGATGGAGTGCCGCAGACACTCGGTGACCAGGGTTTCGCCGGAAAGCTCCGGCATCAGGGCCTGTTCCATGGGGACAATCGACCTCTCGGAGATTAAAAATAAGGGTACCGGACTCATTCTACGCACAGGGGCCCGAATCGCGCAACGGGCAACTCCATGCGGTTCCTCCCTTCCCTTCGGCCCCGTCCCGAGGCAAAAATGGATTCTTCATGCTTTAGATCACCCAAGGAGCCTGATGAACGACGACTACCTGCCGGCGGAAATCTCCGAGGGGATCGCCACGGTGAGGACCAACCGCCCCGAGACCGGCAACGCCCTTAACGTCGAGACCCTGCGGGAAATCGAGCGGGCTTTTGCCGAACTGGAGGCCGATGGCCGGGACGGCAAAAAATACCTTGTTTTTTAAAAAAAACCCTGTATGATCTCGCTTTCGGCGTTAACGCCACGGCGGCAATGCCCCTCCCGGGAGAGCGATTCCCCCTGCCCTCTGCCGCCGCTCCATCGATCACTGACCCCCTGCATTCAGTTCCTATCTGAAAAAGCGCAGCACAGCAGGTTGGCGACGATGCGTTCATGCCAGACCTGTTGTGCGAAGCCGTCCGTTGGTCCTGGGACAGCCGTTTGCCCCTGCGGGTTCGCACGCCCATTTCAGATTGTCGTTTCGCCCTCGGGGCGTCACGAAAAGGAACCTTCATGTCTTTTGCCGAACTCAACCTCGCAGCTCCGATTATCAAAGCCGTCAACGAATGCGGCTACACCGAACCGACGCCGATCCAGGCGCAGGCGATCCCCCAGGCACTGGCCGGGCACGACCTGATCGCCAGCGCCCAGACCGGCACCGGCAAAACCGCGGCCTTCATGCTGCCCACCCTCGAGCGGCTGGCCACCCTGAAAAAAGGCCCCAAGGGGGCGCCCCGGGTGCTGGTGCTGACCCCGACCCGCGAGCTCGCCAGCCAGGTGACCGACGCGACCCGCAACTACGGCAAATACCTGCGGGTGCGCAGCGCCGTGATTCTCGGCGGCAGCCCCTACCGCGACCAGTTCCGGGCCCTCTCCCAGCCCATCGACCTGGTGGTGGGCACCCCCGGGCGACTGATCGACCACCTCGATCGCGGCAGCCTCGACCTTTCGCGCCTGGAGATCCTGGTGCTCGACGAGGCCGACCGCATGCTCGACATGGGCTTCAAGGAGGACGTGGAAAAGATCACCGCGGCCGCTCCCGAAGGCCGCCAGACCCTGCTCTTCACCGCCACCATGGATCGGACCATGGCCGCGCTGGCGGCGCGGCTGCTCAAGGAACCGGTGCGCATCGATATCGCCGGCACCAGGACCACCGCCGAGCACATCGAGCAGCGTCTGCACGTGGCCGACAACCTGCAGCACAAGCACCGCATGCTGCAGCAGCTGGTGGTCGATCCCAAAATGACCCAGGCGATCATCTTCTCGGCCACCAAGCGCGACGCCGACAGCCTCGCCCAGGACCTTGCGGCCCAGGGACACCGCGCCGCGGCCCTGCACGGCGACATGAACCAGGGCGCCCGCAACCGCACCATCCGCGACCTACGCCGGGGCAAGATCCGGCTGCTGGTGGCCACCGACGTCGCGGCCCGTGGCATTGACGTCAGCGGCATCAGCCACGTGATCAACTTCGACCTGCCCAAGTTCGCCGAGGACTACGTTCACCGCATCGGCCGCACCGGCCGTGCCGGCGCCTCGGGGACCGCCATCTCATTCGCCTCGGTCAGCGACCTCGGCGCCTTGCAGCGAATTCAGCGCTACATCGGCAGCAGCCTGCCCCAGCACGTGCTTCCCGGCCTCGAGCCGACCCGCAGTCTTGAGGTCAGAAATGCCGGCGGCAATCGCCGCCCCGGCAACGGCCAGAACCGCAAGGGGCAACGCCCCGGCGGAAGCGACTGGAAAGGCGGCGGCAAGGGCCGCTTCGCCGGCCAGAAAGGGGCCGGGCCCAAAAGACAGAAACGGGAACCGATCATCGAATACCGCAGCCGGTAATTCGCCCACGGCATCTCAAAGACAGACCGGGTACCCGCCGCCATGAATTTCCGGGCGGTGCCCGACTTGCGAGACCATAAAAAAGCCATCCCGCGTTTCAGCCTAGCGGGATGGCTTTTTTTATGGCCTCGTCTGGCGTCCTGCAGCTCGACGAGTTCGCGGAGAGCCGCCCAGGGCTTTTTGACAATATCCATTGCCGAAATTCCTCTCTCCCAAGATATGGACGAATCCCACCACATCGCTTATGATTAAAAGCGACTTTTTCAGTCCCTATTCGTATTTCTCACCCACTTTTACCTCTTGCGGAAAGCGTCGAATGAAGCCAAAGCTCAAATACTGGATATTTCTGCTGGCCATCGTCAACATCATCTTCGGGGTGATCCTCGCCAGCGTCATCGGCTCCTGGTTCACCCTGGCGCCCGGGGAGCAAGAGTTTGTCAAGGGGCTGCTGAGCAAGCTGATCCCCTTTCCCCTGTTGGGGGCGGTGGTGCTGGTGGCGGCCATCGGCTCTCTGGTCAGCCTGCTGTTTCACTACTACATCATCCCGATCCTGCAGCTGGCCGAAAAGACGCGGTTGATCTCCTCGGTCAATCCCGGCTACCGGATCGAACCCAAGGGAGGCAAGGAAGTCATCTATCTGACCGAAGTGATCAATGATTCGGCCGAAGCCTTCGAAAAGCTGCGGACCGAGGTTGACCAACAGATCCGCACGGCGCGGGCCGATCTCAAGGAGGAGCGCAACCGTCTGGCGGCGCTGATGTCCGAGCTGCCCAACGGCGTCCTGGTCTGCAATACCGACGGCCAGATCCTGCTCTACAATCAGCAGGCCCAGAAACTGCTCCAGCCCACCGGCAAGGGAAAGCTCGCCGCGGCCCAGCCCGGGAGGCTGATCGGCCTGGGCCGCTCGGTCTTCGGGGTCCTCGATCGCGACCCCATCGTCCACGCCCTCGAACTGCTTCACCAGGGGGTGGCCAAGGGGCAGGCGGCGCCGATTTCGGGCTTCATGATGACCCTGCGCGACGGGCTGTGCCTGCGGGTCAACATGGCGCCGGTATTCAGTCACCGCCAGGGCGAGAAGACGATTTCGGGGTTCGTCCTCACCCTCGAGGACATGACCCGGCAGATCGAGGCCGACACCCGCCGCGACATGCTGATCCAGTCCCTCACCGACGGCCTGCAGAATGCCCTCGGCGAGATTCGCCAGTCGATCTCCACCATTCTCGCCGAGCCCGAGCTCAAACCCGAGCAGCTCGGCCGCTACCGCCAGACCATCGACCGGGCCTCCCTGGCCCTGCAGGAGCAGATGGCCCAGGCCCGGCAGAACTATGCCCGGCACCTGCACGCCCTGAGCAAGGTGGAGGACGTGCTGGCCGAGAACCTGCTCGAAGTGCTGCAGAAAAACATCCGCGAGCGCTTCGACATCGAGGTCGAGGGGCAGGCCGACGAGGGCCTCTGGCTCAAGCTCGACAGCTATTCCATGGTTCAGGCCATCTCCCACATGACCGGCCTGTTGAAGGTGCAGAGAAACATTCCGGCGATCCGCATCGTCCTGAAAAAAACCGCCAGCGAAACCGCGGCCCTGATCATCGACTGGCCCCGGGTCTGCGTCGATCGCGAGGTGATCGAGACCTGGGAGGAGTCGCCGCTGATCACCGACGCCCAGGGGAAAATCCTCAGTTTCCGCGACGTGGTGGCCAAGCACGGCGGGGCCATCAGGATGGAGCCCGGGGGAGCCGCCGCCTGCCAGGGGGTCCGGATCGATTTTCCTACCTCCATGACCGGCGAACGGGTCGAAGTCCGGCCCGCCGTGGAGGAGCGGCCGGTCTTTTACGAATTTGACCTGTTCAACCGTCCGGACTGGCAGGAGCTGGGCCAGCAGCCGCTGAGCAAGCTCACCTACGTGGTGTTCGACACCGAAACCACCGGCCTCAGCCCCGCCGACGGGGACGAGATCATCCAGCTCGGCGCGGTCCGCATCGTCAACGGCCGCCTGCTTTACGATGAAACCATCGATCAGCTGGTCGACCCCCGGCGTTCGGTCCCCAAAGCCTCGATCGCCATCCACGGCATCCAGCCCGAACTGCTGGTCGGCCAGCCGACCATCGACCGGGTGCTCCCTCCCTTTCACCATTTCGTCGAGGGCTCGGTGCTGGTGGCCCACAATGCCGCTTTCGACATGAAGATGCTGCAGGTCAAGGAGGATCTGACCGGCATCCGCTTCGACAATCCGGTACTTGACACCCTGCTCCTCTCTCAGGTGGTCCATCCCCACCAGGACAGCCACTCGCTGGAAGGGATCGCCGAACGGCTCAACGTCACCATCGTCGGCCGCCACACCGCCCTGGGCGATGCCATCGTTACCGGCGAGGTGCTGGTCAAGCTGATCCCCCTGCTCGAGGCGGCGGGCATCTACACCCTGGAGCAGGCCATCAAGGCCTCGGCCAGCACGCCGTACGCCAAGCTCAAGTTCTGAACCGGGCAAACCTCCGGCTACCCAGGGATAAAAGGAAAAGCCCCTGATCTCGCAGGGGCCGTTCCTTTTTCCGGTTGAGCCAGTAGCGCAGCAGGCGCTAACCGTCTGTCTCGCGAGTCAATAGCCGGCCACAATCTCCTGCCGACGAAAGCAGTCGACGACATGGTCGTTGACCATGCCGACGGCCTGCATGTGGGCGTAGACGATGGTCGAACCGACGAACTTGAAGCCGCGCTGGCGCAGGTCGCGGCTCAGGGCGTCGGATTCGGGGGAGGTGGCGGGATAGTCCTCGAGGGTGCGCAGTTCGCTGACGAGCGGCCGACCGTCGACGAAGCGCCAGAGATACGCATCGAAGCTGCCGAATTCATCGCGGACCTCAAGAAACTTCCGGGCATTGTTGACCGCCGCGGCAACCTTGGCGCGGTTGCGGATGATGCCGGGGTTCTGCAACAGGGCAGCGACCTTTTCGTCGTCGTAGCGGGCGAGCTTCTCCGGATCGAAATGGTCGAAAGCGGCGCGGTAGTTTTCCCGCTTGCGCAGCACGGTGTACCAGGACAGCCCGGCCTGGGCGCCCTCGAGAATCAGGAATTCGAACTGCAGCCGGTCGTCGTGGACCGGCACGCCCCACTCCCGGTCGTGGTAGGCGACGTAGTCGGGCTTGCTCATATCCACCCAGGGGCAGCGACACGGTTCGGTCATGGACTGTCCTCCGGTTTTTTACTTGGGCGCAAAGGTCAGGGCGTAATCGACTCCGAGCTGCAGCCATTCTTCCAGAGCCCCCGAGGGCTCCCAGCCGGCGGGCCCGATCTGCACCCACCCCCTCATCGGCCGCCCGGTCATGTCGAAGACCGCTGCATGGGGACGGTCCAGCGCCTCGGCATACCGTTCGGGGCCGACCCGCACGATGAGCAGGTCGCGCACGATACCGCAGGCCATGTTGCCGTGCAGCAGAAAGCAGATGCCGCCGAACATCTTCTTCTCGTTGTAACCGTCCCGGGCGATCAGTGCCTGACGGACCCGGCCGGCGAGTTCTTCGTTGTAGGCCATCGGTTGCTCCTCACTTAAGTACAGGGCTCAGCCCTGCGCTCCTGCCGACAGGCAGGAACAGGTTCGCCGCCATCCAATTTTACCACCTGGCGGATCAGGGGTTGAACAGGATCAGAAAGGGGCTGTTCAGCCCTTCGCGGTCAAGCAGATGCCGGATTTCCTCAGCCCCCCGGCAAATCAACTCACTCAGACGGTACTCCCTCTCAAGCGCCACCAGAAACGGCAGGTTACCCGACAGGGAACAACCGAATCGGTCCGTCATGCTCCAGGCGATCTGGGATTCGAGCTCCTGCCCCAGATCCCGCGTCGCGGCCACATAGTGCGCGGGAAAGGCCACCACCGAACGATCCAGGCTGCTCAGGAACGCCTCTTTTTCCAGCGGATGAAGCTCGCCGAAGTCCGCGCCGCACCAGCCGCTCGGCCGGGTCGAAAGAAGCGACCGGCAGGAGAAGGGGCGCACCGCATAGACGCCGCAGGAGCCATCGGCGTCGAGAAAGGGGCAAAAGCCGAGTTTTTTGCGGTGCATCCTGAGGTAGGACTTGAGATCGGAGACTTCGCCAAGGTTCTCCCGCAACCGGGCGACATATGCCTGCAATGGCCGGGCATGCCGTTCCTCCAGCGCCCCGGCCACCAGCAGGGCTTCGGCAAAGGTCGAAGTCACTGCCAGGCTGCAGCAGTTATGGCATCCTTTGCCGCAGTAGATCCGGCCGCCAGAGGTGGTGTAGCCATCGCGCCACTTCTGGATTTCATGTTCGAAAGAAGCGTACCGCCCGCGGACCTGGTCCTTGATTGCCTGCCACATCGCCTATCCTTTCAGGTCGCCGAACGTTTTTGCATAAGAGATCATCGGGGAACCCAGAGAGACATTACCGGGCCCGGCAGCGAATTTACAAGAGGGCGCTAAATGGAAGGCAGGCGCTATGGGTGATTGATCAGAGGCCGGGATGGATATCTTTTCGATCCCGTTTGTTCATCGGATCGCCCTGCCTACCTCGCGGTTTTTTAACGCCAGAACGGAAAAGAGCCCCGCGGGTTTACCGCGGGGCTCTTTTCCGTTAACCTGACAAAAAATATGGGGCTTATATTTTCCGCACGTTAGCCGACTGCGGGCCTTTTTGACCCTGAACGACGTCAAAGCTTACGCGATCGCCTTCAGCCAGGGACTTGAAGCCATCGGCCTGAATTTCAGAAAAATGAACGAATACATCAGGCCCATTGTCCTGCTCGATGAAACCGAAACCCTTTGCATCGTTGAACCACTTGACTGTACCTTCTGCCATCTCTGTTGCTCCTTTTTCTCCCTCTCAGGGAGAACTTTTTGTTTGTTCGTGTAAATCCCAAACTCTGCCCCAACAAAAAACCCGCAAAGTCCAAAACGGTCTGTGCGGGTTGGCTTTAACTGACGCTTTGTCAATCTAGCTGGCAACTGGGCTCTACACAAACATTGTTTAGATTAGGCAAACTAGCATGGCTCGCCTTTAAAAAGCAAGTCTTTTATTGAAAAAATCTGTACCCTCCTTGCGGATCGAAATATGGCGATGCGGCTCAGCGGCCTCAACAGAGCTCGACAATCTCATGCGCATTGCCACAAAGGTCCCCGCCCGCTTGCCGATCGGGCCTCTGCCTATAAGAGCGCTTCTTCGAAGCCTCATCCCCCCTGCTCAGCACCGGTTTTTTGCCCCGCGGCGGGACGCTTGGCCCTTGCCCCGGCCAGCAGCCAGCTTCGCCACGAACACCACGTGCCGCAGCCCCCCTCGCCCCGGCCGCTGGCTGGTCACCGAAAATCCGGCGGTGCGCAGGCGCCGGTCGAATCCGGCGTCGTAGTTTTCGCCCCAGATGGAAAAGACCCCTCCCGGCCTGAGGACCGCCCGCACATTCGCGATGGCCCGGCTGCCGTAAAGCGGATCGTCACGCTTGTCGGTGTGCGCATGGGGCCCGCGGTAAAGATCGAAAACCACGGCGTCAAACCCCTCGGCCCGACTGTCCCCGGCGTACCGGCCGATGAGCTCGGCCACGTCGCCGATCTCCACGGTGACCCGGGGGTCGGCCACGGCGCAGTCGGTCAGGGCGGCCAGCGGCCCCCGACACCATCGGGGAACGACGGGATTGAGCTCGGCGACAACCACTTGGGCCGAGGCAGGCAGACTGTCGAGCACCGCCCGGAGGGTAAACCCCATCCCCAGGCCGCCGACCAGCACCCGGGGCCCCGCATGGTTTTTCAGATGGCTGCAGCCGAGCTGGCCGAGGGCCACCTCCGAGCGGTGGGCCAGGCTGTTCATCAGCACCTGGCTACCGATGGTGATGAGAAAGTCGCGCTCGCCGCGCTGGCGCAGCTCCAGAGCGCCTTCTTCGGTGGGAACACTGTCGACGATTTTCCAGGGCTGGGCCATGGGAAGGAACCTCTTGCGGAAAGGATCTCAAGGCTCGGCACCTGCCGGACAAAACCGGCAGTGCACCAACAAAAGCAACAGGAGCAGGATGCCGTCGCCGGCAGCCTGCTCCTGTTGCCTGCGATATTGGTCGGTTGTGAATCAGCTGCGCTTGGTGATCTCGACCAGGTGGTATCCGAACTGGGTCCGGATCGGCCCGTGCACCTTGCCCACTTCGGCGCTGAATACCACCTCGTCGAATTCGGGGACCATCTGCCCCGGACCGAATTCGCCCAGATCGCCCCCATCGCGACCCGAGGGGCACTGGGAGTGCTTTTGGGCAACGGCGGCGAAATCCGCCCCCGCTTCGATCTCGGCTTTGAGGTTGGTACACTCTTCCTCGGTCGCCACCAGAATGTGGCGGGCTCTTGCTCTGGCCATGACGTTCTCCTTTACGGTTGGTGCCTGCGGGACATCGCTTGTTGGCAACGCCCGCCCAAGGTAACAGGTGTCGATCATTTTCTCAACCATCAGCGACCAGGGTTCGGAAACAGGGAGCCTCACCCCGGCAGAGACGAGGCGCTCAGTTCTCGGGCTGGTTTGACCTGAGCAACTCGATAATCCGCGGCGTACAGCGTTTGCCCCCGCAGGACCCGCTGCCCGCTCCGGTGGCTTTTTTCAGCTGATCAACAGTATTCAAGCCGGATGCCATATGCTTCAGAAAAACGTTCTTTCGAATCCCCTTGCACAGGCAGATCGGTTTGAGACCGTCGAGAATCTCCTGCTCATCCATGGCCCGTCGACTCCGGCATGCCTTACTTGAAAATCTCGTCGAAAAACCGCTGCATCGCCTGCCACGACCGTTGGTCCGCCTCGGCATCATAGGCCAGCGGCAGACCGAACTTCCGGCCTAACTCGTCCGCTTCGGGATTGGTGAAACTGTGCCTGGCCCCCGGATAATCGACGACCCGGTAATCGGCACCCGCGGCCTCCATCTCCTGTTTGAACCGTTCGATCTGCTCCGCCGTGACCAAGGGATCCTCGGCTCCGTTCAGCACCAGAATCCTGGCCTTGACCTTACCGGCCGGCGCCGGAGCGCCGGTTCCCAGACTGCCGTGAAAACTGACCGCGCCGTCCAGGTCGACACCGGCCCGGGCCATCGCCAACACGATCCCCCCGCCGAAACAGTAACCGATGGCCGCGACCTGTTCAGGGTTGACCTTGGGGTGCTGTTTCAACAGGTCCAACCCGGCCAGGAAACGCTCCTTGGCCACCGGCAGATTCCTGCTCACCGCGCTGGCGAACTTGCCCGCATCTTCCGGGTGGTCCGCCTGCTTTCCCTCGCCGTACATGTCGACGGCCAGCGCGGTATAGCCTAGCTCTGCAAGCATCTCCGCCCTTTGGCGGGCATAGGCGTTATGTCCCCACCATTCGTGCACGACCAGAATGCCGGGACGCTTGCCGTCGATGCGGTCATCATAGGCAAGGTACCCCTTCAGGCTGGTGTCGCCGGCGGTATAGGCCACCTCCTTCCCCTGCACCGCAGCCGAAGCCGCCGCCGCAAAAACCAACATCAGACCGATAGCGAACAGGAGTGGTTTCATGAGATTTCTCCTTGGTTCAAGGCCAGTCGGATTCCGGATTGACCTGCCCGCGCGGTAACCGCCAAATCAGACAGGCTCCACTACCAAGTATAGGGCGGACCTGCCGGCTTGCCACCGGGTCCGGCGAGTCGGCAGGGCGGCCGACGCAAGGCGAAAATGGCCGGATTTTGCGTGAAAAAGGCCCCCACTGCGGCGGGGACCCTTTCCACGGCCATACGAAGATTCGGTTTTTTTTGAGTTCACGGCTTCGGCTGCAGGTCCCAGCGTTCACGGCAATCGGTCGCGGGCAGGGTGGTCTTCTCGCCATCGAACTCGACATCAAGGTGACCGCTGGAAGAGCAAGAGATGACCCGCCCGGCTTTGCGGGTCTGCCGGTCTTCGATGAACCGTTTTTCGCCGTGTTTGACGCCATGGCACATGGCTGTAAATTCCGCGTTCTGCATAAATCTCTCCTTTCTGGCCGGCCGCTGTTCGGGCTGGAGGGAGATCGTTGAGCCGGGCTACGCCAGCCGGCGTCCGCTGATGGCTTCATGGTGTCTTCATTCTACCACAACGGCGAACCCCGAAAAATCTCCCGGCACCGCCTCGTTCCCCACAGCCCGCCAGGCTCCTTGGCCCCGTAATTGCAGATCCATCGCCCATCATTTCCAAGTGAAACAACCGATAGCATCCGGAGTTCTGTCCAGTGAGATCCGTTGCCGCCAAACTGGTTTACCCGTTCTTTATCCCCAACGGCCTGCTCGCCGTTGCCGTCATCCTCATTCTGTCGAGGGGCGAATTGCCCGACAGCCTGCTGCCCTACCTGCGGGTCTTTCCCTTCGCGGTTCTGGCTATCGCCCTGTTTCTCGGCTGGCGCTTCAACCGCACCCGCCTGATTTACGCCACCATGCTTCTGGCCTGCGCCGAACGAGGCCTGGTGTATTTCCCCTCGGGCGAGACCGGTCGGTTTGTATTCCACGTCATCTCGGTGCTTCTGCCCCTTAACCTCACCGCGGTTTCCCTGCTGCGGGAAAGGGGGATCGTGAATCTGCGCGGCGCCCTGGTCCTCGGCGTTGTGCTGGCGGAGGTCGGTGGCATGCTCTGGGTCCATGCCCACCGCCTGGCCGAGGCCATCAAGTGGCTGGAAGTCGAGTTTCTGAGGATCCCCGCCATCGACCGGCTCTCCCTGTCCCAACCGGCCCTGGGGTCATTTGCCCTGGCCATCCTCATTCTCGGTCTTCGCTATCGCCGTCGCCCGAGCGCCCTTGAGGGCAGTTTCCTGTGGGCGGTGCTTACCCTGCTGTTCGCCCTGGCAGGGGCCGCCAGCGGCCAACCGACGACCCTCTACCTCGCCTCGGCCGGCTTCATTCTGGTGATCGGAGTCATCGAGACATCCCACTTCATGGCCTATCGCGACGAGCTCACCGGACTGCCCGGCCGCCGGGCGCTGAACGAGTCCCTCGCCAAGCTCGGCAGCCGCTATGCCGTGGCGATGCTCGACATCGACCATTTCAAGAAGTTTAACGACGCCCACGGTCACGATGTGGGGGATCAGGTCTTGCGGATGGTGGCCTCCAAGCTGGCCGCAGTTTCCGGCGGCGGAAAGGTTTTCCGATATGGCGGGGAGGAGTTTTCGGTCATCTTTGCCCGCAAATCGCTCGACGACGCCCTGCCCCACCTGGAAAAACTGCGCGAGACAGTGGCCAGCGCCCGGTTCATCCCCCGCGGCAAGAACCGTCCGAAGCGCAAACCGAAGAAGCCGGTAGCGCAAAAAACCAAGGCGAGGGCCCTCAGCGTGACCATCAGCATCGGGGTCGCGGAAAAAGCCGGGGGCAAGACCGCGGCGGCCGAGGTGATCAAGGCGGCGGACCAGGCCCTCTACCGGGCGAAAAAGGCCGGACGCAACCGGGTCTGCGGTTAGGGCCGGATCGGCAACCCAGGATCGCCCGGCGCCCGAATGAGCGGGAGATGACTTTTGCGGTAGAATATCAGAGGAAGCGAACGATAGAGGATTCTGCCTGAAAAGGAGATCAGCCATGACGCAAGAGACGATCACCGGAGACATGCGCGTGGCGAGCGTCATCCGGCATTTTCCCGAAACCTACGAGGTCTTCCGCCGCCACGGCTGCCCGGACATGCGCAAGGGGATCTACGCCCTGTCGGCCCGCATCATGAAAATCGACTGGGCCGCCAGAATGCATCACATCGAGCCCAACCGGCTGCTCGAAGAACTGAACGAGGCGGTCCGCACCACCGTTGAGGCTTCGGAGGAGCAGGAGAACGACGAACGGACCCGGCACTGACAGTCCGGGGGGAAGGCGTGAGCCGTAAACGGTGAACGGTGAGCCGGGCGGTCTGGCTAAAAAAACCTGTCGCGAATTACGCCTCAGCGGGGCAATCCGGATCATTCCGGCTCGATGGCACTCTCGTTGATCCCCCGCTCTGTTTGCGCGGCAACAAGCGCCCCCCCGCGAAGCCTGCCGAGCGAGCAGCCGATCCCCAGCAGGCACAGGCCGCAGAAGGTCAACAAGGCCGTGTGCATGCTCTGCAGGAAGGCGGGCTGGGTAGCGGCGGTCACCGCCTGGCCGCCCATGTAGACCGAGAAGACCAGGGTGATGATCGTCATGCTGGTCATCATCCCCAGGGTGCGCATGCTCGAATTGAGCCCCGAGGCCACCCCCAGGTAGCGCGGTTCGACGCTCCCCATGATCACGCTGACGTTGGGAGAGGAAAAGAACGCGAACCCGGTGCCGAGAAAAACCAGCATAATCATGATCCGGCTGAGCGGCGTTCCCGGCCCGATGGTGGCCGCGCCCCCCAGGCCGATGGCGCACAGGGCCATCCCCAGGGTGGCCACCCGGGCCGCCGGGAAGCGGTCCGCGAGCCTCCCGCAGAGAGGCGAGAGCAGAGCCTGGGCGATCGGCTGAATGATCAGAATGGCACCGGCCCCGCGCGGACTCATCCCCTTGACGTACTGCAGGTAGAGGCTGAGAAAAAAGGTCACCCCGAAGGTGGCGGCGTAGTTGAGCAGGGCGGCCAGGTTGCTCAGGGCGAACATCCGATTGGTGCGCAGCAGCGCCACGTTGAGCACGGGATAGGCCGTGCGCGCTTCGAGCGCCGCGAAGCCGGTCAGGCCGCCCAGACCGCCCGCCACCAGGACCCAGGCCCACAGGCCATGGTCGAGGTTGGAGGCGCCGACGATCAACAGCAGCAGGGAGCAGGCGTACAGCAGGCTCCCCCGCCAATCGAAGGGCTCCCCGCGGGCCTCGGCCCATTCGCCGCGCAACTTGGCCCGGCTGATGAAAAAGGTCGCCGCCCCCAGCGGCACGCAGAGATAAAAGAGCGACCGCCATCCCAGGGCCGTCACCAGGGCGCCGCCGATGAACGGTCCGCAGGAGATGCCGGCATAGACGCTGGCCACGGCGATTCCCAGGGCCTTGCCCCGCTCGCGGGACGGAAAGACCGAAACGACGATGGCCATGGTGGTGGCCATCACCATCGACCCGCCCATCCCCTGCAGAAATCGCAGGCCGATCACCGACTCGATGCTCCAGGCCTGGGAAATCAGCCCGCCGGCCAGGGTGAACACGGCGATCCCCGCCTGAAAGATCCGTCGGCGGCCGTGGATATCCCCCAGGCGCCCCATAGCCAGCAAAAAGATGGAGGCCGACAGCACGTAGGTCGTCTCCACCAGCCCCAGCTGCATGGCGCTGGCGGCGAACTCCCGGCCCATGACCGGCAGGGCCACGCCCACCGCCGACATCATGAACGGCATGAGAAAATGGGCCACGCAGACCACGAACAGGGTGGCCGAGCGGGAACCGTCTTGTGACATCGAAACCTCTAAGCTCCGGGTTGGCGGGCCGAACGGATGGTCCAAATTTCAGAGGTTGTATTGTGTCACTGGTCGGTCCCGATTCCAAGCCCGTTTTTCACCGCGGTCGAAGCCTCGTTTCGAGTCGGCCTGACAGGTGAGAGGGTACGGCCCCGGGCGCGAGGCGTTTGCCGATCCTCAATCCGGGGCGAAGCAAAGCGCATAGTCGCTGCACAGGCCGCAGTCGGGGGCCTTGCACAAGACCGCGCCGTGGAGGTCGCAGACCTGTTTGAACAGGTAGCGCTTCCAGCGCATCCCTTTATGGTTGGCCGCGGCCAGCGTGGGGAGATGGCGGCGGATGGCGGCGCTCAGCTCGGGGCGCGCGAACAGCCCCATGGCGCTCCACAGATGGCCCGGATGAGCGGCCCGTGCCGCCAGGGCGCGGGCCAGCCAGAGCGAGGCCGGCACCGCCCGGCCGCTGTCGTCCCGCGGGACGTGGGAGAGCAGGATCGCCAGGACCTCATCGTTGATCTGAGGGGGCACTCCCGGGGCGGGAGTCGGACGGTCGGCCAGAACCGCCCCGTCGACCCCCGGGAAAAAGGTCTCGAGGAGGGTGTCGACCGCGTCCGGAGTCAGGCCGAGGGCCGCCGCCGGCTCATGGGGATCCTGGGCGGCGACGCTGAGCAGGCAGGCAAACAGGTGGCGATCCTCATTGGCGACCCCGGCCGGTGCCGGGCTGCCCATCAGGATGCGGTAGCGCGGATCGGCAGCGCTCACCCGCGGCGTCTGCTCTTCATCCCCGGGGGGGTGGAGGGAGGTCTGCACCGGCCCCGCGCCACGGCAGGCACTGGCCACCGCCGCGTGCAGGGCCTCGACCGCGAGCTCGGCACAGTAGCCGCGCTCCGGGGGCAGGCCGTCCAGGGCGACGTCGACCGTTGCCGCGCCGATGGCCAGCACCTCCGCCAGCGGGCGTCCCGCCGCCAGCTCGGCCGCCGCGGCGCAGGCGGCGATGGTAAACCCGCAGCCGAAGACCTGGAAGCGAACCTCAGCCACCCGGCTCTGCTTGACCCGGATGGCAAAGCGCACCGCCAGGCGTTGGCCGGCCTCGCCCGCCCCCAGCCCCACCTCGCCGGTGCCGTCGGCATCGGGCAGGTCGCCGACCCGCCGGGTATCCATGGCCCAGCGGCGGATGCTGTCGGTATAGCCGTTCATCGCGGTCATCAGACTCCTGAAAAAATATCCGCCCCCGGCCCGCTGCGACTCAAGGCGCGGTCATCCTCATCTGGCCGGCGGCATTGGCGGTTTCAAACAGGAAATAGGCGCCGCCCTCGTACAGGACGTCGTTCTTGAGCTGGTTGCCGATCTGCTCCCAGTTGGGATAGCCCCGCAGCACCAATCCCTTGTGAAACCGGTGGGCCAGGGCTTCGGCGTGAAAATTACTCACGATCAGATCGTATTCGCCCTGCAGCCTCTCGGCATCTTCCAGATCCCCGACCAGAACCTTCTCGGCCTTGATCCTGGCCAGTTGCGGCGAATCAACGGTGGCGACAGCGAGCCGCACCCTGCCCCCAGCCTCGTGCAGGGCCTGCGCGAGGCCGGCAATCTGGTCCGGCTCTCCGGCCACCAGAAACCGGGTCTGGCCCAGGGAGAAATGGCTGTCGAGCAGCGCATCCTGCAGGCGTTTTCGCCAGCGCACGATCGCTGGAGGCGGCTCGGACTGCCCGCTTTCCTCGAGCAGGGTTTCGACCAGGGCGTCGGTGGCTTCCAGGCCCTGCAGATGCGCGAAGTGAACATGGCGGACGCCGCCGTTCTTTTCGCACAGCGCCCTGGCGCAGGGCTTCATCGACTCGCCGATGGTCAGGACCAAGCCGGCATCGGCAAGGGCCGTGATCGCTTCGACGGCGATGCCGCCGCCGCTGAGGGAGCCCTGCTTCTGGCCCAGGTAGCCATCCAGGGAGGTGGACAGGTCCGGCAGGGCATGCACCTCGAAGCCGAACAGGGCGATGAAATCCTTGACTTTTTCCACCTCGATCGGCTGCATGCCGACGTGCGGCAGGATCACCAGCTTGTTTTTATCGATCCGCGAGGTCGGGGCCGTCAGCTGCTCGATCAGCGCTTTGACCGCCAGGGCCCAGCCGCTCTCCAGCCCCCCTTCGTAGTCGGGGGTATTCACGCAGACCAGCGGGAAGTCGATCCGCGAGGCGACGCCGCGGATGTCGTCCCCCTTGGTTTCGGTCAGGCCGGTGGTGTGCAGGCCGATCAGTCGGGGGGTGACTTTCTGGGTAATGTTTTTGACCGCCTCGACGATGCTGTAGTCGCCGCCGTCGAGCACCGCGGTCACATCGCTGACCGCGGTGGTCTGGATGGCGATCGGTTCGCTGAAATGCCGGGTGAGAAATACCTTGGTGAACGAGGCGCAACCCAGCGCGCCATGCATCAGCGGCAGGCACTGGTTGACCCCGAGAAACGCCAGGGCCGCGCCCAGCGGCTGGGAAAGCTTGATCGGATTGACCTGCAGCGGCTTGGTCCATTTATGGCTTACTTCTCCCATGGGGCCCTCTTCGCGACGATTTTGAACACCGGGTTATCCAGCGCATTTACGACATCCTCGGCCAGGTTCAGCAGGCCGTCATAGCCGCCGTAGCTCTTCTTTTTTTCTTGGTTGACGTCGATAAAGGCGATGCGTTTCTTGATCGCCGTATAGAGACTGCGGCCGCCGGCCAGCAGCAGATCGGCGCCGGTCTCATCGATGATTTTTGCCTGCTCGGTCCCCGGGTTGGTCATCAGCACGCCCGTTTCCCCGAGGTACTCCCGGGCCTTTTGCCGGTCGTCCTCGGTCGCCTTGCGCACCGAGGTCGCGACCACCTCGATGCCCAGATCCTGCAGGGCCGAGGCGATCGACCAGGACTTGTTGCCGCCGGTATTGAGCACCGCCTTTTTCCCCTGGAAATACTCTCTGTAGTGCTGCAGCTTTTTTTCCAGCCGGGCTTCTTCGCGGGCAACCAGCGCCTTGGTGCGGCCGATGAGTTGCGGGTCGCCGAGCGCCTCGGCGATGGCGAGCAGACCGGCGCTGGTGTCCCGCTTGCCGTAAAAGGAAAGGGAGATCGAGGGGATGCCGTACTTTTCCTGCATCTTGCGGGTCAGGGAGATCAACGATTTGGCGCAGACGATGACGTTGAGCCGGGCGCGATGGGCGGTGCGGATCCGCGCGACGCGGCCATCGCCGCTCAGGGTGGCGAGCACGCGAATCCCCAGCTCTTCGAGCAGCGGCGTGTACTGCCACATGTCGCCGGTCACGTTGTAGTCGCCGATCAGGTTGATATCGAAATCGGTGGTGACCTCGGGCTCGCTGGTGCCGATCAGGCCGGCCAGAACCGCCTCGCCCCCCAGGCGGCTGCCGAGGTTCTTGCTGCCGACAAAGCCGGGGGCGTGGACCGGCACCACCGGAATTTGGCACCTTTTCGCGGCCTGGCGGCAGACCGCGTCGATATCGTCGCCGATCAGGGCGGTGACGCAGGTGGCGTAGACAAACACGGCCTGGGGCGCATAGTGCTCGATGAGGTAATCGATCGAGGCCGAGAGCTTCGCTTCGCCGCCGAACACCACATCGCTGGTGGTAATCCCGGTGGTAAAGCCCATCTGGGTCAGGTCGCGCCCTTCATGGCTGGTTCGGGTGGCGCGGGTCTCCCAGGAGGCGCCGAGGCAGGTCATGGGACCATGGACCAGGTGCGCGGCATCGGCGAAGGGAAACAGGGTGATCTGGGCGCCCTCGAAGGCGCAGCCACCGCTGGTCGCGCCGGGGGCCTGCGCATTGCAGGCGGTTTTCCGGGTCTTATTGTGCGAACAGGCGCTTTCGTCCAGCAGGTCTTTTATTTTCGGTTTTTTGGCCAAAACCTGATCCTTTCTGAAAGCCCTGCTTCGGGCTGATTCGTCTCGCCGGAGGAAACCGGGAGGGGCACTGGGACGGTTTAAGTGCAAGAGTCTCGCCAGGGGCGTGAAACGACCTGAAAACGCCTGGTTATGACTTCCGACGCCGGTCGCGGCAGCGCCGCAGGGGGCAAAAATCGGGCAGTTTGCCTGTTTTTTCAGCACCGCGAAGGCTTTGCCGCCCTCGCGCTTTCCTGCGCCGCAACCAGCGGCCATGAACGCAGCAGGCCTCCCCTCGGTTACCGGGGAGGCCTGCTGTCCGAAACTGCATGATTTCGTTTTGAACAATATCCGCCAACGACGTGAGCGATTCGGACGGGGTGGCGCGACCCGCGAAAAAGAAGGCCTCCCGGCCCAGTCACCAGGAGGACCGGCAGGCTGTTACGAAAGACCGAGGATGTCGTTTCTCCGGCAGAAAGACTTCGCGCGACATCTTGAGAGGGCTGGGAGCGATCACCTACTCAGGCCACCAGCAGGTGCTTGAGCGAGGCAAGGGCATTCCCCCCGCCGATGTCCGGCTGAATGAGCAGTTCGAAGGCGGTTACCCGGTCCAGTTCGACGCGGTAGTCCTCGACCTCAAGGGTGGTGCCGGGGGGGCCGAAATTGTACTGCTGACGCACCAGGTCCCGATAGGTTCTGCCCTCGTCCGCCGACCAGCGCAGCACGAACTCCTGGGTGCGCACCCGCTCTTTCTCTTCGAATTCCAGGTAGATGTGCCGAATTCGCTGCGGCTCGTCGAAAAGCAGGCGGATCGTCTGCTCGCCGGGGTGGGTGGCCCGCCACCCCCGCTCGGCCCTGGCAAGCAGAGCCTCTTCGATAGGATGGTCGGGGTCTTCCGAGGTGATCTCCACCTGGGCCAGGCGCTCCAGGTCGAACCAGCCCTGGCCGGCGAGCATGTATTTCTCGGGGAACGGGCTGATGATTTTCTTGCGCATGGGCAAACCTCGTCTGTTAAGCGTTCTGCTTTCCGAATAACCCCGGTGGGGCCTCGGTTCGCTCAAGCCATCATGGGCATTGGTCTCGGGCCAGGCTTCCGCGGCCGTCGCTTCCCACCCTTTCTATGAAGCTTAACAGATTTTGGCGGCGCGTCCTGCAGCGATCGCCAGGGGTCTGCGCTGCGGCCGGCGGAGGAGAATTGATGTCGGCCGCATTTCCTTCGGGCTAGGGTTCCCGCTCGGCCCGGTCGAATGCCTCACGCGCCCCCCGCAGATCGCCAAGGCTGGTGCGCGCCTGGCCGATGATGCGCCAGTTCTCGGCTCGCAGGCGCCGGTTATCGCCGGCGAGGGCATTGGATTTGGCGGCCAGGTTTTCCGCCTGCCGAAATTGACCCTGGTCCAGCCGGATCCGCGCCAGCTCCTGCCACAGCGCCGGATTGCGCGGCTCGATGCGCAGCGCCCGCTCCAGCGAGGCGCTGGCGGCCCCCAGCCGTCCGGCAGAGGCCTGGGTGCGGGACTGATCCAGCAGGGCCACCACGGCGGTGTTCTGCGACGCCTGCGGCTGCGGAGCGCCCGGCTGAAGAACCGCACAGCCCGCCAGAAGCAGGAATGCGGCAAGGGCGGATGCGCGGCGAATGGCTTTTATCATCGGAAGATCCTTTCCAACCAGCCCTTGATCGACTTGCCCAGGGATCGCGGCCCGCAGGGGGCCGACTCGGTCGGCGCCGAGCCGGCAATGAACGGCAGCTCGACGGCGTCACGGCACCCCTCGTCGCTGCGCAGGCCCGAGGCCGGGTCGATCCAGACCTGCTCGATGTTATCCGGCACCGGCAGGATCAGCGGTTCGGGGTCGAGGCCGGCCATCATCTCCCCCCACACGGTCATGGCCCCGGCGGCGCCGGTAAGCCCGGTCGGCTGGTTGTCGTCGCGACCGACCCAGGCCACCGCCAGGCGATCGCCGGTAAAGCCCGCGAACCAGCTGTCGCGAAACTCGTCGGTGGTGCCGGTTTTGCCGGCAGTCGCGAGGGCCGGCGACAGATAGGCGTCGAGCCCGCGCGCCGTCCCCTCGCGGACCACCTCCTGCATGGCCACGGTCAGCAGGTAGAGCGGCGCCCCGTCGATGACCTGTTCCACGTTGAGCGGATAACGCTGCAGCGGTTCCCCCTCGGCAGTCAACACCTCGCGGATCGCCCGCAGCGGCGTGCGAAAGCCGCCGCCGGCCATCGTCTGGTAAAGCTGGGTGACCTCCAGGGGGGAAAGGGTGTTCGCGCCGAGCATGCTCGATGCGTACGCCGGCAGCTCGCGCTCCATCCCCAGCCGCTGCAGGTTCGCCATCACCTGCGACAGGCCGAGCTCCAGGCCGAGCCTGGCCGTCGATACGTTATACGAGTTGGCCAGAGCCGTCCGCAGCGGCACCTCGCCGTGAAATTCCTTATCGTAGTTGCGGGGCTCCCAGTCGTCGGTGCCGGCCTGCTGCAGCACCAGCGGACTGTCGTCGAGCCTGGTCACCAGCGTGTACCGCTGGGGCTGCTGCAGGGCGGTGAGGTAGACGACCGGCTTGACCAGCGAGCCGATGGGGCGCCGGGCGTCGAGGGCCCGGTTGAATCCCTCAAACCGCGGATCACGCCCGCCCACCACGGCCTGCACCTCGGCGTTCTGGGTGCTGGTCACCAGCAGGGCGCCCTGGAGAATGTGGGGTTTCATCCCGCGGGCCTTTTCCAGGTGCGCCAGCCGGCTGGTCAAAGCGCTTTCGGCCGCACGCTGCACCTGCGGGTCGAGGGTGGTGAAGATCTGCAGCCCTTCCGAGCGCAGATCCTCGTCGCGATAGTCGCGCCGCAGCTGACGGTGCACCAGGCTCAGAAACGCCGGATAGGGCGACGTGCCCCGGGGCGGCCGGGCGACCACGCCCAGCGGCTCGGCCTGGGCCCAGCGCAGCTGCTTCCCGGTGATGAATCCCTCTTCGGCCATCTGCGCCAGCACCAGGTTGCGCCGCTCCAGGGCGCGCTGGGGATGGGCGCGCGGACTGTAGTAGGTCGGCCCTTTGAGCATCCCCACCAACAGGGCCGCCTCGGCAAGGCCGAGATGACTCACCGGCTTATCGAAGAAATGGGGGCCGGCCAGCCCGAAGCCATGAATCGCCCGGTTGCCGTCCTGACCCAGGTAGACCTCGTTGAGGTAGGTTTCGAGGATCTCCTGCTTGCTGTAATGGATCTCGAGCAGGACCGCCATCACCATTTCGGTGAGCTTTCGGCGCAGGGTGCGCTCGGCACTCAGGTAGAAGTTCTTGACCAGCTGCTGGGTCAGGGTGCTGCCGCCCTGCACGGCACCGCCACTGGCGGTGGTGACAATGGCCCGGGCAATCCCTCGCGGATCGATGCCGCGATGGCCATAAAACCGCCGGTCCTCAGCGGCGATCAGCGCATTGACCACCGGCTCGGGCACCTCGTCGAGCTTGACCAGGACACGGTCCTCGTTATCACCGGGATAGATGCCGCCGATCAGCGCCGGGTCCAGGCGAACCAGATGCAAGGGTGCTGTGCCGGCGCGACGGGTCAGCGCCCTGACGCGGCCGTCGTCGAACTCCACGGTCAGCGAAATCGCATCCTGGGGACCGTCGCCGAACACAAAGGGCCGGGTGACCAGATCCAGGGTGTCGCGACGCCAGCGGTAGGTACCCGGCTCCCGGGGCTGCGGCGTCTCGCGGTAACCGAGCAAGGTCAGCTCTCTGGTCAGTGCCGAAGGCTTCAGGCTCAGCCCCGGGTACAGCTCCAGCGGCCGGGCATAGACCCGCGCCGGCAGGGCCCAGCGTTTGCCTTCGAACCGGGCACGCACGGTGAAGTCCAGGTAGGCCATCCAGGCGGCGGCCAGCACCAGGACTGCCAGCGCGAAGGGGATGAGAAACTTTTTTGGGGGAGATCGACGTTTAGCCATTGTTTTCCAGGGTCTCCGGAGGTGTTTCTGTTTTAAGGAGGATTCTGGGATCCAGATACGGACGGCCGCTGCCCCGTCGCTTTTTTTTTGGGGGCCAGCGCCGCAGGCCTGAACCATCGCCATTGTAACGGTTACCCCGCCCAGAAACAATACAGGGAAAGTAAAAAGGCAGGCACCGGGTGCATCTGACCGACCTATTTTCCACTTTCTTGTTATTCAACTACGCTCCAGTAAATTGGAATCGCTACTCATGCCAACTGTCCAATCCGCCTGTGGCCGTTTTCATAACCAGCAGGGACGGTGTCTGCAACAGCCTCGCAGCCCGCCCCGAACCACCACCCCTGTTCGCCAATGGGCTCGACGAAGACGCGCCGCCTGTCAACGGCAGTAACGGTGCCCGGATGCAGCAGCCCTCGCGAATGCCATGCCCGGCACAGCCGAGGTCCTTTCTTTGGTGACTTTCTTTGGACCAGCAAAGAAAGCCACCCGGCTGCCGGCCGGGACCGGCGAAGTTCAGGTTTCAGCCTGGTCTGGCCGTACTGCAAAACCGCGGGCGCTGCGCCCCGCCTCCGGCCTGCGGGGCCAAGGTGCAGACAAGGGCCATAATTGTGGCCTCGACCGCCTTTACCATTGACAAATCGGCCATGAAAAGCTATTCAGATTAAGATTCTTTTTGGATTCAAACCTGGGAGGGGAGATGAACATACGGTTAGCAACAAATCTCCCAGCCCAAAAGCCGCTTTCGCAGCCCCAGCCTGCACGGCGGTTTTTTTGTCTGGAGCGGCAAGACCTTAACCTGCCGCGTTTTTTGCGATGTACTGCACTCGAAGAGAGGGAAAATGGAGATTAGAGCTACCCTTCTGCCGGGGCAAAACGGCACCAAGCAGCTGCTCAAAAAATACGGCGACCAACTTGTCTGCGTGCGCTACCGATACGACAAAGAGCGACGGAAACGCTTCAAAACCATTGAGTTGGTCGTCGATGAGCAGGACTGGATACCTGGTGTGACCATCCCGGCCGACAAACTGGTGCTGGTCCGTGTGGGCTTTGGCGAGATGGAGCTGCGAGAACGGATAAAGGCAGAAGGTGGTTTCTGGTATGCCGAGAAAAAGGCCTGGCAACTCTCGTACCGCAAAGTTCTTGAGTTGGGAGTGGAGAGGCGGATTTTGGATAAAGACCTGAGTTTCTAATTGCTAATTTATACATATAGAAATCTAGTCTATATATGTATATTGCTAATACCTGGATTTGGAAATTCCTTCTAGATCCAGAAACGTCGGCTAATACCTGTTATGGCTTAAAATGAAATGAAGACCGAAAAATACAAAACAATAAAAGAAACCCTGTATTGGTCCTACGCTAATTTAGCGATGGCCCACGCTGCAGTCGAAGAGAAAGCAGAAAAATACAAAAAAGTCCATTTCATAATCAGAAACAGACTCTTCTCTGGCCTTATGAAAGGGAGCATGAGCTTAGGTTCCCTGCTAGATGATGAAAAAGTAAAAATGAACAATCCAGGCATTTGTTGCTATTGCGGAAAAGCCGAAAAATTATCAATTGATCACCTCATTCCAAAATCGGTTGGTGGCGACCACAGCGGTGACAATTTTGTCTGGGCGTGTAAATCTTGTAACAGTTCCAAAGGCAAAAAAGACCTTTTAGAGTGGTACGAGTCTCTTGAAACTTTCCCACCACTACTACTTCTTCGAAGGTATTTAAAAATCGCAATCAATCACTGCATTAAAAATGAAATCATTGATTTTGAAAAAAACAAAGTAGAAAACATACCTTTTTCGCTGCACAAAGTACCATTGAAATATCCACCACCTGAAGAATTGAAATTATATATCAAATAAAAAAACGCCATAACACGGCGCTGAACTCGGACTGTTGAAAATGCGGTGGTTTTCGAAAATGTGTACTCAATTATCCTGCGTTTCGCAGCCGGTTAGCTTAAACCGTTAGAGGTCAGAATTTGAAAGAAACGATCTCGAAATACATAAAAGAGATAGTGCTGAGCCTGTCAATAGCGCTAACTGCAATATTAGCCAGGGCCATACATACGGCAATAGTAGTACCATTATATGAGGCAAACAAAACTGAAGAGCTAGCGCTAATAACGTCATTATCCGTAGGTCTTTTTCTCTCGACTTTGACATACGCCATATATCTCCAATTCTTCAAAAAAAAGAAAAAAATCAGTGAAAATTATATTTTTAAAGAAAAAATAGGCATCTATTCTCACAAAAAAACAGGAAAACCCTTCTGCGGCTCATGCATGGTTGACGGGGTTGAATCGCCGCTTATAGATCTTGAATATGGCTGGTTTTGTCAGCGAAAAGGTTGTTCAAAAGAATACGCCGACCCAGAAAGACCACGTCCAAAAATCCAAACAGTGGTCCAGCAGCCTACTAGTTCATGGAAAGACCGTCACCTCCGACGATGGTAAAAAGACCTCTAACCATGAAATGAACCGGACGAACTATACAGGGGTGCTTCCCGAAAAGGCCTCTACCAAGTCGTACCGGCACGACGTCGCCGGTTATCTCAACCGTTAG